>Ga0111538_10003775_pt1 | contig 21115 bp, 20 predicted proteins | sample SoiMethybrSBSTD1_FD_79669 | JGI IMG/M metagenome (GOLD analysis project Ga0111538, IMG submission 79669) | Bulk soil microbial communities from a Populus tree surrounding site in Tennessee, USA - Soil MetaG P. TD hybrid SBSTD1 (version 2)... | ecosystem: Environmental > Terrestrial > Soil >... | reverse complement strand
TGGACGGCCCCCTTGGGGAAGCCGGTCGAGCCCGAGGAGTAGAGCCAGAACGCGGCGTCGTCCCGCGAGGTCGGCGCCGCCGTCAGCGTGCTGCTGGCGCGCGCGATCCGATCCTCCCAGGACAGATACGAGCCCGCCGGACCGCCGGCCACGAGCACGTGCTTCAGGTACGGCGACTCCCCCAGCGCCGGGCCCGCTTCGGCCAGCAATGGCGCCGAGACGACCGCCACCTTGGCCCGGCTGTCGCGGAGGAAGTAGACGTAGTCGGCGGTACGCATGACGGTGTTGGTGGGAATCGGCACCGCACCGATCTTGATCGCGCCCCAGAAGGTGCCGATAAACTCCGGCGCGTCCAGGCACAGCATCCACACGCGGTCCTCGGGCTGCACGCCGAGCTCGAGCAGCGCGTTGCCCGTCCGGTTGGCCAGATCCTGGACGTCGGCGTACGTCAGCACCCGGTCCTCGTAGAAGAACGCCGGGCGCCCCCCCCGCCCCTCGGCGACGTTGCGGTCAACGAAGTACGCGGCAACGTTGAATTCCTGGGGCAGGATTTCGGACGCAATCATCGGATCCTCCGGGTCATTCCGGGCGGCAGATAGGTCAGTGGCACCCGCGTTGCTCCCATCCAGTCATGGGAGGTGCGCTATGAAATCCCTTGCACTGGCAGTGGTAATGGCCTTCGTTCTCGGCGCCGCCGGCGGCGCGGCAGCCCAGCAGGCGCCGAACAGCGCGCCTGCGCCCAGCCAAGCGCCGGCCGAGAACAAGAGCACCAACATCGACGTGAACATCGGCGGTGCCGCGCGCCCGAGCGCGGACGCGCCGGCGCCGGCCGCTCCGGCCCAGACCGAGACCAAGAGTCCGGACGCCAAGGCCCAGACCCAGACGGATTCGTCCAAGGACGACGTCTCGGCGCTGCCGCGCGCGGCATCCCGCGAGCAGTCGACGATCTTCGGGCTCAGCCCCGTCACCGCTGTGGTCATCGCCGCCGCCTTGCTCGTGGTGGTGATCCTCGCCATCGTGGCCATGACCCGGAGCAACGACACGTACATCGACACCAATCGCGGAATCTAGCCGGCCCCTCTCCCCGAGCGAGGCGGAAGCCGCGTTCGCCTCGTTCGGGCCCTAGCGCCGCGCGCGGCGGCGCTTGGCCGGGGCACGACGCTTGGGCTTCGCTCGCCGTGTGCGAATCGCCATCGCCTCGACCTCCACGAGGAGCTCGGGACGAACCAGCCGGCTCACCACCAAGAGCGTGTTCGGCGGATAGATCCCATCCGGGAAGTAAGTCGGAAAGACCTCCCCGCGTGCCCTCATGAACCCCGCGATGTCCTCGCTGCGCGTGAGGAACGTCTGCAGCCGCACCACGTCACCCATCGTGCAGCCCGCGGCCTCCACCACCGCCCGCACGTTGTCGAGCGCCTGCTTGGTCTGGCTGACGACGTCCTCGCCGGCCACCCGCCCGTCGGCGGTCATGCCGACCTGACCGGCCACGATCACCAGATCGCCGCCGCGGGCCACCATGCCGTGCGAGTACATGCCGAGCGGCGGACCGAATCCCTTGGGAACGACAGGCTCAGCCATGGGAGGCCTCCCCGGAGGCCAGCTTCACGTACTCGAACTCCATGGGCTGGCCGTTGATTCCGCGGGCGGGCGGCGCGATCCAGCCGGCGAACTTGCCCGGCTCGACGACCGGCTTCATCAGGCTCGCCACGTAAGTGTAGTCGTCGGACGTCGGCAGCCACTTAGGCTTGCGGGCGTCCCACTCGGCCTGGCTCACGATGCCGCCGTCGGGCGACACCCGCAGCTCGCTGAAGTTGCCGATGGCGCGATGGAAGCCGCGGTGGGGGATCTTCAGCACGGCGTCGATGCCGTGGCGCTTGATGACGGTGTTCCAGCGGTCGACGCCGCGCTGGCAGTCGGTAACGTAATCGTCGCGCAGCCGCTCGTTCAGCGAGGTCAGCGCCGGCTCCTGCACGATGGCGATGCCCTCGCCCTCGGGCCGGGTCACCGAGTACGTCGAGTCCTTCAGGAGGTGATCGTCGGTCTTCTTGGTCTCCTCGAAGCGGCCCTTGAGCCCGGCGGTGTAGAAGTTGGCGGCGTTGGTCGAGATCTCGGAGCCGAACAGGTCCAGCGAGACCGAGAAGTGGAAGTTGAGATAACGCTGGATGGTGGCCAGGTCGATGCCGCCGTGACGGCGCACGTCGTCGGTCTTGTGCTCGCGCATCAGCTCACAGGTCTTCTGCACCACCCGCCCGATGCCGGCCTCGCCCACGAACATGTGGTGCGCTTCCTCGGTGAGCATGAAGCGGCACGTGCGCGACAGCGGATCGAAGCCGCTCTCGGCCAGCGCGGCGAGCTGGTACTTGCCGTCGCGGTCGGTGAAGAAGCTGAACATGAAGAAGGCCAGCCAGTCCCGCGTGCGCTCGTTGAAGGCGCCGAGGATGCGCGGCTTGTCGGAATCACCCGAGCGGCGCTGCAAAAGCGACTCGGCTTCCTCGCGGCCGTCGCGGCCGAAGTGGGCGTGGAGCAGATAGACCATCGCCCACAGGTGGCGGCCCTCCTCGACGTTCACCTGGAAGAGGTTGCGCAGGTCGTAGAGCGAGGGCGTCGTCTGGCCGAGGTGGCGCTGCTGCTCGACCGACGCGGGCTCGGTATCGCCCTGGGTGACGATCAGCCGGCGCAGCGTGCCGCGGTGCTCGCCGGGGACGTCCTGCCACACCGGCGTACCCTTGTGCTCGCCGAAGGCGATGGTGCGGCCGGCCTCGGGCTCGGCGAGGAAGATCCCCCAGCGGTACTCCGGCATCTTCACCCAGTCGAAGTGCGCCCAGCCCTGGGCGTCGACGCTGATCGCCGTTCGCAGATACACGTCCTTGGCCTGGAATCCGTCGGGGCCCATCTCGCGCCACCAGTCGAGGTAGCGCGGCTGCCATTCCTCCAGCGCGCGCAGCAGCCGACGGTTGTCGGCGAGGCTGACGTTGTTGGGAATCCGCTCGGCGTAGTCGACGCGCGCCATCACACTCTCCTCCGGTCGAACTCGGCGCGCTGCCCGGTGCCGTACACCTGCAGCGCGCCCTTGGGCCCCACTGCGCTCGGCCGCTGGAAGATCCAGTTCTGCCAGGCGGTGAGGCGGGCGAAGATCTTGGTCTCGAGCGTCTCCGGCCCGCCGAACCGCAGCGAGGCTTCCATACCGGTCAGCGCGTCGGGCGAGAAGGCGGCGCGCTCCTCGAGCGCGATCCGCACCTCGTCGTCCCAGTCGATGTCGTCCGGCGTGAACGTCACCAGGCCGGCCTCGGCGGCGGCCTCGGCGTCGAGGTCCTGGCCCACCCGGCCTTTCAGGTCGTCGACGCGGCCCGGCTCACCGAGGAAGCGGCTGGCCAGGCGCGTGATGCCGTTCGGCATCGGGTAGGCGCCGAAGTTGGCACCGGTCACGCGGACGCTCGGCGCCGGCCGATCGTCACCCTCGCGCTCGCCGTCGAGCATGAAGGAGCGGTCGGCGGCCAGGGCCAGCTCCAGCAGCGTGCCGGCGAAGCACGAGCCCGGCTCGATCAGCGCGAAGATCGAGCGCGACGTCACGTCGAGCCGCTTGAGCGTGCGCTTGAGGTAGAGCCGGATCTCACGCACCAGCCAGTGCGCGGCGTGCTGCTCGAGCAGCCGGTCGTAGGCCTCGACCAGATCGGCCGATCCCGTGGTGCGGAGAACCCACACGCCGATCTCGTCCTCGTTCACGCGCAGATGCAGGATCAGGTCGTCGAGCTCGCGCGCCACGGCCAACGGCCAGAACGCCACGCCCTGCTGATGCACGCCGGCGCCATCGGCCGGCGGCGCCGTATCGGGCGCGGCTACCGTGATCTCGGCCAGGCCGCGGCGGCGGTCGATGTCGCAGGTCACCCAGCGATACGCGAGGCGATCGCCCTCGAGCGTGCGGGCCAGCGGCGTGAGCGTGATGCCGGCCGCATCCGCCGGCCGATCGGTGCGAGCGGCCAGCTCGACCGCGACCTGACGCACTCGCTCCTCCAGCCGTGAGCGCGGCACGACCTCGTCGACCAGGTTCCACTCCACCGCTCGCTTGCCCTTGATGCCCTCCTCGAGCGTCGAGAAGTAGTCGGCGCGGTCACGACGGACCTTGCGCTTGTCGGTCAGACGCGTCAGGCCTCCGGTCCCCGGCAGCACGGCCAGCAGCGGGACTTCGGGGAGCGCCACCGAGGTGTTGCCGTCGTCGGCCATCACGATCCGCTCGCAGGCCAGCGCCAGTTCGTAGCCTCCGCCGGCGCACGGCCCGGCCACGGCGGCCACCCACACCTGACCCGACTCCCCCGAGGCTTCTTCCATCGAGTTGCGCGTCTCGTTGGTGAACTTGCAGAAGTTCACCTTCCAGCCGTGCGAGGACTGACCCAGCATGCGGATGTTGGCGCCGGCGCAGAACACGCGCTCCTTCGCCGACCGGAGGATCACCGCGCCGACTTCCGGATGCTCGAAGCGCAGCCGCTGCACGGCGTCGTACAGCTCGATGTCCACGCCGAGGTCGTAGGAGTTGAGCTTCAGCTCGTAGCCGGGCTTGAGGCCGCCATCCTCTCGCACGTCCATGGCCAGGGTGGCGACGCGGCCGTCGAGGCTGAGGCGCCAGTGCTTGTATCGCCCCGGCTCGGTCCGGAAGTCGACCTGTACCCGCTCGCCGCCCTCCGCCATCACACTCGCTCCTAACCCAGGATCACCCAGAGCGCACGGGCCTTCCGGGTGCCGAGATTCTCCCAGCCATGCGGCAGCCCGCCGTCGAGCAAGGCGCTGTCGCCGGACTCCAGGCTGTGCCGCTCACCGTTGTAGTGCAGAGCCACCGTCCCGTCCAGCACGTAGAACAGCTTCATCTGGCCGGGCTTGATGACCACCTTCTCGGTGGTCACGCCGCGCGAGCGACCATCCAGCGTGGCGATGACCGCGCGGATCTTGCCTTCGAACAACCCTGCGCCGAGCACGGTCCACTTCTCCGTCGAGCCGTCGAACGAGACGGCAGGGTAGTCCTTCTTGCGGCTCACCTGGATGTGCCCCGCCGGCTGGCCGTCGAAGAGCGCGGGGATCGACACACCGAGCGCGGCGGCGAGGCGGCCCAGCGTGTTGAGCGAGGGGGTGAGCCGCCCCGACTCGATCTGCGAGACCATGCTGGGAGTGAGGTCGGCCTTCTCGGCGAGCTGGCGCTGCTGCAGTCCGCGCTCGCGGCGCAACGCCTTGATCCGTTCGCCCAGCGTGGTCATACGGTCTCCAGGGCCGGACCCTGATCGAGGCCGGCGAGCCGCGCGAGCGCCCGCGCGACGTACACGCGCGTGACCTTCTTGCGGTAAGGGTGGGTGAGGTCCGTGTTGTCGAGCGGCCGGGCGGGGCCCGCGGCCGCGTCGGCCGCCGCTTCGATGACCTCGGTGGTCAGGCGCTGACCGACGAGCGCCTGGGCCGCCTTGGTGGCCTCGCGCGGCAGCGAGGCCACCGCGCCGAGCACGATGCGCGCCTCGCGCACGACCTCGCCCTCGAATCGCGCGGCGGCGGCGACGCCGAGGATCGGAAAATCGAACGCGCCGCGCCGGCGCAGCTTCAGGTAGACCGAGCGCCAGCCCTCCGCGGGCGGCAGCAGGATCTCGGTCAGGATCTCGTCGGGGCGGCGGGTGAGGTACTGAATGCCGTCGTCGTTGAAGAGCGCGCCCACCGGGATCGTGCGCTCGCCGTCGGGACCCACCAGCCGGATGCGCGCGCCCAGGCTCCAGAGGGCGGGCGCGGTGTCCGACGACGACACCGCCCAGCAGCGTGGGCTCGACGGCGCGACCAGGCAGATGTCGCCTTCCTTCTTCATGCAGAAGCCGATCGCCTTGCGCCACTCGTACGTCTGGTTGTAGTAGTTGCACCGCGTGTCGACGCACACGTTGCCACCGATCGTCCCCATGTTGCGCAGCTGCGGCGAGGAGACGAGCCCGGCCGCCGTCGCCACGCCCGCGTAGGCACGCGCGACGTCCGGGTGCGCGGCCACCGATGACAGCGTGGCGCAAGCGCCGAGCGTCATGCCCTCGCGCGGCGTGCCGGCGACCGAGCGCAGCGCCTTGATGGCGCGGAGCCCCACCAGCGTCTTCGGCTCGAACTGACGGCGCTTCATGTTCGGGTAGAGATCGGTGCCGCCGGCCACCAGCATGCCGTCCCGTCCGGCATCCGTCAGGGCGCGCACGGCGTCCTCGATCGTCCGCGGTGCGACGTAGGAGAACGCGGGCAGCCGCATCATGGCGTGGGCTCGGGATCGGCGAAGGGCCGCGTGGCGATGGCCTCGGCCGGCTGGCCGAAGGCGGATTCGACGACCAGCGGCTCCTTGAACGTGAAGAGCGGGAGCCGGTCAGGACCGATGCGCGCGGGCTTGCCCTGCCGCTTGAGCTCGAGACCACGCAGCACCATGTCGGGCGTGATCGGCACCTGGTCCATGCGCACGCCGACCGCGTCGTAGATCGCGTTGGCGATGGCCGGAATCACCGGAAGCAGCGGCCCCTGCCCGGCCTCCTTGGCGCCGAACGGACCTTCCGGATCGTCGGTCTCCACCAGCAGCGTGTGGATCTCGGGCGTCTCGAGCGTCGTCGGGCTCTTGTACTCGAGCAGCGAGGGATGCTTGTGCAGGCCCTTGCGGAAGACCTGCCCCTCCATCAGCGCCTCGCCGATGCCCATGTAGATCGAGCCCTCGACCTGCCCCTCGACGAGCAGTGGATTCAGCGCACGGCCGATGTCGTGAGCGATCCAGATCTCGTCGAGCTCGATCCAGCCGGTGTCCTCGTCGACCGTCAGCTCGACCACGCAGGCGGAGTACGAGTAGCACGGCGAGGGGCCGACGCCACCGCCCTTGAACTTGCCCGCCCGCTTGGGCGGCGCGTACGAGCCGGAGAACGCGAGCACCCCGTGCATCGCTTCTCCGAGCTCGACCGCCTGCGCGAACGGCACCGCCTTGTCCCAGTCGTCGGCCACGCCGACCTGACGGTCGCGGAACACGAGCGCCTCCGGCGCGACGCCCAGCTTGGTCGCCACGGCACGGGCGATCACCGTCTTGAGCCGGGTCGCCGCCTGAATGGCCGCGACGCCACACATCAGGGTCACTCTCGACGAATAGGAGCCGAGATCGACCGGCGTGAGGCTCGTATCGGCCGGGTGGACGTGGATGTCCTTGGGCGGCAGACCCAGCACCTCGGCGGGCAGGTACGCCAGGATCGAGTCCGATCCCTGCCCGATGTCGGTGGCGCCGCACAGGATCGTGACGCCGCCGCTGCGATCGGCCCGCACGACGACGCCGGAGTGCGGCATGTTGTTCCAGTAGATCGCGGTGCCCGCGCCCGTCATGTAGGAGGAGCCGGCGATCCCGATGCCCTTGCGCTTGCGCGAGCGCCAGAGCGGCTTGGCCTCGCTCTGGCTCGCTGCCTGCGCGAACCGCGCCCGCTTGTCACGCCACCCCGAGGCCTCGACGACCTTGTCGATGCACTCGCCGAGACCGATCGTCGTCACGGTCAGGTGGTTGGCGGTCTTGGTGAACGGCTCGTGCACGATGCGCCGGCGCAGGTCGGCGGGGTCGAGGCCCAGCTGTTCGGCCGCCTTGTCGAGCTGGCATTCGAGCGCGAAGCGCGGTTGCGGGGTGCCGTGACCACGCTTGGGGCCACACGGCGGCTTGTTGGTGAAGACGCGGGCACCCTCGAACTTGTAGACTGGCATCTTGTACGTCACCGGGTTGATCACGCCGGTGTAGAACGTCGAGGCCACGCCGTAGGAGCCGTACGCCCCGCCGTCGAGCCAGGTCCGGATGTGGCTGCCTGTGATGTCGCCGTCCTTCGTGAAGCCGGTCTTGAGCCACATCAGCACCGGGTGGCGCCCGCGGTGGATGTAGAAGACCTCCTCGCGCGTGCAGGCGATCTTGACCGGCCGGCCCGTGAGCTGGGAGAGCTTGCAGGCGGCGATCTCGTGGGCGAACGGGTCGAGCTTGCCGCCGAAGCCGCCGCCGACCGGCGCGGCGATCACGCGGATGTGGGCGCCCGGCATGTCCAGGATCTTGGCCAGCAGCCGGTGGACGTAGTGCGGCGTCTGGGTCGAGGACCAGAGCGTGAGCTTGCCGTCGGCGCCGTGCTGGGCGACAGCAGCATGCTGCTCCATCGGCAGGTGCGTGTTGCCCTCGAAGAAGAAGACGTCCTCGCGCACCAGGTGAGACGCGGCGAACGCCGCGTCCACGTCGCCGAACTGCAGGGCGACGTTCTTGTGCACGTTGGGGCCGTCGCCGTACTCGTGGATCCGCACCTCGGGATGGGCCAGCGACTCCTGGATCGACATCAGCGCCGGCAGCGGCTCGTAGGTCACGTCGATCAGGCGGCAGGCGGTCTCGGCGGTCTCCTCGTCGACGGCAGCCACCGCGGCCACCGCGTCGCCGACCATCCGCACCTTCTCGGTGCAGAGCGCCTCCTCGTCCTGCGATACCGGCAGGATCCCGAACTTCACGCGGGGCAGGTCGTGGCCGGTGATCACCGAGTAGACACCGGGTAGCGCGCGAGCCCGCTCCGTGTCGATGGTTACGATGCGGGCATGGGCGTGAGGGCTGCGCAGCAGCTTGCCGTACGCCATGCGGGGCAGGACCAGGTCGTCGGCGTAGCGCGTCTCGCCGGTGACCTTGGCCCAGGCATCGATCTTGGGCAGTGGCTGTCCGATGACACTGAAGCCGTCCTTCATGCGCGGCCTCCCACTCGGCTCATGCGCAGCGCTGCCAGCTCGACCGCATCGAGGATCTTCGTGTAGCCGGTGCACCGACAGAGATTGCCGGCCAGCGCCTCGCGGATGCGCTGGCGCGCGGGCTGGGGCTCGTCTGACAGCAGCGCCTGGGCGGTCAGCAGGATGCCGGGCGTGCAGTAGCCGCACTGCGCGGCGCCCAGCTCGGCGAACGCCTGCTGCAGTGGGTGCAGCTCGCTGCCGCGGGCCATGCCCTCGACGGTGGCGATGGCCGCGCCCTCCAGATCGGCCGGCAGGGCCAGGCACGACAGCACGGGCTCGCCGTCCACCAGCACGGTGCAGGTGCCGCACTCGCCCAGCTCGCAGCCGTGCTTGGTGCCGATCAGGCCGAGGTCTTCGCGCAGCACCTCGAGCAGGGTCTTGTGCACGGGCACCAGCACGTCGTGGCCCTCGCCGTTGACGGTCAGGCTCAGTCGCGTCTTCATGGACCGCTTGATTGAAGGGAAACCCTAGCCGGGTTCCCCCTTCCCCTCCTGCAAGTTAACTGGCGATGAAGAACAGTTAAAAAATACTGAATCCGGGCCCGTTCGTCAAGAACCCGGCCGGCCGCGGAGTGGCGCCCGCCGCGCGTCGCCCGAAAATTTTTTCGCGTCTCTGATATGATCGGCGCGCAAAACGGGGAGGCGGACACGTGGCGGATCACTTGCTCATCGGCATCCTGATCGGCGTGGTGTGCGGCATCGCCGCCCTCCTCGTCGTCTCCGTGGTGACCCTGCGCCGCTTCGACCTGGAGTGGCGCACCGAGAACGCACGCGTGCAGCGGGCGCTGGCCGAGCTCCAGAAATCCTGGGAGCGGAGCGATCTCGACCTCCGCGACGAGATCGCGACGACCCGTCAGGAGCTGGAGATCGCCACGCGCGACGCGCGGGACGAGGCCTCGAGCAGCGCGGGGGCCCTGCGTGACGAGATCGCCGGCGGCCTGAAGGGCGTGAGCGACGGTCTCGCCCAGCGCCTCACCACCCTCACCAGCTCCGCGGTCGGCGCGCTCCGCGATCACCCGATGCCCGCGCTGACCAAGCTGGCCGAGGCCCAGGAACAGCATCTGCGCGTGCTGGCCGCCGAGCTACAAAGCCTGGCCGGGACCGTCGATGCCCAGCTCGACGACGTGCGATCGCTCCTGGGGGACCGCCTGCGGCAGATGCAGGCCGACCACCAGGACGGCCTGGAGCAGCAGCGGGCCCAGGCGATCGGCCACGCCAAGGACCTGCGCAACGAGATGGTCGAGTCCGCCAAGCTGCATCTCGAGCAGGTCCGCTCGATCGTGGACGAGAACCTCGAAACCACGCTCGAGCGCCGGCTCGGCGACCGGTTCCGGCTCGTCACCGAGCGACTCGAGCTGGTGAGCGAGCGGCTCGAGCAGGTGCACCGGGGGCTCGGCGAGGTCCAGTCGTTCGCCACCGGCGTCGGCGATCTGCAGCGCGCCCTGGTCCGGGTACGGCTGGGCGGCACCAGGATGGTGCAGCAGGCCGTCGAGAGCGCGTCAGTGATCGGCGCCAAGGTGAAACGGCGCCGCCGCAAGACCGACCCGACCCCCACCGTCCCCGCCGCCAGCGAGCCCGCTGACGTCGCCGTGCCCTAGATCCCGAATCCATGCCGTACGTCCGCAGTAGCGACGGGATCAAGCTCTACTACGAGGAGCACGGGCGGACGGGGACGCCGCTGGTCTTGGCGTACGGGATCGGGGGCAACACGGACATGTGGGACGTCAACGTCCCGGCCCTGGCCGCCACGCACCGGTTGATTCTATGGGAGCCGCGGGGTCATGCGCGGTCGGAGAGTCCGGAGGACCCGGCCCGCTACTCCTTCGCGCGCTGGGCGCTCGACCTGAGAGACGTCCTGGACCACCTGCGGCTGCGGCGGGCGCACGTCGGCGGCCTGAGCCTGGGCGCCGGCATCGCGACCCGCTTCACGCTGCGCTTTCCCGGGCGCGTCTCCGCCCTGCTCGTCACCAACTCGTCGTCGGCGGCCGGGCTACCGCTGTCGGTGGACAACATCGTCATGCGGGCGCAGTCGATCAAGGTGACGCTGGAGCGCGGGATGGATGCCATGGCCGAGTACGCCATGGAGGCCAACCCCAACCTGGTCGAGCGTCTGCGCATCGACCCGGCCGCGCGCGACGAGTTCTACGAGGAGTACCGCCGCCTCTCGCCGTTCGGCTACGCCAACTCGCTACGGGCCCTGCTGGCGATGGACCACATCACGGACGACCTGCCGAAGATCCGCGTCCCCGTGCTGCTGATCGGCGGTGACCGGGATCCGTCGCTCGAGCCGATGAAGGTCATGCACCGCAAGATCCGCGGCAGCAAGCTCCTGGTGCTGTCCCCGGCCAGCCACTTCGCGAATCGCGATCAGCCGGAGGCGTGGAGCCGGGCGGCTCTCGCGTTTCTCGCGCGCGTGGACGGCAAACGCCGCCGGCGGTGACCTCGCCGCGATGCGTCGGGCCGAACGCCCGTGAACTACAGCAAGTGACCGGGCTAGATCCCTCTTTGATGGTCAGATCCGCTCCAGGCTGAGCCCGCTCAGCACCCCCCGAGGGGGCCCAACCACGCGATTTCCCACGCCTCCCGCCCCATCGCCGGCTCTGGCACCGCAGATGCTCTATCTCTCCCTGTCACTCAGGTGTCGGACAGGAGCCAGGGAGATGACCTATGGACGGTACGGAACGCTGGGCCCAGCTGAGTGGCTCGCTCGCCCTGCTGCTCGTCCTGACGGCCGGGGCCGCCGCGCCGGCATCCGCCGCGCCCGACGGCGCGTCGTCGTCCCTCGCCGCCGCGTCGCCCGCGGCGTTCGCTGAGCGCGCCGCCACTCGAGCGACGGGCTCGGGGGAGACGTCAATCCTCGCGGTGATCGAATTGATCCTGCTGGCGGCAGCCTGCGCTGCGGCCGTCGCCTACTACTCGACCGCGCGGGAGCGATACGACACGGTCCGCTCGCGACGACTGACACGCCGGCGCTGAGCGGCGGGGGGCGGGCGCAAGCCCGCCCCCCGGTTCGAAAGACTGGCTACTTCTTCGCGGCCTCCAGGAGCTCGCCGAACAGCACCCACCGCTCGCCGTCGAACTTGGCAAGCTGCTCCTGCTCGATCGGGGCGTGGTCGGTCGGGCTGGTGTTGACCTTGACCCCGGGCAGCAGGAGCGGGAACTCGACGTTCTTGAGGTTCTCGGCCTGCTTCAGGATGTTCTCGCGGCTGAGGTCGTTACCGCACTGCTTGAGGACCAGCGTCATCGCCTGGGCGACCGTGTAGCCGAACGCGTTGCCCTGGTCGTCGAGCGCGCCATCCGGGTAGTACTTCTTCATGAAGGCGACCCAGTCCAGGAATCCCTTGTCGTTCTTCCACTGCGGGTCGGTGATCTCCTTCATGTAGAGCGCGGTGATCAGACCCTTGGAGGCGTCCAGGCCGGCCGGCTTGAGCACGGTGGCCAGCGAGCTCGACACGTTGTTCAGGAAGTGCGCCGGCTTCCAGCCGATGTCGTGCGACTTCTTGATGGCCTGCACGGCGAACTTCGGGATCGTCACGTTGAAGAAGACGTTGGCGCCGCTGTTCTTGAGGTTGACGATCTGGGAATCGATCGTGGGATCGGTCACCTCGTACGTCTGCTCCAGCACGATCATCTTCTTGGCGGCCTCGCCCAGCCCGTCGTGCAGGCCCTTGCGATAGTCCTTCCCGTAGTCGTCGTTCTGGTAGAGGATGCCGATCTTGGCGTCGGGGAAGTTCTTGAGGATGTAGGCCGCGTAGATCTTCCCCTCGGTCTGGTAGTTCGGCTGCCAGCCCATGGTCCAGGGGAAGTTCTTGGGGTCGTTCCACTTGGTGGCGCCCGTCGCCACGAACAGGTGGGGCACCTTCTGCTGGTTCACGTACTTGTGGATGGCGGTGTTGGTCGGGGTGCCGAGCGTCTGGAACAGCGCGGCGACCTCGTCCTGCTCGACCAGCTTGCGGACCATCTCCACGGCCTTGGGCGGGCTGTAGCTGTCGTCGTAGGTGATGTAGTTGATCTTCCGGCCGTTGACGCCGCCCTCGTCGTTGACCTTCTTGAAGTACGCGCCGAGCGTCTTGCCGATGGTGCCGTACGCCGAGGCCGGGCCGCTATAGGGGTTGGTGTTGCCGATCTTGACCTCGGTCGCGGTCACTCCGGGCGTCTGCGCGGCGGCCGGGCCCAGCGTCACCGCCAGCCCGAGCATCGCCAGCAGTGCGATTTGGAAGCCTTTCCTCATCGTGTCCTCCTTGACGCGTCGATTCCTGGGTGGAACTGCGGTGGGACCAATCTTACCTCGGGGAACCCCCGGATGACCCCCTGGGTTCCGCGCGCCGGCGCAGCCAGCGGACGGCGGCCAAGCGTATGGTGCCGGCGATACCGCGGGGCATCGCGTACATGAAGCCGATCAGGAAGACGCCGTAGATCGCCCACGGCGCCGCCTTGGAGATGTCCAGCGCCCAGTTCGGCACGAACTGGATGAACAGGGCGCCGAAGATGGCCCCCGACACGGAGGCCAGGCCGCCGATCACGATGCCGACCAGGAAAGTGATCGAGCGGAACACGTCGAAGCTGTCCGGCGCCACGTAGGCCACGGTCACCGCGCTCAGCGCCCCGGCCACGCCGGTGTAGGCGGCGCTGACGCCAAAGGTCAGCGACTTGTAGAGGGCGGTGTTGACGCCCATCGACTGAGCGGCGATCGGATTGTCGCGGATGGCCACGATGGCCCGCCCCGTCCGCCCACGCAGCAGGTTGGAGGCCAGGATGAAGGACAGGACCAGCAAGCCGAGGCACAGGAAGTAGAGCCACTGGTCGGGATTGAGCTTGAGGCCCCACGGGGCTTTCGGCTTGCTGAGCACGATGCCCTGCGAGCCGCCCGTCCAGTGCTCGAAATATTTCAGGATCTGCGGAACGGCCAGCGCCAGCGCGAACGTCGCCAGGGCGAGATAGAGCCCCTCCAGGCGCAGGGCCGGGATCCCGAACAGGAAGCCCACCACTAGACACACCAGGCCCGCCGCCGGGATCGTCCACCCGTAGGGGACGTTCCACTGGTCCATCATGACCGCGGTCGTGTACGCGCCCACCGCGTAGAAGGCGCCGTGGCCCAGCGAGATCTGGCCGTTGTAGCCGGTGAGGATGTTGAGGCCGAGCAGCGCCATCGCGTAGATGTAGACCTGCGAGAACTGGAACAGCCGGAAGTTGCTCAGCGTGAAGGGCAACGCCAGCGCCACGATCAGGCCGAGACCGGCCACGGTGAAAGTCCACGAGCGGGGTGGCATCAGACCCGATGCACCACGGGCCGCCCGAACAGGCCGCTCGGCCGGAAAACGAGAACGATCAAGATCAGCGCCAGCGCCACCGTCAGCTTCAGCTCGGTGCCGATGAACTTCACGTAGGTGCCGACCAGGTTCTCGATCACGCCGACGATCAATCCGCCCAGCACCGCGCCACCGGGGCTGGTGAAGCCGCCCAGCGTGGCGGAGGCGAACGCGTAGATGAGGATGCCGGCCATCATGTTGGGATCGAGGAATACGATCGGCGCCACCATCATGCCGGCCACCGCGCCGACCAGCGCCGCCAGGCCCCAGCCCACCGCGAGCATCCAGCCCACGCGGATGCCGCAGAGTCGGCTCGACACGGGATTCTGGGCGGCGGCCCGCATGGCCAGGCCCAGCGTGGTGAACCGGAAGAAGACGTAGAGGCACGCCAGCACCACCAGTGTCACGCCCAGCGCGCCGATGTCGTGCGCGCCGAAGTAGATGTTGCCGACCTGGATGGGCTTGGACGGGAACGGGCTGGGAAACGGCTTCTGGATGTAGGAGTAGACCCAGCCGGCCACGCTGTTGAGGATCACGAGCAGCCCGATGCAGACGATGACGATCGTGAGCACCGGGGCGTTCTCGACGGGACGAATCAGGATGCGCTCGAGCAGCAGGCCCCCCACGAAGGCGATGGCCAGCGTGGCGAAGAACGCCACCCAGTACGGTAGCCCCGCATTGATCAGCGTCCACGCCAGGTAGGTGCTGAACATCGCCATCTCGCCCTGGGCGTAGTTCACAACTTCGGTCGCCTGGTAGATCATCACCAGCGCCAGCGCCACGCTGCCGTAGATGCCGCCGGTGGCGAGGCCCGAGACGATCTGTTGAATTAGGGTATCCACCTGGTCTCTTCTTTATTGAAGGGGAACCCTAGGAGGGTTCCCCCTTCCCCTCCGGAACTGGTCCATCTTGAACGGGAACCCTTGGAGGGTTCCCGTTTGCCCTCCGGATTCGCACTCGAACCGTTCGGTCTCATGGCGCGTCATCGCTAGTAGCCCAGGTAGGCGCGGCGGATCGCGTCGTTTTGGCGGAGCTCGGCGGCGGGGCCGGACATCACCATGTTGCCGGTCTCCATCAGGTAGGCGTGATCGGCCAGGTTGAGGGCGAGCGAGGCGTTCTGCTCGACCAGCAGCACGCTCACCTGCTCCTCGCGGTTGATGGTCCGGATGATCCGGAAGATCTCGCGCACGACGAGCGGCGCCAGGCCCAGGGACGGCTCGTCCAGCAGCAGGAGTTTCGGTCGCAGCATCAGCGCCCGCGCCACCGCTAGCATCTGCTGCTCGCCGCCCGATAGCGTGCCGGCCACCTGGTTGCGGCGCTCGGCCAGGACCGGAAAGTAGCGGCACACGCGCTCGATGTCGGCGCCCAGGTTCGCTGGGTCGCGACGCGCGTAGGCGCCGAGGCGCAGATTTTCCTGCACCGTGAGCTGCACGAAGGTCCCGCGGCCTTCGGGTACGTGGGCCACGCCGAGGCGCACGATGCTCTCGGTAGCGCGTCCGTCGATGCGCTTGCCGGCCAGCGTGATCTCCCCGCCGGTCTTCACCATGCCGCACACCGCCCGCAGCGTCGTCGTCTTGCCCGCGCCGTTGGCGCCCAGGATCGTGGTGATCCCGCCCTCGGCGACCTCGAAGCTGACGCCGCGCAGGACCCGGGTGTCGCCGTAGCGGGCCTCCAGCGCGCGGACGCTCAGCAGGGCTCCCATCAGCGACGATCCGCCTCGATCTCCTCGCCTAGGTAGGCGCGGATCACCTCCGGATTGCGCTGGATCTCGGCCGGTGAGCCCTCGGCGATCTTGCGGCCGAAGTCGAGCACGACGACGCGGTCGGACACCTGCATCACGAGCCCCATGTGATGCTCGACGAGCAGGATCGTCACGCCGCGGTCGTCCCGGATCCCCTTGAGTATCGAGCCGAGCGCGCCCACCTCTTCGTGGTTCAGCCCGGCCGCCGGCTCGTCCGCGAGTAGCAGGGCCGGCTTCCCGGCCAGCGCCCGGGCCAGCTCGACCCGCTTCAGCGTCCCGTAGGGCAGGCCGGCGGCCGGGTGATCGGCGACGCGCTCCAGCCCGAGGAACGCCAGCAGCGCGTCGGCGTCCCGTCGCGTCTGCCGCTCCTCACGCCCCACCCACGGCATCGCCAGCGCGTTCGACAGGAAGTCGCTGTTCGTGCGGCAGTGCACGCCCACCATGACGTTCTGGCGGACGCTCAGGGTAGGAAACAGGGCGAGGTTCTGAAAGGTGCGCCCCAGCCCCAGGTCGGCAATGCGGTGCGGCGGGGAGGCCAGCAACGAGCGGTCCCGAAACGTGATCTCGCCCCGATCCGGCGCGTAGATGCGGGACAGGCAGTTGAACAGCGTCGTCTTGCCGGCGCCGTTGGGCCCGATGAGCCCCACGATCTGCCCCTCCGGGACGTCGAAGGTGACGCTGTCGAGGGCGACGATGCCGCCGAAGCGTACGGTGAGGTCGCGGACGGAGAGAATCGCGGGACGGGGTGCAGACACTCAGGCGCTTATACGGTCAGAGGCGCAGACTTGTCAACGTCGGCGGCCATGGGCGCTGAGCCCACGCTCCCAGAGGTACTCCTTCTCGCCCATGTGCTTGCCGACCCAGCGGCCGAGCACGAAGAACAGATCGCTCAGCCGGTTCACGTAGCGCAGCGGCCACTCGGAGACGGGCTCCACGCGTGACAGCGCGAGCAGCTCGCGCTCGGCCCGGCGGCACACCGTCCGGGCCTGGTGCAGGAAGCCCTGGATCCTCCCGCCCCCCGGCAGGACGAACGACTTCAGCGGCGCCAGATCTTTTTGACAGCCGTCCATGATGCGCTCCAGCTCGGTGACCTCGCCCTCGCCGACCCGGAACATCCCTTCGTAGGCCGCATCCGGTGGGGTGGCCAGCTCGCTGCCGACGTCGAAGAGCTGGTTCTGGACCTTGCGCAGGGTGGCGTCGAGCCACTCGTGGCGCTTGCGACGGGGACCGCGCGTCTTCATCCCTTCGGCGTTGAACACGCGTACCAGCCCCACGACGGCGTTCAGCTCGTCGATGGTGCCGTACGCGACGATGCGGGGCGAGTCCTTGGGCACGCGGCGGCCGCCGACCAGCGCGGTCTCGCCACCGTCGCCGAGGCGCGTGTAGACGCGGGTGATGCTGATGGGCATGGGTCGGAGCCTCCCTCGCCGTTCGGTATTCTACTTGAACCACCCGGAGGGCTCGGGGATGATCGGAACGTGAAGAATCGCTCCCGCGCGGTGCTCGGCACCGCCTCCTCGATTCACTTCCTGCACGACGGGTTCTCCGAGACGCTGTACGTGTTCCTGCCGATCTGGGCCAAGGAGTTCGGACTGTCGCTGGCGCAGGTCGGGGTGATCCGCTCGACCTACACCGGCGCCATGTCGGCCTTTCAGATTCCGGCCGGGTTCCTGGCCGAGCGCTGGGGCGAGCGCCGCCTCCTGGCCGCCGGCACGCTCATGACGGCGTGCGGCTTCATCGCGGCGGGCTGGGCCGGCGGCTTCGCCGCGCTGCTCGGGCTGCTCCTGATCGCCGGGCTCGGCTCGGGCGTGCAGCACCCGCTGTCGTCGTCGATCGTATCCAAGGCGTACGAGACGGGTCGGCTGCGCACGGCACTCGGGACGTACAACTTCTCCGGCGACGTGGGCAAGGCCGGCGTCGCGGCCGCCATCGGGCTGCTGGCCGGGGCCATCGGATGGCGCGCGGCGGGCGCCGCCTATGGCGTGATCGGTGTCGCCGCCGCCCTGGCCATCGTCCCGCTGCTGAGCCGTCTCGGCGCCGGCGCGAGCGAGCCGCCCGTGGCCGTGACGGCCGGGTCGGCGCCGGCGGGGGGCTGGGGTATTCGCGACAGCCGCGGCTTCTCCGCGCTGTGCGCCATCGGCATGGTGGACAACGCCACCCGCACCGGCTTCCTCACCTTCATGCCCTTCATGCTGATCTCCAAGGATCTCGGCGTGGGCGGGGTGGGACTGGCGTTCTCGCTGGTCTTCATCGGCGGCGCCGCGGGCAAGTTCGTGTGTGGTCTCGTCGCCGATCGCGTCGGGGTCATCCGCACCGTCGTGCTGACCGAGGCGGCCACCACCCTGCTCATCCTCGTCGTGGTGGCCGCTCCGCTGTCCCTGGCGCTGGCGGTCCTGATTCCGCTCGGCGTCGCGCTCAACGGCACCTCGTCGGTGCTCTACGGCACCGTCGCCGACCTCGTCTCCAGCGAGCGCCGCTCGCGCGGCTACGGCCTCTACTACACGACGACCATCGGCGCCTCCGCGCTCGCCCCGACCATCTGGGGCGTAGTCGGCGACGCCGCCGGCGTCCCCACCACCCTCACCCTCGTAGGCCTGGTGGTACTGGTCACGATTCCGCTCTGTCTTCTCCTCCGCCCCGCCGTCACCGCCCCCGCCAGCGCATAGCAGCCTGCTTTTTCACCCGCACTCGTGTGATCGGGCTGCTCAAAGCAGATGGGCCTTTTTCAGCAGCCCGCTCAGGGCGCGAGGAGGAGGCAGGCCGCGCCGAGCACCGTCAGCAGCGCGCCAACCAGACGCCCGGAGATTCCGGGCTCGCCGAACAGCGAGGCGCCCAGCACGACGCTGAAGACGGACGACACGCGTCGCACGCTGTTGACGTAGGCCGCGGGCGCCAGCATGAGCGCGGTCAGCAGCAGGGCATTGCCGGCGACGCCGAAGAGCGCGTGCACGGTCAGCGGCGCCGCATTGCCGGCCTCGAAGCTGCGCGCCAGGGCCTCCGGGCTGCGCAGGCCGATCAGCGCGGCGGTGAGCGGGACCTGCAGCAGATAGATCGCGAACAGGTAGGCCGGGACGCCGACGAGCGTCGTCATCTTGCGGTCGACCGCCGAGAGCACGCCCAGCGAGGCCGCCGCGCCCAGCGCGCACAGCACGTCCTCGCGCGCGAACAGGCGCCGCAGATCGAAGCTCCACGTCTCGCCGCGGCTGAGGCTCAGCGTGCCGAGCACGGAGGCGCCCACTCCGACCCAGCCCAGCCCGTGGGGAAGCGCGCCGGTGAGCCACCAGTCCGGCGCGATGGAGGCGATCGGACTGAGCGCCAGGATCGGTCCCACGATCGAGATGTCGCCCCGTGCGCTGGCGCGGACGATGAGATAGTTCATCACGCCGGCCAGGCCGACGCCGGCCAGCACCCATCCCGCGTGTCTCCACGGGGCGGCGAACGAGTGGCCCGCCAGTCGCGCCCACGCCCCGAACGCCGCGAGGCTGAACGCCTGGGTCCACAGCATGATCGTGAACGGATGGAGGTGTCGGCCCCAGCCCTTCACGACGGTGTACTGCCCCGCCTGGAAGAGCGCGCCGACGAGCGACAGGCCGAACCACATCAGCGCGTCACCAGGAGGCGAGGGCGGCGCGCCGGATGGTCACCCGGCCGAGCCTAGGCGACCGGCGCCACCGCGTCAACGCCCGGCGTGATACGCTCCCAGACAGGGAACAGGGAGGCGCGATGACGATCGCGGCAGCGCAGGAGCTGAAGACCCGAGCCCAGGCAGCGTTCGGCAACCTGACCGCCCAGACCAAAGGGTTGGAGCCGTACCTGGAGCGCTCCGACGAACCCGGCGAATGGACCGCCCGTGAGGTCCTCAGCCACCTGCTCTTCCCGCCCGGCTGGGACGCCGTCGCACTCCTGAAATCGTTCGCGGAGCGCGATCTGCCCGTGGTGGAGATCGAGGCCGGCGACGCATTCATGACGGTCGAGCGCCGCACCATGACGCTGGCCCAGTTCATGGCCGCGCTCGACGCCCAGCGCAGCGGCGTGCTGGCCTATCTCGACACGCTCACCGAAGCCGATCTCGTGCGCAAGGCTCGCATCCCGCTCTTCAAGACCTTCATGGGCACCGACGAGATTCCGCTGCCGGTGTTCGTCGGCGCGATGTTCGAGTACCACTGGAACGATCACGCCTCCCAGCTCGCCAAGATCCGGCAGGCGATCGGCCTCTCCGCGGTCTCCTAGCCCGAAGCTGACCACGGCGTGGCCGTGAAGCGCGCGACGGGCGGACGCAGCTGGAAGCCGCCGAGCACGCTGCCGCCGCTCTACGCCGGCTGGATCGACGATCTGCTCGACGGCCCGCTCCCCCACGAGTCCGAGGCCACCTGCGAGGACTGTGCGATGTGGCCCGGCGCGGGTTCGTCCGGCGCCGGCGCGCTCGCCTTTCACCCGGAGACCAAGTGCTGCACCTACATCCCGTCCCTGCCCAACTTTCTCGTCGGCCGGATCGTGGAGGACGACGATCCCGCGATGGCTCCGGGACGCGCGTCCGTCGAGGCGCGGATCGACGCGCGGCTCGGCGTGACGCCGATGGGGATCGATCGACCCGCCGTTCACGCGCTCCTCTACCACGTCGGCGTGGGCGGGGCGTTCGGCCGGAGCCGGACACTGCGGTGCCCGCACTACCGCGAGGACGCCGGGGGCGCGTGTGGGATCTGGCGTCACCGCAACGGGGTCTGTAGCACGTGGTTCTGCAAGCATTCACGCGGCGCGACCGGCCAGCGCTTCTGGCACGGGCTCGAGCAGCTGCTGGCGATTGTGGAGCGCGAGCTGGCGCGCTGGTGTCTGCTCCGTCTCGACCTCGATGCCGACGTGCTCGCTCGCCTGTTGCCGCGGGGGACCGACCGGGCCTCGGGGAGCGCCCCGCTCGACGGTGCCACCATCGACGGACAGATGGACGACGCCGCCTATCGAGCGCTCTGGGGATCGTGGCTGGGCCGCGAGCGTGAGTTCTACCGGGAGTCCGCGCGGAGGGTGAACGAGCTGCGCTGGTCGGACGTCGCGCGCATCGGGGGCGCCAGTGTCGAGGCCCTCGCGCGCGTGGTCGCACACGCCCACCGGAGGACCGCGTCCACGACGATCCCCGAGCGCCTCGTCGTCGGCCAGCTGCAGACCGTGGCCGCCGGGCGCGAGCGCGTCCTGGTCATCACGTACAACCCGTACGACCCGCTCGAGCTGCCGCGCTTGCTGATCGACGTGCTCGGCTACTTCGACGGTCGCCCGACGCGCGAGGCGCTCGAGCAGATCCGCCAGGAACGCGACATCAACGT
>Ga0111538_10003774_pt1 | contig 21121 bp, 16 predicted proteins | sample SoiMethybrSBSTD1_FD_79669 | JGI IMG/M metagenome (GOLD analysis project Ga0111538, IMG submission 79669) | Bulk soil microbial communities from a Populus tree surrounding site in Tennessee, USA - Soil MetaG P. TD hybrid SBSTD1 (version 2)... | ecosystem: Environmental > Terrestrial > Soil >... | reverse complement strand
GCGTCGCCTCCTGGCACGAGGTGCCCGCGGTTCCCACGGCGGCATTCCGGCGCCTGGAGCTGGCATGCGGGCCGCCCGAGGCCGTGTTCCGCACGAGCGGCACGAGCGGAGGCCCTGACGCACGCGGCCGGCACCTCGTTCCGGCGCTCGCGCTCTACGACGCGGCGGCGCTGGCGGCGTTCGAGCGCTTCGTCCTGCCGGACGCCGCACGGCCGCCCTGGGCGGTCCTCCTGCCGTCGCCGGCCCTCCGGCCCGACTCCTCGCTCGTGCACATGTGCGCCGCGGCCGCGGACGCGCTCGCGCCGCGCGCGGATTGGTACGTGGGCGCAGACGGCCTCGAGCTCGAGCGCCTCCTCGCCCGGCTCGCGGACGACGAGCGGAGCGGCGAGGCCGTGCTGCTCGCCGGCGTGACGGCGGCCTTCGTCGCACTCTTCGACGCATGCCGCGCCCGCGGCCGCGCGTTCCGGCTCGGCCCCGGGAGCCGCGTGATGGACACCGGGGGACAGAAGGGTCTCGCGCGTCCGGTGTCGCGCGCGGCGTTCCTGCGCTCGTGCTGGACGGCGCTCGGCATCCCCGCGTACTTCTGCGTCAACGAGTACGGCATGACCGAGCTCTGCTCGCAGCGCTACGACAGCGTCCTCGACGACCGCTTCCACGGCCGGAGCCTCGCGCCGCGCCGCCTGGTCGCGCCGCCGTGGCTCCGCACGCGCGTGCTCGACCCCGACACGCTCGCCCCGGTCCCGCCGGGCGCCACGGGCCTCCTCTGCCATCACGACCTCGCCAACGCCGGCTCCGTGTCCGTCGTCCTGACCGAGGACCTCGGGCGCTTGGTCGGCGACGACGGCATCGAGCTCCAGGGCCGCGTCGCCGGGGCACCGCCGCGCGGCTGCGGCCTTCTCCTCGCGGAGCTCGGCGGCGCATGATGCGCCTCGAGGTGCAGACCCGAGAGGCGCTCGATGCTCGCGTCGACGCGGCGCTGCTCGCCCGGAGGGCCGCCGCCGATCTCCCGATCCTGGCTCGGGCCGAGGCGCTCGCACGGGCCGCGGCGCGCTGGCAGCGGGATGGGCGGCTCGCGGACGTCCTGGTGGACACGACCGGTTTCTCGCGGCCGATGATCGACGCCGTCCTGCCGCTCGCGGCCGACGCGTTCGCCGCATCGGCGATCGTCGCGCTCGTCGAGCGCGAGCTCGGCGCGGGGGCGATCGAGAAGCCGCCGCCCGCGGGACCGGCCATGGTGCTCCACGTGCTGGCGAGCAACGTGCCGGCGCTGGCGCTGCCGGCGATCGCGCTCGGCGTCCTCGTCGGCGCCGTGGTGCTCATCAAGTCGGGCCGCGACGATCCCGAGTCGGCGCCGGCCTTCGTGGAGGCGCTCGCGGCCGAGCGGCCCGATCTCGCCGCGACCGTCGTCGCCGCATACTGGCCGGGCGCGACGACGGTGCTGGAGGACGCGGCACTCGCGCGCGCGGACGTGACGGTGCTGACCGGCGGCGACGCCGCCCTCGCGGCCCTCGTGCCGCGCATGCGCGGGCGGTGCGTGCTGCACGGGCCACGCACCAGCATCGCCGCCGTCGGGCGGGGAGCGCTCGCGGACGCCCCCACCGTCGCAGCCAGAATCGCCGCCGACGCCGTGCTGCACGAGCAGCGCGGCTGTCTCTCGCCGCAGACGGCGTACGTCGAGGAGGGCGGCGCGATGGCGCCGCGCGAGTTCGCGGACGTGCTCCTGGCGGCGCTCGAGACGGCGCGCGAGCGCCTGCCACCGGCACGCGCCGCCGTCGAGGAGCGTGCGGCCGTGCGCGTCGCGTGGGACGCCGCCGAGCACGAGCCGGGCACGCTGCTCCGTGGTGCCCCCGGCGCGGGCGTCATCCTGCAGGACGCCGCGTCGTTCCGTCCGCCGATCGGCGGGCGGACGCTCCGCGTGCACCCCGTCCGCGAGCTCGGCATGCTCCCCGGGCTCCTGCCGATGGGCGTCGTCGAGTGCGTCGGCCTCGCGGGCGGCGACGCGACGGCACTCGCGGCGCCGCTCCTCGCGCGCGGCGTCGCGCGCATCTGCCCCGTGGGCCGCATGCAGCGACCGACCCTGTCCTGGCCGCGCGGGCAGCACGCGCCGCTCGGGACGCTGCTCGGCCGGCCCGCCGAGCCGTGCCTCGAGATCGAGCGATGAGCGACGACCTGCACGCGCTCTTCCTCCGTCACGTCTGCCAGACCTCGTCCTCCCCGCTCGGGCTGGTCGCGACGCGTGCCGCGGGATCGACGGTCTGGGACTCGTCGGGCCGCGCGTACCTGGATCTCCTCGCGGGCATGGGCGTGGCGAACGTCGGCCACGCCCACCCCGAGGTGGTGGCGGCCGTTCGCGCGCAGGCCGAGCGCTACCTCCACGTGCTCGTCTACGGCGAGCTGGTGCTCGAGCCACAGGTGCGGCTCGCGGCGCGCCTCGCCGAGCTCCTGCCGGCGCCGCTCGACGTCGTCTACTTCTGCTCGACCGGGGCCGAGGCGATCGAGGGGGCGCTCAAGACCGCGCGCAAGCTCACGCGCCGCCCGCGCTTCGTCGCCTTCGAGGGCGGATTCCACGGCGACACCTTCGGCGCGCTCTCGGTCGGCGGGAACCCGCTCTACCGCCGTCCTTTCGAGCCGTTGCTCCCCGAGGTGACCCACCTGCCGTTCGGGGACGCCGGCGCCCTCGCGGGCATCGACGAGCGCACGGCCGCGGTCGTCGTCGAGCCGATCCAGGCCGAGGGCGGCGTCCGCATCCCCGCCGACGACTTCCTCCCCGCGCTCCGCCGCCGCTGCGACGAGACGGGGGCGCTCCTCATCCTCGACGAGGTGGTGACGGGCCTCGGGCGAACGGGCCGCCTCCTGGCATGCGAGCACTGGCGCGTGGTGCCGGACCTGCTCGTGCTCGCGAAGGCGCTCGGTGGCGGCCTGCCGCTCGGGGCCTTCGTCGGCCGCCCCGCCGTCATGGCGACGCTCGCCGACGACCCGCCGCTCGCGCACGTCACGACGTTCGGCGGGCATCCGTTGTCGTGCGCCGCAGGGCTCGCGGCGCTGGAGATCGTCGTCCGCGATCGGCTCGCGGAACGGGCGGCGCTCCTCGGGGATCGGCTGCTCCGCGGCGTTGCCGCCCTCGTCGGGCGCGGCGGCCTCGCCACGGTGCGGGGGCGCGGGATGCTCCTCGGGCTCGAGCTCGAGTCTGCCGCGGCGTGCGCGAGATTCGTGCAGCGCGCCCAGGCCTGCGGCCTCATCCTCAACTGGACGCTCCATCGCGACACGGTCGTCCGCCTCGCGCCCCCGCTCGTGCTCTCGGACGCCGAAGCGGACCGCGCGCTGGCGGACATCGCGGCCGCGCTCGGCTGACCTGGGGCTGGGGGGGACCCGGTCGCGCCGCATGACCGGCCCCGGGGAGGGGGTCGAGAAAGGGCGGGACGGCAGACCCGTCGCCGACAGGCACCACCAGAGCATTCCGCCGACAGGCATCACCGCGGCACAATCGGGCCGAAAATACGCCAGCGGACATTGACAACGTGCGCCGCCCCGCAGTATCGAGGGCCCCTCATTCGGTCCGGGTGCCGGTCGCGCCCGTGGCGCCGGCTCGTCGCAGCGAACATTCATCCCTGGGGGGGGACCATGACGCTCGAGACCCGTCGCGAAGGCCGTCGCAATGCCTTCCTCGCCGCCTGTCTGCTCGTCCTGTCGACCGCGGGCACCGCCGCGGCGCAGCCGTGCCTGATCTTCATCCACGGCAAGCAGACCAACACCAACACGCTCACCAACTGGCAGGCCGCACGCGACTACTGGAAGAGCGGCAGCCGCGACGCCGTCGCCTCCGCGACGAAGAACTTCGCCGCCTCGTACTACGTGATCGGGTACAACGGCACCGACACCTACTGGGGCGCCGGCGCCGCGGGCGAGGTGGCCAACGAGATCGTCAACGCCACGAACGGCGGGCCCGACGGCGGCGGCAACCGCTGCGCGCTCACGTTCGCGCAGGGCGGCACCTTCTGGGTGATCGGCCACAGCATGGCCGGGCCCGTCATGGACTTCATCCTGGGCAACAACGACGCGAGCGACCCGAACTTCAACTTCAACGGCCCGTACGACACGGTCGCGGCACGGCTCAGCCTGGTCGTCACCTTCGGCGGCGCCCACCGCGGCTCGCAGGGCGCGGACCTGGCCTGTGGCCAGGGCAACATCTTCTGCAGCTTCCTCGCCCAGTTCATCCAGAGCTGCGACACGGCGACGTACTGGCTGCGCAGCTCCGACGACGTCCAGGTGCGGAGCTTCGCCAATGCGCCGGCGAAGAACGTCTATCTCACCGGCGGGTACGAGGCGATCTTCGGCGCCAGCGCCTGCCTCAACGGCGAGGACGACGGCATCGTGCAGCACGCGTCGCAGTACGCGTGCAACGGCAGCGCCACCGCGAGCTACAACAACAGCAACGTCTGCAACAACAGCAACAAGCAGGAGTCGTCGGGCTTCCGGAACCTCGACACGGGGCACGAGAACCACGACGACGAGCGCAACGACGCCGACCGCGACACGCGGCGCGCCATCCCGACGGGCATCTGGAACTGCGGCGCCTCGGCCTGCACGCCCGATACGGTGGTGCAGAGCGCGATGAGCTGCGCGCAGCTCGTCGCCGCGCTCTACTAAGCCCGAATCGACCGCGACGCCCGTGAGCACCCCGCGCGCCTCCAGGAGAGTCGGACTCCTCGCGGCGCTCGGGGTGCTCGCAGCGCTCGCGCTGCTGGCAGTGTTCCGCCGGGGGTCATCGGCCGTCGTTCCGACGGCCGACCGCGAGCCCCCCGTGGCCGCCGTCACGGCGGCGGCCGAGCCGCCGCCCCCATCGGCGCCGACGCTGGCGCTGGGGGTGACGGCCGCGGCCGGTCGTCGCAAGGCGATGCTACCCGAGGGTGGTCTCGCGCGTAGCGCGGCCGAAGACTATCGCCGCCGCGCCCGATATCCGCGCTCGTCGTCGCCGCTCGTCACGGTCGACGATGACCCGATCGTCCGCGAGCGCGTGGTGAATCCGATACGCTCGCGCGGGCCGAACAACGAGGAGCCGACGCTCACGGTGTATCCGGCGCTCGTCGGCTTCGAGACGCCCGAGCCGGCGGTCGTGCACGCCTTCCTCGCCTCCGGCGACGAGAAGGTCGCGGCGCGCTCGGTGCGTGCCACCGTCATGACCGACCGGTTCGAGCCTGCCGGCGAGCTCGAGTACCGCGACGACGGCACCGAGGGCGACGCGGTCGCGGACGATCGCGTCTACACCGCCGTCTTCGTGCCCGGCGCGGAGGCCTCGGGGCGGCCGGCCACCTCGTACATGGTGCGTGTCGTCGCGACGACCCGGGGCAACGAGGAGCGCATCGCCACGACGTCCTTCCTCTATAGCTTCCCCGACGCGCAGCTGACGGGTGCGTACCGCGACGCCGTCGTCGACGGCAGCCTCCAGGTACAGGCGGAGGTGAGCGTCACGGCGCCGGGGCGTTTCCACCTCGAGGCCACGCTCTACGACACGTCGGGCGAGCAGGCGCTCGCGTGGGCGCAGACCGCGCTCGCGCTTCCCGAGGGCCGGCACTGGCTGACGCTCTCCTTCTACGGCCTGATCCTCCGCGAGAGGGGCATCGACGGTCCGTACGTGCTGCAAAACGTCGCCCTGTCGACCGCGAGCACCATGCCGAACGCGAAGAATCGGCTCGCGGAGGGCGTTCACGTCACGGCCGCCTACGCGGCCGCGCGGTTCACCGACGCCAGCTACGACGACCCCGATCTGCTCGACGCGGCGGATCGCGTCGAGCGCGACAGCGGCAACCTCGGCGGCCTCGACGCGGGCGGGTGAGGTGCCGCGAGCCATCGTCTGGCAGCTCGCCCTGCTCCTGCCGCATCCGATCCTCAACGTCCTCTACCTGGTCGCCGTCCGCTCGGGCAGCGCCCGGCCGAGCTTCGTCCCGGTGGTGGCGTTCGTGCTGCTCCCCGTCCTGTCCGCGGTCTTCGGCATCGCATGGCTTCGCCGGCCCGAGGCGGCGGCGTCGCGTGGAGGCCAGATCGTGCTGCTGGCATTTGCAGTGCTCGAGGTATCGTTCACAGTGCTGGCGATGGCCATCGTCGGCTTCGCGATCGGGTTCCGGAGCCTCTGATGGCGCGACCCTGGCGCGCGGCGGTCGTGCTCGCCCTCGCCGTGGCGTACCCATGCGCGGCCGGCGACACCCCGACGATCCGCCCACTGGATTCCGGCCCCGAGAGCGCACCGGCGCCCGGCGTCGAGGAGCCGGCGCGGACCCTGCCCCCGACCGTCACCGTGTGTCACCAGCCGGGCGGTTCGCGCTGCTGGACGATGCCGCTTGCCGACGACTGCGCGCGCGACGGCGGGCGTGTGTTCCGCATCGTCCTCGGCGATGCGAATGGTCGGGACGCCAGGGTGGCGATGACCCAATGCGAAGCGGCAGGGCAGTCCGAGACGGTGCAACCCGTCCCACGTAGATCTATACCCGAAGCGCGTTGACCCGGCCGCGCGCCATCCGTTAGTCTCCCTTCGTCGCCAGGCGAGGCCGATGCCGGGATCGACGTCCAGCGCTCTCGACCCCATCCCGCTGCAGCTCCGCCGGGTCCGACGGCGCTGGAACACGCGCGAGATGGTGCGGGCGGGGCTCGCCCTGGCCGCCGCGAGCGCCTTCCTCGGCGCGCTCCTGGTGCTCGCCGCGCTCGCGACGGCACCGCGGCGCTTCGCCGCCGCGGCGACGCTCCTCGCGGTGGCGTGGCTCGCGAGCGCGATCGGCATCGGCGTCGCTCTCCGCCGGCGCTGGTTTCGCGCCACCACGGCGCATCATCGGATCGATTACCACGCCCGCCTCGGGGGCCGCCTGGCCGCGATCGTCGAGCTCGGCGCGGCGCGCCATGACTTCGCGTTCCGGCCGCTTCTCGCGGCGGAGAATGCCGCGATGCGGCCCCTCTGGACCGCCGAACGGCTCGTGCCCCGGCGCGTGCCCGCCGGCGCGCTCGCCGCGGCGCTGGCGGCGGGGGTCGCGCTCGCTGCCGCCGCCGCGCTCGGCCCGGTCCTCGCACCGCCCCCACCCGCAGCGGTGATCGTCCGCGACACACGCGCGAACCGCGTCCCGCTCCGGCGCGGAGCCTCCGAGCGCCTCCCGCGGGGCGGGGTCGTCGCCGAGACTCAGGGCGTGACGGAGGACGCGCCGGAGGCCGAGGATTCTTTCCTCGGAGGCGTGGCCGACGCGGTCCAACAGCGGGTTCAGCGCGAGCTCTGGGGCGAGGCCGAGGCGATCCGCGCCCAGGAGCTCGCGCGGGCGGAGGAGGAAGAGCCATCGCCCGATCCGCGTCGCGAGCGCCCGCCCGACGGTCAGGCGGGCGTGCCGGGAGATGAGAGTGGCGGGCGCGTCGAGCCGGGGAACGAGTCCCGCGAGCCGGACGCGGGCGCGACGGAAGTCGCGCAGGGCGGCACGCCGGAGCCCGGCGAGTCCGAGCCGACGGCCGGCACGCAGCGCGGCGCCGGAACGGCGGACGGCGCGGCGCGCGGCGCCGGCACCGGGACGAGCCCGGACCTCTACGGCGCCCCGAGCGGCGGCATCCATCGCGCCGCCGCGCCGTTCACGCTCGGCCTCACGGCCGACGTGCACGCAAGCGGCGGCAACTCGCGCCCGCCGACGGGCGACACACCGCTCCAGATGCCGGACGCGAACCCGGCGCTCGCCGAGCGCCCCGAGGAGGCGGTCGCCGTGCCGCGCGCCCCGGTGCCGCCCGAGTACGTCGCCATCGTGCGACGGCTCTTCGAGCGCGAGCCATGACCCCGGAGATCGGCGCCGGCGCCATCCGCGACTTCCGGGACACCTTTTCGGCAGTACGACGGGAAGTCGGCCGCGTCGTCATCGGCCACGAGCGGGCCGTCGAGGCCATCCTCACGGCGTTCTTCGCCGGCGGCCACGTGCTCATCGAGGGCGTCCCCGGAATCGGCAAGACGCTCATGGTCCGCTCGCTCGCCGAGGCTCTCAGCCTCTCTTTCAGCCGGGTGCAGTTCACGGTCGACCTGATGCCCGCCGACGTCACCGGCACGCGCGTCATCGAGGAAGGGAGCGACGGCCGGCGCCGCCACGTCTTCGTCCCCGGGCCGGTCTTCGCGCACGTCCTCCTGGCGGACGAGATCAACCGCGCCACGCCGAAGACGCAGTCGGCGCTCCTCGAGGCGATGGCCGAGCAGCAGGTGACCGTCGCCGGCACGACCCATCCCCTGCCCTCGCCATTCTTCGTCCTCGCGACGCTGAACCCGATCGAGATGGAGGGGACGTATCAGCTGCCCGAGGCGCAGCTCGACCGGTTTCTCTTCAAGGTGCGGCTCGCGTATCCGTCGCAGGCCGAGCTCGAGCGCATTCTGGCCGCGACCACCGTCGCCGACGTGGCGGCGATCGCGCCCGTCCTCGAGCCCGAGACCGCTGCCGCGCGCGTGCTCGAGCTGCGCCGCCTGGTCCGCGAGGTGGTCGTCCCGCCCCACGTCGAGCGCCACGCCGCCACCATCGTTCGCCTGACCTCGCCGGCACACGCCGCCGACGATGCGGTGACGCGCTGGGTGGCCCACGGCGCGAGCCCGCGCGGCGGGCAAGCGCTGGTGCTCGGAGCCAAGGTCCGGGCACTTCTCGACGGCCGGCCGAACGCCACGCCCGAGGACGTCGACGCGGTGGCGCACGCCTCCCTGGCGCATCGCCTCGTGCTGCGCTTCGCGGCCGAGGCCGACGGCGCCGATCCGGAGCGCATCGTCGACGGCGCCCTGACGGCCGCCCGCCGCGCGCGGACATGAGCATGCGGGCGGCCGCGGCCGAACCCTCGCTCCTCGATCCGGCGCGGCTCGCGCGCTTCCACGGCCTCGTGCTGCGCGTGCCGGGCGGCGCCGGCGAGCAGGGCGGGCAGCAGCGTGTCCCCGGTCGCGCCGACGCCGCCGGCCTCGAGGTCGAGGCATACCGATCGTACACCCCGGGCGACGATCTCCGGCACCTCGACTGGAACGCGCTCGGACGGCTCGACGCGCTCCTCGTCCGCCGCTTCACCGCCGAGCGGCGCCTGACGTTCCACATTCTCCTCGACGCCAGCGCCTCGATGCGCGTGCCGGCGGGCGCGGACAAGCTCCGCGCGGCGCAGGAGCTGGCGATGGCGCTCGGGTTCATTGCGCTGGCGGCGAACGACGGCGTGCGGACGGCGATCCTCCTTGCCGACGGACGGACACGGGTCTCGCGGCCCCACCGTCACCGGCAGGCCGCGGCAGCCGTGGCGGGCGAGCTCGCGGACGCGACCGGAGGCGGCGCGCTCGGCCTCGGCGCCGCGCTCGCGGCGCATGCGGCGCAGCACGCAGGCCCGGGCGTCGCCGTCGTGGTCTCGGATCTCATGAGCGAGGTCGCCGACCTCGAGCGCGGTGTCCGGGCCCTTCGCGCCCGCCGCTTCGCGGTGATCCTCGCGCAGGTCGTCGCGCCGGGCGAGCTCGACCCGGGGCGGACGCTGCGCCACGGCGTCCTCCGGGACGCCGAGTCCGACGACGTGCACGCCATCCGCCTCACGCGCGCGGCGCTCGCGGAGTACCGGACGGTCGTGGAGGAGCACCTGGCCGCGCTCCGCGCGCTCGCCGCTCGCACGGGAAGCGTCTATGGCCGCCTCGTCGCCGGCACGAGCGTCGCCGACTTCATCACCGGCGACCTCGCGCGGCTGGGGCTCGTGCGGCGGCGATGAGCGCCGCGGGCATCGCCAATCCGGCCGGCGCGCTCGCGTTCCTCGCGCTCGCCGCCCTCCTCGTCCTCTACCTCCGCATCCGCCGCCGGCAGGCGATTCCCGTCGCGACGCTCTTCCTCTGGCGCCGTGTACGCGCGCCGCTCGTCGAGCCGCGGCGGTTCCGGCCCGACGCGCTCTTCTGGCTCCAGGCGGCGATCCTGGCAGCGCTGGCCGCCGGCTACGTGCGTCCCTACCTCGACCGCCCGACGGGCGGCGCGCCGGCGGCGCGTCTCCTCGTCCTGCTCGACGTGTCCGCCAGCATGCAGGCGCGGGAGCCCGAGGGCGTGCGCTTCGACCTCGCGCGCGCGCGCGCGCAGCGGGAGATCGCCCGGCTCTCGAGCAGCGACGAGGCGATGCTCGTCACCGCCGGCGCGCGCGCGAGCGTCGTGCTCCGCTGGAGCACGGACCGCGCCCTCGCGCGGCGGCGCCTCGAGGAGGTGACCGCCCTCGACGTCCCGACCGACCTGGCGCCGGCGCTCGAGCTGGCCCTCTCCGAGGGCCGCGCACGCGCCGGGACGCGCATCCTCGTCCTCACCGACCTGCCGCCGTCGGAGGGCGGCGTCGCCGCCGCCGACCTCGCCGCGGTCGAGTGGACGCGCATCGGCCACACCGACGACAACGTCGGCATCATCGGCGTCACCGTCGACGAGCCGCCGTTCGCGGACCCGGGCGCCGCGAGCGTGCTCGTGCTGGTGCGAAACTTCGCGCGCGTGCCCCGGCGCGTCGTCCTCGCCGCGGGCGCGGGGGGGACGCCGTGGGAACGGCGCGACCTGACGCTCGGCGCGCGCGGCAGCGCCTCCGTGACGCTCCGGGCCCCGCCGGCGAGCGGCGCGCTCGAGCTGCGGCTCGAGGTCGACGATGCGCTCGCCGCCGACGACCGCGCGTGGGGATGGATCGGTCCGCGCGAGCCCGTCGATGCCGTCGTCGTGACGCGCTCTCCGGCGCTCGCGGCGGCGTTCGAGCGGCTCGTGGCGGGCGTTCCCGGAGGACGGATCGCCCGCATCGCCCCGGAGGAGTGGACGCCTGCGGTGGCCGCCGGCCACCGCGTCGCGGTGCTCGACGGCTTCGTGCCGCCGGAGGAGCCCGACGTGGCGGGCACGCTCTACGTCGCGCCTCCGGCGGGAAATGCCGTCTGTCCGACGGCGGCGACCGCGGCCGCGGACGTGAGCGTCGTCGACTGGGACGCCGATCATCCCATCCTGCGCGGCATGGACGGCCTCCCGCCGCTGACGCTCGCGCGCGCCAGCGCGCTCGCCGTGCCGGGCTGGGGGCGCTCCGTCGTCCTCGGCGGCAGCCGTGCGGCCAGCGTCCCGATCCTCGTGGCGGGCGAGACGGGCGGGCGGCGCGTGGCGTGCCTCGCCGCGCCGCTCGCCGAGGAGCCGCTGGCCTCCGACCGCCTGTCGCTCCTCCTCCTCGCGCTCGGGACGCTCCGGTGGCTCGACGACGGCACGGGCCCGCTCGCCGTGGCGACCGGCGACCCCGTCCCGATCTCGCCCGGCGTCGGCGCGAGCGCGGGCGTGACCGTCGCCGGCGACCCCCCGGTGCTGATCGCCGAGCGCGCCGGCATCCATCGCCTGCCGGCCGCGGACGGCGAGCGCATCGTCGTCGCGAATCTCGCCGACGAGCGCGAGTCGGACATCGGGCGCGAGGTCGGCGACACGCCGCTCCCGTCTCGGCCGCCGCCGCCCGCCTCGGCCCTGGCGCGGAGCGACGCGACGGGCTGGCTCTTCGCGCTCGGGCTGGTCGCGCTCGTCGTCGAGTGGGGACTCTGGACGAGGAGGGCCGGCGCCTGATGCCAACCCTCGGGTTCACGACCCCCGCGTGGCTCGCGCTCCTGGCGGCGATCGGGCCGGTCGTGTGGAGCGCCTGGCGCCTGGAGGAACGGCGCACGCGGGCCGCCGCGCTCTGCCGTGCGGGCGCGATCGCGATGGTCGTGCTCTGCCTCGCGGGCGCCCACGTCGTGCATCTCCGGCCCGCGGCCGGCGCGTGCGTCGTCGCCGTCGTCGACGTCTCCGCGAGCGTCGCGCGCGGTGGCGTGGCGGCCGCGCGCACGTTCCTGCGCTCGCTCCTGCCGCTCACCGGGCCCGAGGACATGGTCGGCGCGGTCGCGTTCGCCGGGCGGGCGGCGGTGCTGGCACATCCCGCGCACGGCCCCTACGCGGACGTCGACGCCGTCGTGCCCGCCGGCCTCGACGCCGCGCCCCTCGAGCCGGGCGAGACCGACATCGCGGCTGCCGTCGCGCGCGCCGCACCGCTCTGCCCCGAGAGCCGCCAGGCCGCGCTCGTGCTCTTCAGCGACGGCAACGAGACAAGCGGCAGCGTCGCCGCCGAGCTCGCGCTCGGCGGCGGGCACACGCCGGTCTACGCGGTCGTCCCGCCCCCGCGGGCCGCGCCCGCGGCGGTCGTGCGGCGCGTGATCCATCCGGCGATCGTCCCGGCGCGCACGACCGTGCCCGTGGAGGTGGTCGTCGAGACGCGCGAGCGGACGACGGCGGCCCTCGCGCTCGAGACCGGCGGCGAGCGCACGTTGCCGCTGCCGATGGAGCTGACGCCGGGCCTGAGCGTCGTCTCGATGCCGCTCCGCTTCGCGGAGGCCGGGGCACGGGCCATCGTCGCGCGGCTCCGCCTGCCGGCGGTCGCCGGCGCCGCCGACCTGCCCGCCCCGCCTGCCGACGGCGTCACGGTGACGCGCGCCCTCCAGGTCCTGCTCGTGAGCGAGCGCGACACGCCCGTCGTCGGCGCCGCGCTCGACGGCGGCGGGCTCGACGTCCGCACCATCCGGCCCGACGCGCTGCCCGCGCGGCTCTCGCGGCTCGACGACTACCACCTCGTGATCCTCGACGACGTCGCGAGCGCGCAGCTCGCGCGGCCGACCCTCGAGGCGCTCCTCGGCTGGGTCGGCCGCGGCGGCGGCCTGGTCGTCACCGGCGGGCCGCACGTGTTCGGCGATCCCGGCTTCGTCGGGAGCCCGCTCGAGCGCGTGCTACCGGTGACCTTCCAGTCGCAGAAGCCGGAGCGCCGGAAGCGGGATCCGATCGCCATCTACGTGATCATCGATCGCTCCAACAGCATGGGCTACGCGAGCAGCACGCCGCCGATCCGTGCGGGCGAGAAGATGGAGTATGCCAAGCGCGCCGCGCTCGCCGTCCTCGACCAGCTCGGCCCCTCGGATCTCGTCGGGGCGATCGCGTTCGACGCGCAGCCCTACCAGCTCGGGACGCTGCAGCCCCTCGCGCGCGGCGGGCCGGCGCTCGTCGCCCGCATCCGCGCGCTCCAGTACGGGGGCGGGACCGACTTCAAGGACGCGCTCCAGATCGCGCTCGGGGAGCTCCTCGCGTCACAACGCCGCGTCCGCCACGTGATCCTGCTGACGGACGGCGACACGAACCGGCACGCCACCGACCACTACGCGCTGGCCGCGGAGTACGCGCGCGCCGGGATCAGCATCACGGCGGTCCGCATCGGCGCGGACGCGGCCAACCTGGAGCTGCTGCAGCGGATCGCCGCCGAGACCGGCGGCGAGTTCCATCACGTCGAGAGCCTGCAGGCCCTGCCGCTCATCATGATCCGCGACGCGCAGCGCCGCGTGGACATGGCCGCGGACCGCCACGACGCGGTCGCGCGCTTCGGCGCGCCCGGCCCGCTCCTCGCGGGCGTCCGCGAGGAGGAGCTGCCGCCGATCGCGCGCTGGGCGGTGACGCGCCAGAAGCCCGGCGCCGAGCTCCGCCTCTACGTCGAGCGCGATGGCCACCACGAGCCCATCCTGTCCACGTGGCAGTACGGCCTCGGACGCGTCGCCGCCCTGCCGCTCGATTTCCAGGCGGGCGCCGCCGGCTGGGCCGCGTGGCCGGGGTTCGGACGCCTCCTCACCGAGCTGGCGCTGTGGGCCGCCCCCGCGGCCCTGCCCGGCGAGTATCGCCTGCACGCCCGCGCCGCGGCCGCCGGCACGCGGATCGATCTCGAGACGGTCGGCGATGATTCGGGTCCGTTCGCGCTCCGGCTTCCCGGCCGGCGCGAGGTCGAGCTGCGCCCCATCGGCCAGCGCCGCTTCGCCGCCCTCGTGCCGCGCCTCGCCCCCGGCCGCGTCCGCGCCGTCGTCCGCGCCGGCAGCACCATAAGCCGCACGGCGCTCCTCGTCCCGCCGCGCGGCTCCGGCCGCGAGCACCGCACGACCGGCACCAACGACGCGCTCCTCCAACGGCTCGCGACGAGCACCGGCGGGCTCGTCTCCCCCACCCCGGCACAGGTGATCACCGCGACGCCCGGCACCGCGCACGCCACCTGGCCCCTGTCGCTCCTCCTGATCCCGCTGGCGCTGCTGCTGACGCTCGCAGACGTCGCGTTAAGACTCTAATGCACGATGCACTTCGGGCGCAGATCCTGCGAGCAGGTAGGCAGGGCTCGACGGCGTGCACCGGCGGTCACCGTCGCCGCGCTCGGGGAACGCGGCGTAGCCCGGAAGCGCACCACCTGCCGCCCGTCGACGGGCACCGCGCCGCGCACCCGGAAGCGCAGCTTGCTGACGCCCGTGAGAAAGGTGCCGTCCTCGGCGATGCGGAGTCTGGTGCGCATGTCCTTCACCACCAATGGACGGCCGATGCATCGGCTGAGGGCCTCTTCCTGCTCTGAGAGATTGTCCGGCGTCAGAATCAGCGCGCCGCGGCGTCCGATCTTGATGCGACCCACCTCTGTCGGCGTGGTCGTCTGCACGACACAGCCCTCCGTCTGGGTGCTTCCCGGTGTGACGTAGGTGCCATCGTCGAGCAGGGCGAGGACGCCGCCCGATGCGCTGCGGCAGCGGAGCGAGCAGCTCGCCGAGCGACCATCGGCGGATGCGCTGCTGGTCGCTCGGACGGTGGCGTCGTCGATGAGCCAGCAGCTCCCCGGGATCGCCGTGTGGGTGCAGGTGTTGCCCTCCCGGCGGTCGTCGGTGCAGGGATCGCCGTCGTCGCAAGTCAACGGGTTGCAGGATACGTCGCGGGTGCCCGCACACTCGCCGAGCACACAGCGATCGGAAGAGGTACAGGGATCCAGGTCGTCGCACGTCACGCCTGCCGCGCCGGACGCGCAGGCCGGGTCACCGCTGCGGATGCGGACGGCCCCCGTCAGCACGTCGTTCCGACAGCGCACCTCGAAGTCGACGGAGGCAGGGAAGTCATAGAAGCCGAAAAATGCATCCCGGACGAACTCGCGTATCTCGAAGCGACCGGATTGCGGCGTACATTCGCTCGGAGGCGGCGCGCTCACGCCGAGTTGCGGCTTGTCGGGCAAGACGAAATCCCCGGCTCCCTCGTACACGCCGACGGCCAGCGGCTCTCCGAAGGGCGGCGCGAAAGAGAACGACCACACCTCGAAGTTGCAGGCGGGCGTCCGGCAGCGGGCATACACCGAGAGCATGGCGGAGCCCTCCGCATAGGAGGCGCTGATCTCCCAGTCCTCGAAGGACGATGAGCGAAGAACGCTTCGGCCGGCGAACTCGCCGCTCAGGAAGAACGACCTCTCCGCGCGCGCGAAGTCGGCCCCGAAGAGTAGGGTGACGAGGAGCACAAACGCCCACACGCGGCGGACGCTCGCACTGCCTGCCCACTCGGGTCAAGCCAGCCGGGCATGGATCTGCGGCACATAGAAGCGACCGGCGGCCAGCCGAGACTGCTCCGCGCGTCCACGCGCGGCCGAGCGCCAACGAGCCGGAGAAGGGGCTCACCGATATCGCGTTACGCCTCTAGCCCGCAGCGGCACTAGCGCGGGATGTGCGGCGGCGGGGGTCCGCTGCGCGGAGACCCGTAGGCCCTGGCGCGCAAGGACCTATGCAAGAGGTCGCGCCGCGCGCCGGCGCGCCAGGGCCGTCGACGGGTTCCGCGCAGCGGACCCCCGCCGCCGCGACGCACCGCTCGCTCAGTCCAGCTCGGACTTGAGCGACGGGATGCAGAGCAGCGACACCTGCCGGCACTCGCCGCGGAACGGGTTCACCGACAGGTTGTAGAACTCGTCCGACACCGTCACCGGGACGGGGACGAAGTCCGGCTGACCCTCGACGTCCGTGATGCGGTAGCAGACCTGGTGGCAGGTCGGCGAGGTGATCGGGTCGCCGTCCAGCTCGGTCGGGTTGCAGAGGAGGATCGGCTTCAGGACCACCGTCTCCTTCAGCTCGAACTGGTCTTCCAGGGTCACCGTGATCGGCACGAAGTCGCGCTCGCCCACCTTCTGGTTCACGCGGTAGCACTTCGTGCGGTCGCTGCCACGATCGGAGGGGATGCCGTTCTTGTCGGCCGGCGTGCACAGCGTCTCCGGCCGCGTCACGACGAGCGTCTGGAGGCCGAACTGGTTCTCGATGCGCACCTCGCGGCGGCGGAAGCGCGGGCCGGCGACCGTGTCGTGGATCTGGTAGCACATCTGGTGCTCGGCCGGGTCGACGATGCCCTCGTCGTTCTTGTCGACCGGGTTGCACAGGCGGTACGGCCTGAGCACGTTCATCTGCGCCGTCTCGAATTGGTCCACGAGCGTGACGCTCTTCGGCGAGAACGCGGTGATGCGGCGCGTGCGGTAGCACTTCAGGTGGTCGACCGTCGTCTCGCAGAGCTCGAGCGGCGTGGTGACGCGCGTCGTCGAGGTGGTGGAGGTGACGGTCGTGGAGCTGGAGCTCGTGGTGGAGCTCGAGTTGGAGGTGCTGGTCGTGCTCGTGGTGGACGTGGTGGATGAGCTCGTGGTCGGGGAAGGCGCCGACGTGGAGGTCGTGCTGGAGGTGCTCGTCGTCTGGGAAGGCGCCGACGTAGAGGTGGTGCTGGAGGTGCTCGTCGTGCTGGTCCCCTCTTTGCCGCACTTGGCGACCAGGAAGTTCCTGGTCTTATGCTGGTCCGTGGACGAGAGTGTCACGGAGTAGCTGCCGCCGGCAGGGATGATGACCTCCGCGTCCTGAGGTAGCCCGGACTGGATCATGACGATGTAGGTGTCCGGGCTGTCCGGCAGGTTGATGCGGTAGAAGCCGGGGACGGCCGGAGATACCGGGACGGCGTCGCCGGTGGTGTCCGTGAAGGTCGTCCCCATGCCGTTGTCCGCCACCGCCTTCACCACCACGCCGTCTATCGGCGTGTCGGCGTCGTCGAACTCCTCTTCCTTGTCGCCGTCGTCGCAGAACACCTTCCCCTCGATGCGCCACGCGGCGGCGGGTCCGGCGACGAACAGAACGCCCAGAAGAGACAAGACGAAGGTTCGAGCGAGCGGTCGCACGGTCGGACGCTTGTAACGCTGCGTCTTCGCGGGCGTCAAGAAAAAACGCGCACCTGAGAGGTGATTCGGCCGCGCTGCAAGCGTCCGACCGGACGCTTTCGAACGACTCCGTCGCGGCACCATTGCGGCCGACGCGGACGACGGTCGCCGACCGAGCACCTGCCCTGTCAGCCTTGCCATCGTGCTCGGCTGCACGATCCGCGGCGCGTCAGGATGCAGACGGGCGAGGTTCGGCCTTCGTCGCGGGCGCCATCGTCTGGTGGCGGAGGTACGCGTCGATGAACGCGTCGAGCGCGCCGTCGAGGACGGCGTCGGCGTTGCCCACCTCGGTGTTCGTGCGGTGGTCCTTCACCATCCGGTAGGGGTGCAGGACGTAGGACCGGATCTGGTGGCCGAAGCCGATGTCGGTCTTCCCCTTGGTGATCTCGGCCATGCGCTCCTCCTGCTTCCGCTTCTCCAGCTCGTAGAGCCGGGCGCGCAGGATCTTCATCGCCATGGCCTTGTTCTTGTGCTGCGAGCGCTCGTTCTGGCAGGCGACGACCAGGCCGCTGGGAAGATGCGTGAGCCGCACGGCCGAGTCCGTCTTGTTCACGTGCTGCCCGCCGGCGCCGCTCGAGCGGTAGGTGTCGACGCGCAGGTCCTCGTCGCGGATATCGACCTCGATGTCCTCGCCGATGTCGGGCGTCACGAAGACCGACGCGAACGAGGTCTGGCGGCGCGCGTTGGCGTCGAAGGGGGAGATACGGACGAGGCGGTGCACGCCGGCCTCGGCCTTCAGGTATCCGTAGGCGTACGGGCCGGTCACCGTGAAGGTGGCGCTCTTGATGCCCGCCCCCTCCCCCGCCTGCTGCTCGACGAGCTCGGCGGCGTAGCCGCGGCGCTCGCACCAGCGGAGATACATGCGGAGCAGCATCTCGGCCCAGTCCTGCGCCTCGAGGCCGCCGGCGCCGGGGTGGATCTCGACGATCGCGTTGCCCGCGTCGTGCTCGCCGCCGAGGAGCCGCTCGAGCTCGGCCTGGGCGAGGTCCGCCTCGACCACCGGGAGCTTCGTCCCGAGCTCGGCCAACGCGTCGCCCTCGCCCTCGACGACCAGCTCGAGCAGCACCTCGAGCTCGTCCGCCGCCTCGCGGCGCCGCTTCCAGCGCGAGATCACCGCCAGGACCTGCGACGTCTCGCGCGAGACAACCTGGGCGCGCTCGGCGTCGTTCCAGAAATCGGGCGCGGAGGCCCGGTCGCTCAGCTCGGCCGCCTGCCGCTCGAGCGCCGCGACGTCAAAGGTGCCTCCCGAGCGCGTCGACGCGCTCGACGAGCACCCGTATGCGCTCACGCAGCTCCGGAAGGACGTTCGGATCGATCTGCGGCATGGCCTCTCGCTCGCCACGCACCATAACCGAAGGCCGCGAGCGATGCGAACACGCACGCGTACACGAACACGTCGCCGTGCTCGGCGTAGAACGTGCGCACGCCCGGCCACGCGATGCGCTCGACGTGCCACAGCGGCTCGAAGAGCGGCCCCTCCCAGCGGATGCGGCCGTCGGGATCGATGACGGCGGAGATGCCGGTGTTGGCGGCGCGCACGAGCGGCACGCGGTTCTCGACCGCGCGGAACGTCGCGTGCGCCAGGTGCTGGCGCGGCGCGGACGTCCGTCCGTACCACGCGTCGTTGGTGACGTTGACGAGGAAGTCGGCTCCGCCGGCGACGAACCGCCGCGTGAGGGCCGGGAAGATGCCCTCGTAACAGATGAGGACACCGAAGTGAGCGCCGGGCATCTCGAAGACCGTCGGCACGACGCCGGGCACGACCGTGCCGATCGCATGCACGATCTGGTCGACGAAGAAGAGGACGCGGCGGAACGGCACGTACTCCCCGAACGGCACGAGCTGGATCTTGTCGTAGGAGTCGACCTCGCGGCCCGCGGGCGACACGAGGTACGCGCGGTTCAGCTCGTCGTAGCCCCCCTGTGCCGCGCGGCGAAAGGCGGGACTTCCGAACAGCAGGTGGGCGCCGGTCTCGTGGGCGAGCTCGAGCAGGTCCTGCCGGTACGGACCGGCCTCCTGGAAGAAGAACGGCGTCGCGGTCTCCGGCCAGACGATCAGCGCCGGCCGCTCGCCAGCCGCCGCGAGCGTCAGCTCACGGTAGCGGGCCGTCGTGTCGTTCTGGAACGCCGGGTCCCACTTGTGATCCTGCTCGACGTTGCCCTGCACCAGCGCCACCGCGAGCGTGCCCGCCGGCGGGCGCGCCGCGAGTGAGGCGGCTCGGAGCCGGCCGGCGAGGGGCAGGCCCACGAGGAGCACGCTCGTCACGATGAGCGCCGGCACGAGCCGACCCGCGCGCCGGCCCTGCGCGGAGATCACCGCCGCGGCGACGACGTTGAACAGCACCAGCACGGCCGAGACGCCGTAGACGCCGGTCACCTCCGCCATCTGCGCGAGGTCGTGAAAGCGGTACTGCGAGTAGCCGAGCCCGGCCCACGGGAAGCCGATCACGAACCACCCGCGCAGCCACTCGAGCGTCACCCAGAGCGGCGCCGCGAGCCAGATCGTGGGTAGGCGGTGCGCGTCGAACCACGCGAGGCCGGCGACGAACGCGCCGTGGTAGAGGGCGAGGATGCTCGTCATCAGGACGAGGGCCACGAGCGCGAGCGGGAACGGGACCGCGGTGTAGCTGACGATCGTGTAGGCGACCCAGTAGACGGTGCCGAGGTAGAACGCGAGGCCGCCGAGCCAGCCGATCGCGAAGGCGCCGCGGAGCCGGAGTCCGCGCGAGGCGAGGAGGATCGGCACGAGCCCGATCCACGCGAGCGGCGACAGCTCGAGGTTCGGGAACGCGGCCGCGAGCATGAGCCCGCCGGCCGCCGCGAGGAGCGCGCGCCGCGAGCCGCGCGGGCCCACGGCCTCCGCCACCGCGACGCCGTCGGTCCCGACCGCTACCGCAGCCATCGCGCGAGCTCGCGTTCCTTCTGTTTCATCTCGGCCGCGGCGCGCGCGGAGCGCTCGTGGTCGTAGCCGAGGAGGTGGAGGAGCCCGTGCACGAGGAGGCGCTCGGCCTCGCGCCCGAGCGGCCGGCGCCCGCTCCGCGCCTGGCGCCGGGCCGTGTCCACGGAGATCACGACGTCGCCGAGGAGCCCGGTGGGCACGGCGCCGCCGCCCTCGCGCTGCGCGAAGGCGAGCACGTCGGTCGGTCGATCCTTCCCGCGCCAGTCGCGGTTGAGGCGCTGCATCTCGGTATCCGACACGAGCAGCACCGAGAGCTCCGCGTCTCCGAGCGCCAGACCCGTGAGGAGACGCCGGCCGCTCCGCCCGAGGCTCGTCGCGAGCCCCGCCGCACGCACGCCGCGTACCGCCACGGTCACCGCCACGTCAGCTGGAGGCGCGCTCGTAGGCCGAGATGATCTCCTGGACGAGCGGATGTCGCACCACGTCGCGCTCCGTGAACGTGACCAAGCGGATGCCGTCGATGCCGCGGAGGATGTTCTGCGCCTCCTTGAGGCCCGAGGCCTTGCCGGCGGGCAAATCGACCTGCGTCACGTCGCCGGTGATCACGGCCTTCGAGCCGTATCCGAGGCGCGTCAGGAACATCTTCATCTGCTCGGTCGTGGTGTTCTGCGCCTCGTCGAGGATGACGAAGCAGTCGTTGAGCGTCCGCCCGCGCATGAACGCGAGCGGCGCCACCTCGATGGTGCCCCGCTCGACGAGGCGCCGCGCACGGTCGAAGTCGACCATGTCGTTGAGCGCGTCGTACAGCGGGCGGAGGTACGGGTTCACCTTCTCGGCCAGGTCGCCGGGCAGGAAGCCGAGCTTCTCGCCCGCCTCGACCGCGGGGCGCGTGAGGACGATGCGCGCGACGCTGTTCTTCATGAGCTCGGCGACGGCCATGGCCATTGCCAAATAGGTTTTCCCGGTCCCGGCGGGCCCTATCCCGAACACCACGTCGAAGTTCCGGATCGCGTCGATGTACGCCTTCTGGCCGAGGCTCTTCGGCGTGATCACGCGCTTGTTGGCGGCGATGAAGACGGTGTCGAGGAAGATGTCGCGCAGGTTGGCGCCACGGTCGCCGGAGAGGATGCGGACGGCGTAGTCGACGTCGGAGGCGTAGATCGGGTAGCCCTGCTCGAGCAGCGTGTAGAGCTGGCCGAGG
>Ga0111538_10003771_pt1 | contig 21125 bp, 5 predicted proteins | sample SoiMethybrSBSTD1_FD_79669 | JGI IMG/M metagenome (GOLD analysis project Ga0111538, IMG submission 79669) | Bulk soil microbial communities from a Populus tree surrounding site in Tennessee, USA - Soil MetaG P. TD hybrid SBSTD1 (version 2)... | ecosystem: Environmental > Terrestrial > Soil > Tree... | reverse complement strand
CGACGAAGCCGAGCGCGGCGCTGAGCAGGACGTCCGACCCCGGCCCGACCGCCGCGATCGGCACGCTGTAGATCTGGAAGACATTGTCGGCGGCCCCGTCTCCGGCGTAGACGGCCCGGGTGCTGTCGGGGCTGAACGATGCCGCGACCACGTCACCCGCGGCGTTGCCCTGCCCCACGTCGCTGATCTGGACGGCCGAGGCCGCCGTGGCGATGGCCGCGCGGTACAGCTCGACGGCGCCGCTGGCAAAGGAGGTGTCGACGCCGAAGAAGACGGCCCAGGCGCTGTTGGGCGTGATGCCGAACCCGGTGACCGGTGCGGCGCCCGCTCCGTTCAGCTTGACCGGAGCGGCCGACCCGTTCGTCGGGACGCTGAAGATCTCGTTGACCCCCGCGGCGGTGGTCGGGTCGGCCAGAAAGACCACCCTGGCGCTGTCGGGGCTGATCTGGAAGGCGCTCACGCCGGCCTTTCCGGCCGCGAACGTCAGTCCGGCGCTGATTTTCGTGGGGGCGGCAGAGCCGTCCACCGGGGCGCTGTACAGTTCATGGATACCGGCGGTGTCCTTGTCGGCGATGAAAACCGCCGTGGCGCCGTTCGGACTCACCCGGAAGGCAGACACGCTGCCGGCCATCGGGCTGCCGGAGAGCTTGCGGGTCATCCCCGCAAGGGCCGGAAAGGGGGTGCTCGAGTCGTCCTCGACCGGTACGGCGGCCGGCAGAGGCGCGAGACCCGATGCGGGCCTGATGGCGCCGACTCCCGACGTCCGGATGCCGCGCTCCGGCTCCGGCTCGGCGCCTCGCTCCCGCGTCTCCACCGAGGGGCGCGTGCGTTCGATGGGCCGGTTGGCACGGTCGGACGGAGTCCGGCTTGCCGGCGTCCCCGCCAGCGCCGCGATCGTAGAGAGGGTCAGTACGAAACCCGTGGACAGGCTTCGGGCGTACGGACGCATTGGACGCATTTTGACCTATACCCCCCCGGGAATAGTCCGGGAAGGGTACTGCGATATGGACCACGGATCAAGGCAAACCAGCGCCGGACGCGACTTTCTGGGGGGCCGGATCGCCGGAAACCCACCTCATGAAGATCTGGTAGCCGAGGGCGAGGGCGCTGGCGCCGACGAACATGCCGAGGATGCCGCCGGAGGCCATGCCCCCCAATGCGCCGAGCAGGATGACCGGCATCGGGGCCTCGACGCCCCGGCCCAGCATCAGCGGCTTCAGGACGTTGTCGGCCAGCCCTGCCGCGAGCAGGAAGACCGTGATGACGACCGCCGCGCCGGTGCCGTAGCGTCCTCCCGTCCAGATGTAGGCGAGCACGGGGAGGATGACGAGCAGCGCCGGCACCTGCGCGATGCTCAGGACGAGCGTGATCGCCGCCAGGACGCCCGCCCACGGGACGCCGGCCACCAGAAGCACCAGGCCGACGAGAATCGCCTGCACGAAGGCGATGCCGATGACCCCCTGGGCGACGCCGCGGATCGTCGAGGTGAAGAGGCTCTGGAAGGAGGCGCCGCGATCGCGCCCGACCAGGCGCGCCAGGATGGCCTGGCTCGTCCGTGCGCCGGTCTCGCCGTACGCCATCAGGATGCCGGCCACGATGAGCGACGCCAGGAACTGGAGCACACCGAAGCCGATGCCCGCGACGATGGAGAGCGCCTTCCTCGCCAGATCGCCGATCTTGGGCTGCAGGCTCTCCACGAGCCCCGGCAGGTCGGCGTGCGCCCTGGCCCAGAGGCCGTAAACCTTTTCGCCCACCAGCGGCCACTCCCGGACGCTCTCCCCGGGCGTGGGGATCTGCAGCGTGTTGTTCTGGACGCCCTCGACGAGATCCTTGACGGAGGTCCCGAACGAGAACATCAGAAGGGCGGTCGGGACGACCAGGACGAGCGTGCCCGCCAGCACCAGGAGGGTCGAAGCGAGTCCGACGCGGCCGCCGACACGGCGGGCCACCCAGGCCTGCGCCGGAGACAGCACGACGGCCAGCACCACCGCCCAGACGAGCAGCTGCAGGAAGGGAGCGAAGACGACGTAGCACAGCGCCGCCAGCAGCCCGATCAGGCCGGCGCGGATGAAGAGATCGAGCAGCCGCGCCGTGACGACGGCGTCGTCGGGCGGGGTGGGCTTGTCCTTCGGTTCCGTCTGCATCGGCTCCGGGCAAGGCCGGCCTCAGGCGGCGGGAGTATAGCCCCGCCGCCTGGGCCGCGCCCGAAGCGACGCTACTTCTTCTTCTTGACCGTGAAGGCCTTGAAGCCGAGGAACGGGGAGACCTTCACCTCGGAGAGCTTCAGGCCCGACGTGCTGCTCGTGAGATCGATCGCGACGAGCGGCTTGGAGCCGAGGCGCTCGGTGAGCGTGGAGGCGCCGGCGCGCGCCGCCTTCCCCGGCTCGGCCGCGATCCGGCCCAGCCGGACGCCCAGCTTCGCGGTGAGCGGCCCGTCCTTGTTGATCCGCGTCAGCAGCTGCGAGCTGAACGCGTTGAGCGAGGCGAGGTCAAACCCTGAGCCCGGCCTGCCGAACGCCGCGCGGAAGGCCCGCTGCACGTCCTCGGGCACGCGGCCGTCGTGGTCGGCGAGCCGCGCCGGGTTGTTCTCCCCGTAGGTGTAGGCGGGGAGCAGCGCCGGATCGTCGATCACGCTCTCGGGCTCGTCGAGCAGCGCCGGGTCGGTGCTGAACAGGTACTCCTCGCGCGGCTCGTACCAGCGCCGCCCGAGGCTCACGAGGCTCCGCGCGTCGTCGTAATAGGCGCCGGCGAAGGTGTACGGCTCGCGGAAGGTGGTGCTGCTCTCGAGGATCCAGACCTCCCCCCCGGGGAAGTAGATCAAGTGCTCGAACGGGACCCCGGCCAGATCGGTCACCATGTTGGTGCTCCCCGCCAGGTCCTTGTGCAGGAAGTAGCGCTTGTTCTCGGGGGTTCCGAGCACCTCGACCTTCTTCGTGACGATCCGATCGGCGCCGACCCAGACGTCCTTCCAGGCGTTGCTGCCGTTGACCACCAGGTACCACTGGTTGACGAAGCCCTTCTCTCCCTGCGGGCCGCGCTCGATCGCCAGGCGGCCGGCCTCGTCATAGGTCTCCGTCGTGGTGCTGCCGTTGTCGGCGCTGGTGGCCATCCGATCGTCCGCGGTCCACGTCATGCTCCGCCTCTGGCCGTTCTTCGAGTCGGACCAACCGGTGACGTTGCCGTCGAGATCGTGCGTGAAGCTGCGCGTGCCGATCTGCGTCAGCTGGTGCGGCGCCGGCAGGCCGTAGACGAACGTGTTGAGCGAGTAGGTCGTCTTGGCCTGCGGCTGTCCCGGCTTCTTCGACGGGAAGATCGTGTCGGTCTGGATCTTCGACCGGAGGTTGCCCCGGGTGTCGTAGGCCAGATCGTAGGTGTAGTTCCGGCTCTTGTCGGCGTACCGGTAGACCCCGCGGGCGGTGGTCAGCCGGTAGTACGAGTCGTAGCCGAACGTCTCCGTGCTCGGCCCGCCCTGCGTGTTGTCTCCGGGCGGGAAGGGGATCGGGTTGTCCACCGCGAGCACGTTCCCGACCTTGTCGTACGAGTAGGCGAGGTGCTGGATCTCGCGCGGCGGGGCGTTCGTCTGGAGGAGCGCCACGCGCCGCGTCAGCGGGTGGTAGGCCGTCTCGGTCTTGACGCCGTTCCCGGTCTGCCGGAAGCGGCGCATGAAGAAGGCGTCGTACTCCTGGCGATCGACATACGCGTACTGGAGCGGCGGCTTCATCCCCGAGACGCGGGAGACGAGCCCGCCCGCGTCGTAGCCGTACGACAGGATCTCGCCGTCCGGGTAGGTGACGCTCTTCAGGCGGCCGAAGGAGTCCTCCTCGAACCGGGTGGTGGAGGTCAGCTTCGTCGCGGTCGTCGAGGTGAGGTTGTGAAGCGCCATCTGGGTCGTCTCGCGGGCGACCTCGCCGAGCGCACCGTATCCCAGGGTCGTGTCGCGCGCCGCGTCGTGCACCGCCACCACCCGTCCCACGGCGTTCTCGCCGGCGGCGAGGCCGCCGTAGGTGTAGAGCACGTTCTGCGCCGGGTCGGGGTAGGTGATCGACAGCGGCCGCTCGAAGTCGTGGCCATAGGCGATCTTCTGCCCCCGGGCGCGGAGGTTCGGCGTGACCTTCTCGATCAGGTTCGACGCGCCGTCGAACTTGTAGGTCACGAAGCCGCCGTCCGGCGAGTTGGTGGAGGTGCGCCGGCCGAGCCAGTCGTAGGTGTGGATGGTGACGTTCCCGGCGCTGTCGGTCACGCGGTACAGCTCGCCGAGCGCGTCGTAGTCGTAGCGCGTCAGGAGCGCCTGCGCCCCGCCCGGCCTCAGCTCGACGCCGAGGACGTTGTCGCGCACGTCGCTGTAGGTGTCCTGCGCGCCGTTCTCTTCATCGACCTGATGGGCGAGGAAGAGGTTCGTTCCGAACCGGGACGCCCCGCCGAACTGGTAGTCGGTGGTGGCGAACGAGGCGTCCGGGTGGGTGATCCGCGTCACCAGGTCGAGCAGGTTGTACGCCACCTGCGTCGGCACGGAGGAGGTCCCCGGGTTGAAGGACGGCATCGATCCCGGCGCCTCCTCGATCGGGTACCACTCCTTGACGGTGCGTCCGAGGGCGTCGTACGCGAGCGCCCCGGAGACCGCCATCCCCGCTTCCGCCGGCAACGCCGCGCCGCGGAAGAAGCTGGCGTCCTGCTTCGTCTGCGTCCGGCGCCCGGTGCCGTCCACGAAGGCGACCGTGTCGATGGTGTCGGCCGGGTGGAAGGCGTCGAAGTGGTGCGCGACAGCGTAGGCGTAACCCGGAGCGGTCGGGTTGTACTCGAAGGTCACGGTGGCGCGCCCGGTTCCCTGCTCCTTGGGAGAGGTGATCGAAGCGAGCCGTCCCGCGGCGTCGTAGGTGTACGACGTCCTCTGGCCGTTCGCGTCGAGGCGCGAGGCGATACGGCCGGTGCGTCCGTCGAAGGTCGCGTAGGCGCACCCCTTGACCGGATGGTCCGGATCGGCGCAACCGTCCGCCGGCGCGTCCGGGTCGGCCGAGAGCGGAGCATGGCTGTCCGCCGTGAGGCCGACGTTCGCGTGGTTCACCACGTCGTAGACGTAGTCCACCTGATAGCGCTGCCCCGCGGCGTTCTCCGGGTAGACGATGTGGTTGTAGCTCCCCCAGTCGTCATAGGACAGGTCCGTGACGGCGACCTCCGAAGAGTTGATGCTCTCCTCGAGGTGCGTGACCGAGCTGTTGTCGCAGAGATCCGTGTGGCCGTCGCGCTTGCGCAGGATCTGGCCGGCCGCGTCGCGCAGCTCGGCGACTGCCGGCAGGCTCGTCCAGGTCGAACAGCGGTTCGGGTTCCAGAACGGCGACGCCGGACCCGGGGGGGGCGTGGCCGGGCACGCCCAGCGCGACGTGAGATCGTCCGACGATGCGAACGTGCAGTCGGTGTACCGGAGCGTCATCGTCAGGTCGTCGGTGACGAGCGCCGGCTCGCCGACGTCCACCGCCTGGGTGACGTTGCCGAGGTCGTCGTAGGCGTATGTCGTCCAGGTGTTCTTGGCCTGCGCGCCGGCGGCATCGAACCAGCGGTGCTCGACCTTGACCCGCTGCGGCGTGACCGCCATCCCGAGCAGCCGCACGTTGGCCGGATCGGCCGCGGTCGGGTCCAGGGCGGCGGTGTCGTTGGTCGCCACATCGACCAGACGCCAGTCGCTGACCGTCTCCTGGATCTTCTTCCCCGAGGGGTCGAGCCGCGTCGTGCGCGCCAGCAGCCCCGCGTCGAACAGGTTGTCGTTGCGATAGACGTGCTCGGTCGCGCGCAGGACCGCGTTGGACGGGTCGCGCTCCTGCTCGGTGACCTTGGCGAACCCGAAGTCGGTCCGTTCGAGGGCATTGAAGCGGCCTCCCTCGTACTGCCAAGTCGTGACCCGCTTGTCCACGCCGTCACCCGGCCGGCCGTCGTCCACCTCGACGCGGCTCAGGGCCCAGAGCGACGCGGGCTGGTCGACGGTGTTCCCCTGGCGCTCGTAACCGATCGTCAGGGTGCCCCCCAGCGGATTGCGCACGCTCTTGAGGAGGTTGGTGCGGTCAGCGAGGTTGCGCCGCACGACCAGCGCGTTGTCCGCGGTGCTCGCGACCGAGTCCGGGCGGCCATCGCCGTCCACGTCGGTCAGCTCCACCTCCTGGCTCGAGACGCCGCGCTCGAAGTCGCCGCCCGGGTTCAGGATGATGTAGCACTCCCCGATGATGAAGCAGAGGGGCCCGATGCCGATGGTGAAGTCGACGCCGACGCCGAGCCCGGTGTCGTGTCCGGTCGCGACCTGGTCCCCCTGCAGGAGCGACGTGCTCGCGAAGATGGCGTTCGGCACCGTGGCGGGCGCCATCGATCCGTACACCGTCTCGGGGAGGAGACCCGCGCCGGTCCCGAACGCGACGAGGACCGAGCCGCCCGCCTTGCGCAGCCGGTCGAGGACGCCGTCGCCGTCCACGTCCACCCAGAGCGTCTTCATCGAGGTGTACGCCTCGGTCAGGGACAGGCCGCCGGCGAACTCCAGCTCGCCGATGTTGAACCCGAGGGACGGTCCGAGGGTCCCGTTGATGGTCTGCCCGTTCTCGAAGCGGCCGTCGGCCCAGAGGATCTCCGCGTCGCTGAACGCATAGCCGAGGTTGAGGCGGACGAACACCCGGTCGCCGTCGACGCGCACCCGGTCCGGCAGGCCGTCTCCGTTGAGGTCGGCGATCTTCGTCTCCTGATCGAGATCGAACGAGGCCGCCCCGGTGGCCGGCTCGTTGGAGAACGAGGTCCCGAGGCCGGCGGAGAAGCCGAGCTTCACGCCGCTGATGTCCCCATCCGCCGTCTTCCCTTTGCCGGCGGCGTTGGAGCGCTTCTTCGCGAGCTTGCCGCTCGTCGCCACCACCGCCTGCGACGTGTTCGAGCGCCCTTCGGAGTTCGCCTTGATCTCGACCGCCGAGCCGTCGAGCCCTCCCCCTGCCGCCATCTGCGTGTCGTTGGTGACGACGCCGAGATGAGGGCTCGCGAGGGTCGCGATGTAGCCGCCGCGCGGCCCGGTGTACTGCACCTGGTTGGGAGAGACGTAGTCGGGGAAGCCGTCGCCGTTGAGGTCGACGTAATCGAGCAGGCCCAGGTTCGGTCCCCAGCCGAAGGACGCGCCCAGGGGCCCGACACCGGCCGCGAGGGCGAGCGACGGCGACACCGACAGGCGCACCGGCGCCTGCAGGCCGGCGCCGGCCGGTCCGACCAGGTGGATGCTGTCGTTCTTCAGCCGCGAGCTCTGCGCCTCGGCGGGGCCGCCGTGCAGGCTGTCCTTCGGGCCGCGCCAGACGGTCGGCGGGGCCGTCGGGTCGGAGCCGAGGGCGGACGCGATGAACGCGTAGGCCTTCCCCTGCGTCGGGTCCTTGTAGCCCGGGTCGTTGAAGTCGGTCGGGTCCGAGGTCGGGAAATCGGCCGGATTGAACACGAACGCGGCCGGGTCGAGCGGTGCTGTGGCCCTGGCGCCGTCGGCGTTGTAGCCGGCGTAGGCCCAGCCGCGGTAGGCGATGGGGAAGACGCCCTGGCTGCCGGCCCAGTGACGCGCATCCGGCACGTCCACCGAGTGGTCGGCCCCGTCGTTGTACTCGAAGTGCACCTGCGAGGAGGCGATCGCGCCGGAGAGGGCCGCGTCGCGCACCGAGAGGTCGAACCAGTACTGCGTCCCGTTGTGGAGCGCGACCGACAGCGCCGTCGCGGCGGCCGGCGCGTTGGCGGGAACGGTGAACGCCTGCTTCGCGAGGGAGCCGTCCGATCCCTTCACCGTGAGCACCACGTCCCCCGCGGGGTGGGCGGAACCCGCCTGCACGTCGGCGATCACGTTCACGGTGCGGTCGGCATCGGCGCCATAGGGCTGCTGCGGCGCGCCGAGATCGTCGAGCGGGTACACGTCGGTGTCGGTCGGGACGATGAGCGCGAGGGTGTTGTTCCCCGACGCGTCGGTCGTCGGCACCGGCTGTCCGCCGCTCGTGGCGGTCAGGTAGTGCAGCTCGGGGGTCCAGCGGACCTTGCTCACGTCGATCGGCGAATCGATCGCGAGCCGCGCTTCGATCCGGTCCATCGCGCCGCCGGCCGGGGCGGCCACCGGGAAATCGGCCGCGATGTGCACGCCGGCGGAGACGGTCGCCCTCGGGATCACCTGCTGCACCACCGGGACGCCGTTCTTCAGGACGAGCACCGTCACGTCGTCGGACGTGGCCGCGGTCTTGATGACGTCGGCCGTGAACCGGACCACGCCGTCGAGCGGCATGGTGACGGTCGTGTGCGGACGGCCGGCGAGGGTGAAGTCGCTCGCGGCCGAAAACGTCGTCGGGCTGAGGCCGTTGATGTCGGCCGGGCCGGCGACGTCCAGGTAGGTGACGGTCGGATCCCAGGCCACGCGATCCAGGACGCCGTCGTCCACCGAGCCGAGGCGGAAGTAGATCGCGTCCCCCTTGTTGACCGCGACGTTCGCGACGCCGGTCGGGATCCGGTTTTCTCCCGGTGTCGTCAGCGTGTCGGACCATAGCGCCGCGCCGCCGTGCTCGATCGCCGCCCGCACCCCGTCGCTGTCGTAGGTGTCGCCGGGGGCGAGGACGGGGGAGAGGGTGACGTTGCCGCCGATGCGGACGTGCCCGGCCCAGGGAGCGGTGAAGCGCCGCACCGTGTCCACGAGCGGCGACCGCGCCTTCTCCTGCGCCTCGATGTCGTGGATCACCTGCAGGTCGGGGGCGGCGGCCGCGCCCGTGTCGATCGGCACTCGCGTGCGGGCGCTCACGTCCTCGAAGGTCGGCAGCAGCACGCCGCCGACGTTCTCGAGGTGATTGAAGGCCACGCGGCCGCCGCGCACGAAGTCGGGGAGCCCGTCGTTGTTCACGTCGGTGAAGTACGCCTCCCCCTGCGCGATGGCCACGCTGATGCTGAACTGAATGGAGGCGACGAAGTGGGCCTCGGGGCCCCCGGTGAACTCGAAGAACGACTCCTTCGACAGGGACGGGAGATTGCCGACGGGGTGCTTCACCGGATCGAAGGTCGTGCCGCCCCCCGGGCCCGAGGTGTTGAGCCGGTACGACACGCCGCCCCCCGACCGGAACACCTTGTCCGGCAGGCCGTCGCCGTTGATGTCGAAGAACTCGGCCGACGCTTCGCTCACGCCGCCTTTGAGCGCGAGCCCGCCGCCGAACGATCCGTCCTTGAGCGGGTCGCTCTGGTTGTAGCCGATGTAGATGCGGAAGCCGCCGCCGTTCGCGAGCGAGCCGCCGAGCGCGCTCAACGGCACGGACCCGATCAGGTCCTCGTGCAGGTTGTCGCTCTGCGTGTTCCAGGTCACGGGGGGGCCGAACCCCTGGTACGCGCCGCCGGCCCCGCGCACCTCGTCGTAGTAGTCGAAGGTGTTGGTCGCGAAGATGACCCCATCGGAGCCGACCTGGTCCACCGACTTCAGGAGCGACTTCCCGAAGGCCCCCTCGAGGTAGTTGAGGTTGTACGCCCGCGCCAGGACGTCGTAGCTGCGCGGGAGCTCGTCGTTCGGCGCGCCGTACCAGATCTCCACGCGCCGCAGCAGATCGGAGGTCACCTGCAGGAACCCGCCACGCGCGTCCACCACGACGTCCCGGCGCGGCGCCGGCATCGGGGTGATGTCGCCGTCGCGCAGGAGCCGTACCTCGTAAGCCGGGTCCTCCGGGTGGGTGCTCGCGGGCGAGGCGTCGGTGTAGCGGATGCTCTTCAGATAGAGCTGACGGCCCGTGGTCAGACCCTCCGCCCCGACGCGCGTCCCCGGCACCGTTTCGTAATGGAGGCGCATGGCGTTGACGCCGACATCGCGTGTGGCGCTCAGCGCCCAGCGGTACGCGTTGCCGTTCTCATCGCTGAGGATGGCCGCGTCGTCGCGGGTCCCCGCCGGATCCCCCTTGGGACCGCCGTCGTCGGGGAAGCCGCCGTACCAGAAGTGCGCCCCCATCTTGTCGATGACTTCCCACCAGTAGTTCTTCGGGTTGTCGCCGTGGCGGATGATCCGATCGTGGTGCGTCTCGACGCGGCGGGTGAAGTCCTCGCGCTCCGCGACGCGCGGCAGGAGCGCCGAGCGGACCGCCATCGGCGACAGCAGGTCGCCGTCGAGCACGTAGGTCTCGCTCTCCTGGCCGGGGAGGAACCGCGGCGCGCCCCAGCGCGTGTCCACCTCGATGGCGCCGAGCGACAGGTTCCAGCCGAGTCCGACCCAGCCGTCGCCGCCCGAGGAGTCGTATTCCAGCTTCAGGTCCGGCTGGACGCCGCCGCGGCCGGGTGGAATGAGGAGCCGGTGCGTGAGGTTCGCGCTTCCCTGGCTCGTGGCCGTCGGCGGGTCGATGAGGGCCAGCGACTCGGCCGGGTCGGCGTATTGCAGCCCGTCGAGCGTTCCCGTTCCGAGCGCCTGCGGCGTCACCTGCGGCTGCCGGCCCAGCGTGAAGTCGATCGCCGCCTTGAGCTCCGAACCGCCCCGCGGCGCGGGTGAGTCGGCAAAGGCCGGCATCAACCCACCGCCGGGAAGGAGCATCACAGCCAGCACCACAGACGCAGTCCAGGACCGTGCCTTCATCGGGGACATCCCTCCGGGCAAGTCAGCGCCGACGCCCGTCGCCGGCGGACCAGCTAAGTTTTTTCTTTGAGGCTTGGTGAAAAGGCGGCGGCCGTGTATACCACGGCCGATGGTGTTACGCAATAAAAACCGTGCTCGGAATCGGAACGGGTGGGGCGGGAGCTTCCTTCGATCTCAGCCGGACGATCTCAGCCGATCGTCGCGGCGAGATCCGTCTCCGGGGCGGCGGACAGCGACACGATTTCGGTCGCCGTGTCGGCGGCGCCGGAGGCCCCGGCCCCGCGGCAGGAGAAGATCCGCATGCTGGTGGGCAGGGGCACGACCGGCCCGAGCTTGCGGAGGATGCTCAGGATGTTGCGGCGGATGTCCTCGACGCGATCGGTGGAGACCGCTTCGTGGATGAACTTGCCGATGTACAGGTCCTCGCCGATCTCGCAGCTCTGGAGAAAGGCCGAGTCGTCGCTGGCGACGTAGGACCTCTGGACGCCGGTGAGGGAGTCGAGCAGATGACGCAGCGCCTTGCTCGCCTTGAATCCGATGAAGACTGGAGCTTCGAGCAGGATTTCCATGGCGCGGGCCACCTCGCGTTGTGCGTGAGACTGTAACTATAGGTTCTGCGGGGTCCGGATACAAGACAATTCGCGTCCTGACCTCGACGACATGCTGCCGATGAGGGTGAAAGTGCTTGCCGGGTCGATCTGCGGCAGGTCGAGGGAGCGCGCTCCACCATGCCCTAGGTGAACCTGGCCAGGGCGCTCAGCCGGTTGCCTATCTGGAGTCGCAGGGGCCCGTTGAATCGACGACCAACCCATCGTCGCGACAGACATGACCGGGCCGCTGATCGTGCGGCACACAAATCCGCACGCTTCCAGTGCATTGACCTCCCTTGCCATCACTGGCAGCAAAGGAGACATGGTAGACGCGTCCGTCTCCGGTCCCGCTCCGCTCTGCGCGCACGCTGGCGCTGCCGGTTCCAACGCCCTTCCCGTCCGGGCACGTGTTCCCGTCTCCCCGGGCAAGGAGTGGCTCATCCTGACTGATGCCCACGATCCTGGTGGTGAGTGAATCGCCATCTGGGTCTGTCACACCAGCAATAGAGACGGTCACGAACTTGTGGTTCGGAGGCCACAGTTCAAGGGTCGTGGCGAGCGCGGCGCCGCATTCCGGCGGCTGATTGCAAGCAGGATTGTCGTCGTCATGGGCACCGCCCCTGCACATCCCGGCCTGACACGAATCGTTCATGGTGCAGACGTCGCCGTCGTTGCACGCCGTCCCGTCTTGCGCCGGGAGGTTCGAGCACTCGCCCGTCGCCGGATCGCACGTACCCGCCACGTGGCACTGGTCGCTCGGCGTGCACACCACCGGGCTCGACCCGGTGCAGACGCCCCCCTGGCAGGCATCGGTCCTGGTGCAGGCGTCGCCGTCGCTGCACGGCGCCGTGTTGTTGACGTGAACGCAGGTGCCCGTGGAGGTGCCGGGGTTCTCGCACGTGTCGTCGGTGCACGGGTTGCTGTCGCCACAATCGGCGTTCGACTGGCAGCCGCACACGTTCGGGCCGCCGACGCACGTTCCGCCGGAACAGGTGTCAGAGCCCGTGCAGGCGTTGCCGTCGTTGCACGGCGCCGTGTTGTTGGCGTGAGCGCAGGTGCCCGTGGAGGTGCCGGGGTTCTCGCACGTGTCGTCGGTGCACGGGTTGTTGTCGCCACAGTCGGCGTCCGACTGGCAGCCGCACACGTTCGGGCCGCCGACGCACGTTCCGCCGGAACAGGTGTCCGAGCCCGTGCAGGCGTTGCCGTCGTCGCACGGCGCGCTGTTGTTGACGTGAACGCAGGTGGCCGTGGGCGTGCCGGGGTTCTCGCAGGTGTCGTCGGTGCACGGGTTGTCGTCGCCGCAGTCGGCGTTCGACTGGCAGCACAGGTTCGGGCCGCCGACGCACGATCCCCCGGAACAGGTGTCAGGGCCCGTGCAGGCGTTGCCGTCGTCGCACGGCGCGGTGTTGTTGACGTGAACGCAAGTGGCCGTGGAGGTGCCGGGGTTCTCGCAGGTGTCGTCGGTGCAGGGGTTGTCGTCGCCGCAGTCGGTGTTCGACTGGCAGGCGCACAGGTTCGGGCCGCCGACGCACACTCCCCCGGAACAGGTGTCCGGGCCGGTGCAGGCGTTGCCGTCGCTGCACGGCACGCCATCCTCAGCTGTGGCGCATGGCGATACCGTCACCTGCGCGCTCGGCCCGGTCGGGGTCACAGGAAGACCCTCCGCCGTCGCGCCCGCGTTGTTCAGATAGACCCCTGGCGTGGCGGACGCCGTGGCCGAGAAGGAGAGCACACCGCTGCCGTTCGCCGGGAGTGAGAATGGGCCATTCCAGGTCAATTCCTGCCCCAGGACGGCCGGATCGGCGGTCGTCAGGACCGAGCTCGATCCGGTCACATAGGAGAAGCCGGGAGGGAGCGTGTCCGAGATCGTGTTGAGCGTCACGGGCGCATCGCCGGAACTGTTGATGGTGATCGTGTAGAGGGCCGTCCCGCTCGGCGCCACGACCGGGGTGCTCGTGACCTTGGAGGCGCTCAGCACCGTCGCTCCGCGGAGACACCCTTCCGGCGGGGTCCTCGAGATCACGAGTCTGTCCAGGAAGACCGCGGAGTCGAAGATATCGTCACCCTGGTCGAAGATCGACAGGAACAAGCTGTGAGGCCCGGGGGTCACCGGGGTCGAGGCGCTCAGCGGGGGCGTCGCGCCGTCATAGGTCGTTCCCGCGGCATCGGCTTCGGTCATGCTCGTGAAGCCCGCGGCGTTGACGCTGATGGCGTTGTGCGCCGGATCGAAGGCGAAATTGTCGGGCGCGGAGATGACGGTCCCGGATGTCGTCCAGGTGGAGGTATCGAGTTCCGCGATGAAGGCATCGTTGAAGAAGGAGCCCACGAACTCCGGGTATTCCTCCGAAAGGAAGCGGAAGCCGATCGACAGGCAGTTGGCGTCGTCGGGAACATCGAGGTCGATCCTCAGTATGGAGACGTCGAAGTCAGTATCGCCTCGGACGAAGGTCCCTCCATTGCTTTCCGATGTGTCCGAATCCGTGTTCGGCTGGTCCGCATGGGCCGCGTTGCCGTTCGTCAGAATGGCGAACGTTCCTCCGCTCAGGGGAAACCCTGCGAGCGGCGAGTTGCCGATGGCGTGTGGCGTCCCTCGAGGAGGGATCGCGGTGAAGGCCGCACCCGTCACGAGCGCCGGCTGGTCCGCGATGGACTGAACAAGATCCGCAGCGTTGGACGTGAGCAGCAGGGCGGCGACGGCAGGTGTGATGATCGCGAGGAGTGCCACACCGAGGGCGCAGGCCGCAGTCGCAGGTCGACGTCTCGGGTTGTGGAGGTGCCGCGTGACGACTGGTTCCCGCGAGGGCATTCGGTTGGTCATGGCTGGGGCCCCCCTTAGGTCGGGTCTTAACGCACGGAAGAGTTCCCCAAGATCCGCCTGTCACCGTCAGTCAGCCTGGAGATATGGAGAATGTAGGAGCCGCGCGCAACCGGGGCAAGGGCGATCGACCGGGTGTTTCTAGCGCGTCGCTGCGCTGGCGACGAGGCCCGCGTTCGTGTGCAACGGACGACCCCGTCCCGCTGACTCACGCATGGTGTCACATGCTGCCGATGAGGTTGATGAACGCGCCCTGGTGGTCGTAGTTCAGGTCGGTCAGGTCGTCGGAGAAGTCGGTGAAGTTGTAGCCGACGCCCGCCTTGAGGTGCTTCCCGAAGTACCGGTAGACGGCGGCCAGCGCGCCGCGGCGCGTCTGGTCGATCTCCGGCAGGTCGAGCGAGCGCCCTTCGATCATCCCTTCCCAGTTCTGGAGGAAGCGCCAGTCGGCGCGCAGCGCGATGAAGGTCGCGGGGTTGTCGAAGAACTCCGGGTCCTCGCGATCGAGGCTGACCGATCCCTGGCGCAGCGCGTACTTGCCCCCGAGGGTCCAGTTGGTCGTCAGGTCGTACGTCACGTCGAGCGAGGCGACGTGGCTCTTCTGGATGAACTCCACCGGCGTGTTGACCATCGTGACCTGATCGGCGGTCGGGACGTTGTAGAAGTAGGTGAACTTCGCCAGGGCGTTCAGCCGATCGTAGCGCACCGGCCGGTAGGCGTAGCCGATCACCCCCTCGGTGTAGCGGCCGTCGTAGAAGGCGCCGAGCGACGAGTCGCTCTTCGAGTGGTCCAGCTTGCCGAGCAGGCGCCAGTCCGGCGTCAGCTGGAACTTGAAGGTGTTGCGGAAGAGCCACGTGGTCCGCTCGGTCTGCGTCAGGTCGAGCTGCTCGGCCTCGTCCCGCCGGAACTCGACGACGCTCGACCACTGGACCGCGTCCGCACCGTAGCCGACGCGCACGCCGCCCGCCTTGCGATCGGTCTCGGCGTCGGTCTGGTGATCGCGCAGCGTGCCGACCTCGGCGTTGGCGCCGAAGTTCCAGCGCTCGCGCGCCACGAGATTGATGCCGGTGGCGTGCGTCAGGCCGGTCGTCCTGCCTGCGTCCTGGTAGCGCTCCTCGAGGTAGACGCTCGAGGCGTCCGACAGCCGCCGCTTGGCGCCCGAGACGAGGTTGCCGCGCCGCACCCGCAGGCCGTTGTCGGTCCGCTCGTTCTCCATCGCGTAGTTGAGGTAGAGGTTGGTGCGGTCGGAGTACAGGAAGCTGGTTCCGAGCTTGCCGCCGGGGCCGAGGTCGCCATCGGACGCCTCGGCATCGAGCCGGAAGCGCTGCGTCGGGCGCCACGAGCCGCCGAGGCCGAACCGGCCGTTGTCCTCGCGCGTGTCGTCGGACGCGACCGTGCCCTGGGCGAAGCCGTAGGCCTTCCACGAGATCCCCTGATCGAAGGTCAGCTGGGCCACCGCGTCGGTCCGCTCCCCCTGTTCCTGGGTGAGCGGCACGAGGGGGACGGGGGAGTGATCCTCGCGGAAGTCGTTGCGCACACCGCCCGAGAGGCTCCACTTGTCGGTCAGCTTGAAGCGGGCGTCCACCTCGAGGGCGCGCGTCTCGAGCCCCAGGTCCTCCTCGCGCAGATCGCCCTTCGCCCCCAGACTCAGGCGCTCGCCGACCGGCATCCGGAACGCGAGGCCGTACTGATCCGTGTCCTTGACCACCGCCTGGCCCGGCGCCGAGTACCCGGCCTCGCGCGTCTGCCCATAGAGCATGAGACGTCCGCCGCGGTCGCCGAGCCCGACGCTCACGTCGGCGCGGTAGGCGTCCGCCTCGGCGTCGGTGAAGGTCGTGGGGGCCGTGCCGGTGAACCCGTAGCCCCCGTCGTCGGAGCGCTCCGTGCTGGAGAGGAGCCCTTCGCTGTGGCCTCCCTGCAGCTTCACGAAGGTGTCGTCGCTCATCCGCACGGTCACGTCGGCGGCGCCGAGCTTGCTGTCCGGGGAGGCGTCGTCGCCGTTGGAGTTGGCGGTGGCGCCGACCCGCACGTGTTCGCCGAACCAGTAGTGCCCCTGGCCGCCGACGGCGGTCGCGTCGAGATCGTCGAACCCCGGCGTGAACTCGTAGCGCACCACCAGCCACGCCTCGTCGCCGCTCAGGCCGGCGCTGCGCACCAGCTGGTTGTCGTCGGCGGTGGACGACAGGGGTTCGGTCAGGAGCACCCGCCCCTGGATCCAGTCGATGTCGTAGTCGATGGCGGGGCGCAGGTTCACGACCCCCGTCACGAGCTGCGAATCCTTGTCGCGCAGCTCGATGCGCAGGCGCTCCGATCCGACGAGGATGTCCTGGTGACGCAGGTAGTAGAGCGACCCGCCCGTCCCGCGCAGCTCCTCGTACGCCGGCATCGTCCCCGGCTGCGCCGCGAATCCCTCCGCCGCGCCGCGCTGCTCGCCGAACGTCGTGGTGCTGTCGGTGCCGTAGCGCGCGGCGGCGCCGTACAGGCCGCGGTCCACGTGGGCCAGCTCGTTCTCCATGTAGCCGACCTTGAAGTTGCCAAACATCCCGTAGTCGTCGCCGTGCGTCGCCCGGAGGTAGAACTTGCCGAGCGTCGGCGCCATTTCCTCCACGACGCTGTCGTCGCCGAACGTCGGGTAGGTGTAGTCGGGGTCGATGCGGCGGAACAGCGAGTCGGGCGACTTGTCGAGGAAGTTGCTGAAGAGATCCTTCACCGGACCTTCGCGGGTGTCGGCGCTCGTCGTCAGGTGCCATTCCTCGCTGAGCTTGCCGTTCAGGTAGAAGGCGAGGCGCCCGTCCGCCCGCGAATCCCAGGGCTGCGGCACGTTGTCCCCCTCGAGGAGATCGACCGGCCCGTTCGACCGGTGCTCCGAGAAGGTCAGGTCGGCGACGCCGACGTAGAACAGGTCCCGCTTCTTGAACTCCAGGTCGCGCAGGTACAGGGAGCCGGCGCCGGTGTCGTCCAGCACCGCGACCTCGACCGTGTGGACGCCGGCCGGAAGGATCTCCTCGGCGGCGAAGTTCCCCTGCGGATCGACCGGGACCGGGTGGCCCGCCACCCAGACCGTGTGGCCCGCCGGGATGCCGCTGCCCTGCACGCGGACGGAGCCCCCCTCGACCGGGATGGTGTGGCGCGCCAGGTCGCTCTCGCCGTAGGCGGCGAGCAGCTCGGGCGTCGGCGGAGCCGCGGCCGCGGTCGGGGCGTCCGGGGAAGCGTCCGCCGCCGGCGTCGTCTCCGAAGCCGGCGCGCTTGCGGCCGCAGTGCCCTCGGCCGGCGCCGCGCTCGAAGACGAGGGGCCGTCCGTCGGCGCCGCGCTCGACGACGTCGCGCCGTCGTCCGGCCACGGCTCGCGGTAGAGCCACAGGGGCTGCGCCTCGGTCTCGTCGTACCGCCCCTCGGCATCGTAGGCGCGCAGCACGTACTTGAGCTCGCGCACCGGCTCCGTGAGGTTGCCGGCGGCCGGCCGGAAGGAGGCCTGGCCGGCGTCGTCCAGCGCGATGGTCTCGAGCGGCAGCGCCTGCAGCGACTGGTCCTTCTGGAAGATGCGGACCTCGGCGCGCTTGAGGAAGCCGGAATAGTTGCTGTAACTCTTGAACTGCACCGCGCCGCCCGCCACCACCGCGACCGGATGCGCCGAAATGCCGAGCCGCGGCCGGGACTCGAGGTTGTCGAAGTGGAAGCGGATCTTCGCGCCGTCGAGGGCGACGTCGGTGCAGCGCTGGACGTCGGACGTGTCGCGGTCCGGGTCGTCGATCGGCTTGCCGTCCACGGTGATCCGCATGACGTTCAGCTCGTACGGGCTCTTCGTCTGCAGCTCACGGTGGATCTTCGTGATGTCGATGCCGTCGAGGTCCTGGAGCGGCGCCGGCTCGTCGTAGACCGCCTGCACCCGCACGAAGGACGTCTGCCCCTGGACGAAGCCGCCGTTCACGACGTCGTCGGACTGGACGTAGCCGCGCCCCTCGTGCTCCGCCTTGGCTCCCGCGAGCACCGGGTCCTGCAGGGCGAGCTCCATGGCGCGGCGCGCCCGCGACGCGGACAGGCCGATGTCGTCGTCGTAGACCGAGGCGGTGCGCCGGTCGAGCCGCTCGTTCCTGGTGTAGCCGATGAAGCGCAGCCGCGCGTTGGTCCGGTCCGCGATGTCGTTGAGGGCGCGGCGCAGGTCGCCGGCGTAGCCTTCGGGGAGGACCGGCTGGCCGTTCTCGATCGCCAGCGCCGCGAGCGGGCCCCAGGGCGGGTCGTAGACCTTGGTCACCGTCTCCGAGCCGGCGTCGCCGGGGCAGAGCTGCGGCTCGTCCGACAGCTCCTGGAGCGGGTCGTCGTACCAGAACTCCACCTCGACGCGGCGGTTCAGCGTCCGCCCCTGCACGGTGTCGTTGGTGGCCACCGGCTGCTGCGTCCCGCGCCCCTCGCTTTCAATGGCGTCGCTCGGCACCTTGAGCGCGTCCTGCATGGCGAGCGCGACGCGGCGCGCCCGCGCCTTCGAGAACGACAGCGGGTCCCCGTAGATGCGCTGGTCGCGGCCGGTCAGCGGCGCGTCGTCGGTGTAGCCGATGAAGCGGACCTTCACCCCCTGCCGGTCCTTGAGGTTGTCGAGCGCCTGCCGCACCTGCCGGATGAAGTCTTCCGAGACGGGGGTGGTCTCGTCCTGGTAGCGCAGCGGCGGGACGAGATTCTTGACGCGCGTCCGGCGCTCCTGCCCTTCCTTGTACCGCATCAGGCAGACGGTCTCGGTCCGGCAGATCTTGACGCGCTTGATGTCCTCGGAGACCACGACCTCCTGCTCCTCGTGGCCGCCGCGGACCTCGTCGTACCAGACCTCCACCTCGACGCGGCGATTCTGGGCGCGGCCGAACTCGGTCTCGTTCGAGTTGATGGGTTGCGAGTCGCCCAGCCACTCATAGGTGATCGATTCGGGCGGCAGCCGCAGCGCCTTTTTGAAGTACTCGGCCACTTCACCGGCGCGCTCGCGCGACAGGCCGTAGTTGTCCCCGAACTGGCGCGCCAGCTCGGGGGACAGGCGCTGCGAGTCGGAGTGGCCGACGAAGTGGAGGCGGACGTTCTTCCGGTACCGCATGCTCTCGAGGACGCGGGCGATCTTCTCGGCGTAGTCGGACGGGATCTTCGCGACGCCGGACTCGAAGTGGATCGGCGGGACGACGTTCTTCAGCTTGACGGTGTCGAGCTTCTGCACCGCCACCTTCTTCGTCTCGAGCCGATCGCCGCGGTCCTTGTCGAGCAGGTCCGGGTTCTGCGTCCACTGCTTGAAGGGCTGGTCGGGGGACAGGTGCCGCTCGACCGCCTCGCCCGGCTTGTTCTCCTCGGGCCGCTTCGGCTCCTCGACCGGCTTCGTCTCGTCGGCCGGCTGCGTCTCCTGCGCCCGGACAGGCGCGGCGAGCAGCAGGCCGAGGACCATCCAGGTGGAGAGCGGCGCGAGCGGGAGGAGGCGGCGGTGGCTCATCGCTTCTCCTCCTGCGCGGGCACCTCGGGCCGCTTCGGCGGACCGCCGCGACGCCAGAAGATCTCGGGCTCGATGCTGAGCGGATAGCCGCCCTTTGCGGCCGCCCAGGCCTTGGAGACCTGCTTCTTGATCGCGTCGACGCGGCGCGCCACCAGCCCGGACTCCTCGGTGTCGCCGAGGTAGGAGAGGCGCAGGACGGCCGGACCCTTGCGCAGCTCCTCGATCAGCAGGTCGACGCGCGGCCGCCACTGCACGCGCAGCTCGGTCGTGCCCGGCTCGAACGCGGCGTCCGACAGGTCGATCGCCACGACCCGGTGGATCGACGCGGCGAAATTGACCTTGAGGACCCGGCCGCGCGTGGCGCGCTGGATCGCCACCTGGTCGGTCGACAGCCGGAAGCCGCTCGGCAGCGTCCGGTCATCGAGCTTGATGACGAAATTGCTGCCGCGGTTCTCGTTGGGGACGATGGCGCAGGTGATGTGGTACCGCCCGAACGCGTCGGTCGTCGCCTCGAGGCCCCGCGGCGTGGCCAGGCGCACGCCCGCCAGCCCCTCCTCGCCGTCCTCCTGCTTGCGGTTGCGGTTGACGTCGTTCCAGACCTTCCCGGTGACGTCGGTGCAGTCGAGGTCGGGGTCCGGCATGACGCGCACGGTGGCGGTGGCCTCGCCGGTGATCGCCAGGCCGTTGGCGCCGTTCACCGCCTGCGCCCGGTTGACGAATTCCCCTTCGCTGACGCCCGGCCCGACGGCGAGCAGCAGCTTCAGCGCGTGCGTCTGGACGCCGGTGAAGGTGAGGCCGCTCCAGGTGAGGACGCGGCCGGCGATCGCCGGCTCGGTCGGCACGTCGTCGATCCGGGCCGATCCCGCGACGTACGCGAAGCCCGCCGGGATGGAGTCGACGATCCCCACCGCCGCGATCAGCGTCCCGGAGACGTTGGTGACGGTGATGGTGTAGGGGACCAGCTGCCCGCGCGTCACGTTGAGCAGCGGCGATGTCTTGGTGATCGAGAACGCGCCGTTGAGCTGCGGATCGAGCGGGATGTGGTTGTTGTAGATCTGGCTCGAGATGGGCGGGCTGCTGTCCAGCACCAGGTGGACGCGGTAGATCACGCTGGCCGGCGGAACCGACACCGGCGGCGCGAGTTCCGAGGGCTGCACCTGGCAGTAACTGACCGCGCCCACGGTCACGCGGGTTCCGCCCGGGCAGGCCGGCACCAGGTACGCCGGCGTCGACGGGCCGGACGTCGGCGGGATGATCTGCGAGTAGCCCGCGACGTACGTTCCAGGCGTCGTCACGTCGATCAGGTAGTTGTCGCGGATCGGGCAGGCGGGGTCGCCGAAGGTGACGTCGAACTTGTACCAGCCGTCCGCGAGCGTGACCTGTCCTTGCTGGGCCGAACCGGCGGGGAAGCAGCTTGCCGGCAGGGCCAACCCGGTTCCGGCGTTCAGGAGCGTGAGAGTGGCCCCCGCGATCGGGGTGCGCGACATCGAGTTGTAGACCACGCCGTTCGGGTCGATCGGCAGGTTCAGCCCGTTCACGCTGATGCCGGGCGGCACGACGATGGCGCTGATCCGTTGCAGGTTGTTGGTGAACGGCGAGGCGGCGAGACCGAGCAGCGCGGTGGTGGTCGGCGACGCGCCCGGCGCGCGGAAGCGCACCTCGTACTGGACCCCGTTGGTGTCGTTCGGATCGACGCTG
>Ga0111538_10003770_pt1 | contig 21127 bp, 18 predicted proteins | sample SoiMethybrSBSTD1_FD_79669 | JGI IMG/M metagenome (GOLD analysis project Ga0111538, IMG submission 79669) | Bulk soil microbial communities from a Populus tree surrounding site in Tennessee, USA - Soil MetaG P. TD hybrid SBSTD1 (version 2)... | ecosystem: Environmental > Terrestrial > Soil >... | reverse complement strand
GTCTCGAGGCGAACTGTGTACCGCAGCGCGCCGGTAATGGAAGCGCGCGAGGACCTGCAGTGGAGACGAGAGACACCGGGAAGCTGAGCACAAGGCGAGCCGCTGCCGCGCCGAGGAACGCATGTGAGCCGGGAGGTATGGGCGCTCCGCAAAGGCGAACCGGCGAATACCGAAATCAGAGGAGCGCCATTCGCCGAGACGGCCTGACGGCTCAGAAGGCGGCCGAGGTATGGCGCTAGAGGTATGGCGCTAGATGCCGGAAAGATCGCGCTGCGCGGACTTGATCCAAACCTCGACGCGACGCGGGGAAGGCTTCCATCCCTTTTCACTCGTTGCGGCGAGCGCTTGCACGAGCTCGTTCTTGTCGCGTGTCGCCAAATCGGCGCGGCTGCGAACACCGGCCAGATAAAGCCGCCGCGCATTCTCGGTGCCGATTCCGTTCAGCAAGACCAGACGGCAGCGTTCGGCGAGTCCGGCCAGGATTTGGGCCGAGCTCTCGCCCGGAATGTCGAAGGCTCCTGCATCGATCATTTGCAACAGGCCGCGCACGTCGTGGCGTCCGTGTTTGTGCGCGTACTCGGCGATTCCATCGGGAATGGCCGGGACGTTTTCCGGGCGGGGGGTCGTGGAATCGACCGTCCAGAGATCCATCGCCACGAGAGTGAGCAAGCAAGCGAGCGCCGTCCCGCCATAGATCGCCTGCTTCAACTGGGGTGCGAGAACACGAGGCGGTGCGGCATCCGTTTTCTTGGTCCATTCGGGAAGCAGCCCGGCTTCGACGAGTGTGCGAGCGATGCTCCAGCACGCCAGCCCGAACGGAGCAAAGCCCACGAATCCCAACACCGGCATTTCGAAGATCTTCAAGGAGCCGACCCACGGCACGGTGTAGATCCATTTTCCGCCGGGGAAGAAATTGGCCGCCTCCCAGAAGAGACCGCAGCCAACTCCGGCGAGCATCAAGCGAAGAATGCGGCCGGGCCGCCCCTCCTCCAGATCATGCAAGAGCGAATGGCTGCCGCGGCGATAGAGCCAAGGCTCGAGAAGAAGCGTGGGCACGGCCCAGAGAAACGGAAAGAAGAAGTCGGGGAGCGCCAGGATCGCTGCGGTGAAACCGATTCCGGTGATCTTCATGCGCAGGAGAAATCCGTTCGTAATCGTGAGCGGAGCACGCTGCGTCTTCTTGAAGAGCTCGCGCGAGGAGAACAATTCCTCCAAGAGGAAGATTCCCGGGAGAACGGTCGCGAACGCGAGCAAGTTTCCCATCCAACGCAGCGGCAGCACATCGGGGACTCCGATGTAGTACCAATTCTGCACGCGGAGATTCCACAGCTCGAAGAAGAGCCAGACCGGCGCGGACCACGCGAACAACGCCGCGAAATCGCGCTCGCGGCCGGCGAAGATCGAGAGCTTCGCGTTTCTCGTGGCGGCGGCCCAATTCACGACCAGGAGAAACGGATACCACGCGAGAATGTAATACCAGCTGTAGAACGGCTCGAGTCCCTTGAGCATGAAGAACGTGGAGACCGCAAATACGCCGAGGCCGGCCAGCGCCATGTCGCGCGAACGGCGCAGCTCGGGGAGCATGGGCGCAAACACGCGAGTGATCGCATTGCGCCGGCGTGCGCGATGCGGCTTCTTCGCTTCTTCGGGCGGGGCCGCGTTCTCTGGACCTTTGGGCTTCTCGACGAACGGGGAGAGAAACGCATCATCCCAGTCCAAGGCCGTTGTGTTCTTCTTCCACGGCGCCTCTTCGACTCTCGGCGCGCTCGGTGCGTGAGCCGCGGCCTTCCTTTCTTCCGCTTCCGCGGCAGCCAAGATCGCATCGATGTCCGGCTCCTGTGGCGGAGGCTGCGGAATCACCGGTTTCGGCGGCGGCGGAATCGTGGGATGCGCGGATCGGAATTGGTTGGGCCCGGTCACAACCTCGGGCATGTTGAATCCGCTGTGAACGATTTGAATGTCGGAGGCGTCGTCGGGCGCGGACGTCTTCTTTGCTGCTGCGGGATCCTCGTACTCGCCGGCGGCATTGTGCAGCACGACCAAATCGGGATCCGCGGGATTGCCCTTGGCCTTGTCCGAAGTGAGAAAGCCAGCACCCGTGTCCTTCTCGACCGGATCCAAGGGCAGGCTTTCTTGTGGTCTGGGTTTGTCCATGACCGGTTCGGCTAGAGCTTTTCGGGGACGTCCGCCAGGAGATACACCATCACGGCCATTGCGGCGACGTTTCTGCGCAGCGCCGCCGGATCGATCTTGTCCAATGTATCGGCATGGCTGTGATGGATGTCCCAGTACAGCTCCATCGGGGTTTGGAGCGCTAGACCGGGAACCCCGTCATCCATCAGCGGGTCGATATCAGCTCCGCCTCCTCCTTCACCAATGGAATCGGCCTCGACGGGGGCAATCCAAAGTGCAAATTCTCGCAAGATCGCCAAGGCCCTTGCCTGCCGGGCGGGATCGACCTCGTTGTCCTTGTCTTCCTCGACCGGTCCCGCCTTGCGAACCGAGACCCCGAATCCCCACGGATTCTCTACCCCGCCGTCACACTCGATCGCGGCGACATGGGCTTCCCTGCGATCGCGTGCAATCCGATGGTATTCCTTTGCGCCTCGTGTGCCGTTCTCTTCATTCGTCCACAACACTGCACGCACCGTTCTCCTCGGGCGAATCCCGGCTTGGTGCAGAAGGCGCACCGCCTCCATCGCAACGATGCATCCTCCGCCGTCATCGTGCGCACCCTGACCCACGTCCCACGAATCTAAATGCCCGCCGACGACCACAATCTCGTCGGGCAGCTCGCGTCCGCGCACTTCACCGACGACGTTGTGCGAGAGCGCGTCGGGAAGCATGCGCGCTTCCATCGACAGGTGCACTTGGGGCTTCGCACCCGCCGCAGCGAGCCGCGCGATGAGCTCCGCGTCTTCGATGGAAAGTGCAGCGGCGGGGATCGGAGCCACGTCCTTCTTCTGCTCGGATTGCGCGCCGGTATGCGGATTGTCCAGGCTTCGTTTGCCGACCGTGCGAAGGAGGGACGCGACGGCGCCTTTGCGCGAAGCTACCATTCCGCCTGTCGATCGATACTTCACCGTTTCGCCGTAAGAAGTGAACGGCACGTTCCACAGCACGATCTTGCCGTGCACGGCTTCTTCGGGAAGCGCGGCCAGCTCAGCGAAGTTTTGCACGGGAAGAACTTCCGCGGAGATGCCGCCCGGCGGAGTGCCGATGCTGCGCCCGAGCCCCAGCATGTTCAGCTCGAGCGTTCGCGGATGCACGAGCGTAGCGCTCTCCGTGCCGCGGACCCAGTGGGGCACGAGCACGGGCTGCAGCCGCACATTCTCCAAGCCGTCTTCGATCATGGACTGCTCCGCCCACTTCACCGCCTTCTCCAAAGACTCGGAGCCGGAGAGCCTCGCACCAATGAAGTCGCACAGATAACTCAGCTTCTTCCACGACTCGTCCGAGGAGAGCGCGGCGTGCAGGAGTCGCTGCGCGCACTCTTGCTGCGCGGGGGTGAGCTGCACTTCGGCTTCGGCGAATGCGCACTTCGCCACAGCGACGAACACGAATGCAAGAAGGATGGAGGTGCGCGGAGGAGAGCTGGGGGGTGCGAAGCCAGCTCGATCAGGCACCGGCCGAACGACTCCGTCCCGCGCGGCGCAAGGAATCCAAGACGAGCTTCTTGTTGATGAGCTCGGGCAGAACGATCACTTGTCCGGGATTGTCGGCGGGATAAACCGCATAGAAAGGAACGCCGGCGCGCCCGTGCTGCTTCAAGATGTCGGTAATCTCGGGATCGCGGCGCGTCCAATCGCCCTTCAATGTCACGACGCCGTGTTGAAGGAGGAGCTGCTCGACGTCCGAATCGGCGAGAACGGTTTTCTCGTTCACCTTGCAGGTCCAGCACCATTCGGCGGTGAAATCCAAGAACACGGTGTTGCCGGCCGCGACCGCATCATCGAGCGCCTTTTTCGAGAACGGCGCCCAGGTCACTTCGTTTTCGTTCTCACTGGCTTGAATCGAAGGGGTTGGGCCAACGAGCTCCGACTGTTGCGGGAGAGCAACGGCCTCTCGCAGGATGCGCTGATAGCTCAACAGCACGACGATTGCGGTGATCGACCAAATCGCGACGCGCGTTCCCAAACTGCTGGACAGCGTGATGTAGCGTCCGTGCAGCCAAGCCAAAATCCCCAAGGCCATGAGGAAAGCGAGAAGGCGGATGAGACCCTGCACTCCGGTCTGCGCGCCGAATACGGAAAGCAGCCAGAGAATGGTGGCGAGCAGCACGAAGCCCATCGCCTGCTTGAACGTTTCCATCCAGGGACCGGGCCAGGGAATGAAGCGCAGCAATTTGGGATTGGCGGTGAGAAGCACATACGGAAGCGCGAGACCCAAGCCCACCGCGCAGAAGATGGCGATGATTCCGGCGGGCGGTTGGGTGAACGCAAACGCAACCGCCGGCCCCAGCATCGGAGCGGTGCAGGGCGTTGCCAGAAGCGTGGCCAGCATTCCGTTCATGAAGTCGTCGACGTACGCGCGTCCTCCGCCGCGAGCCCAAAGGCCCACGTGCACGTTGATCTCGAACACTCCCAGGAGGCTCAACGCGAACAAGAAGATGATCGCGCTGATCGCAGCGACGAAGCCCGGGCTTTGGAATTGGAATCCCCAGCCGATGCGCTCGCCCGCAGCCTGCAAGCTGATGACCGCGAACGCGAGAAGGAGGAACGAGGTCAGGACGCCGAGCGCGAACATCAATCCCAAGTGAAAGATCTTCCTCGGATCTTCGTTTGCGTTCGAGACGAACGACAGAATCTTGAGCGAGATCACCGGAAGAACGCACGGCATGATGTTGAGAATGAGCCCGCCCAAGAACGCATAGAGGAGAATCCGCGCGAAGGCGAGAGATCCGGCACCAGCGGCCGCTTCGGTAGCGGCGCCGGCCGCGGCGTCGATCGCCGGAACTCCGGCGAGGAATTTGGAATTCGCATCGTTCGAGAAGACCGGTGCCGCCGAAGGCTGCGGCGTTTGTCCGGCCTCCGCTACAGGAACCGGAACCTCGAAGGAAAGAACCCATCCTTCGCCCCCTTGCTTTCCGATGCGCGCGATCGCGGAGAGGAGCGCCGTCGATCCCGGCTCCACGTTCGCGCTCAATTGAATGGGAATCAAAAGGGCCAGCGATTCTCCATCGGAGCGAAACGTTCCGTCGCGCATCACGATGTCTTCCGAAAGGCGCGGAAAGAACACCGAGCCTTCGGGCGTGGCTCCGGGAAGTCCCGCGAACACGACGGCCACGATGGCTTGGCCATCCGGCGGAACTGCATCGATCGACACGAACGGGTGCACCAGCACGCCGGGCAACGTTGCGGCGCTCACCGGAAGACGCGTGCTTGCTTCTCGAAGGGTCGCGACGACTTCGGGAGTGTGCGGGCGCGGTGCGGATTCCATCGGGATTTCCAACGAGACATCCGCGCCGCCGGGGATGCACAGCTCCTTGCACTGCAGCCAATCGACGCGAGCACGAATCGACGCGGGAGAAATGGGTGCGTTCCCGGCGACGATGATCTCGGTCAGAAGAAGAGCGCGATCCTCGTATCCGAACGTGACGATGTCGCCCTCTTCGGCGTAGCGATGGGGAACTGGCCAAAGGATCGGGCCCGCGGTGAATCCCGGGGGAAGCTTCCATTCGATGCTCGTCGGAAGCCCGGCATCTCCGCCGTTCTCCCAATAGGTATGCCAGCCTTCCTCCATCTTGATTTCGATTCCGACGAGGAATGTGTCGCCGGGCGCGGTGGCGGCGGCATCGGAGAGAAGGCTCGCAGTGACGCCTTTGGGAACGATTCCGTCAGCAGAAGCTTCGTCGCCCGGCGCGCCTTCGGGAGGGAGCGCCCATCCTGGACCGGCAGCCAAGACAAGGACCGCGATCGATCCCAGGAAGGATCGCGAGAAGGCTTCGGAAAGCCTCAAGGCTGACGCTCCTAGAAAAGCGTGTAGATAAACGGGGCGACCGACGACGACGTGAACAGAATCAATGCACCCAGGAGAACGAGCATCGCCACGATCGGCGTGAGCCAGAGTTTCTTGCGGACGCGAAGAAACCCCCAAAACTCCTTGAGCACGCTCAGTCTACCCATGGAAGCCTCGCGATGTTTCCGGGGACGGTACAGGATCGCGCCAAGTATCCCCCGGGATGAGGTTCTCAATCAAGGGCACTTGGGAGAGAATCCGCGGGATGGAACCCGCATCCCGTTCCTTACGGAAGTCCGCCGCACCCAAGATGGAATCCCGGGCTCTGGCCGTCGCCCGGAAGATTCTTTCCCAGCCGACGGCCACGTTTCTGGAGCACTGGCCGGCCGCCGCGATTCGCGAGCTCGTTCGCGAAAGCGCTGGCCTCCAGCTTCGTGAGGATGCCGCCGGCAATCTTCTGGTGATCGTGGGCGATCCCGGCGCCAAGACGCCGCTCGTCCTGATGGCGCACCTGGACCACCCCGGTTTTGTGGTGGATCGCGTGGAAGGCGACATGGCGCACCTCACGTTTCGCGGCGGGGTGCGCTTGGCGCACGCGCGAGCGCGGACTCCGCTCGCCTTTTTCCATCCCGGCTCGTCGCAGCGCATCGGACGCGGAGTGCTCGTGAAGGCGGAAGGAGGCGAAGGCGACCGGAGCACGATGCTGGCGGGCGGTCGCGCGTGGATCACGCGTGGGCGTGCCCGGGCCGGTGGATTCACGATGTGGGATTTCCCGGGATGGTCGCTTCGCGAAGGACGCTTCGTCTCGCGCTGTCTCGATGATCTTCTCGGCGCAGCCGCCGCGTTCGCCACGCTTCAAGAAATTCATCTGCGCAAGCTGAGCGGCGTGCAAGTTTGGGCTCTCTTCACGCGCGCGGAAGAGGTGGGATTCTTCGGCGCGTTCGAGGCGATTCGTTTGCGCACCGTTCCGAAAGGCGCGCGCGTCTTGTCCTTGGAAACTTCGCGCGCGCTGCCCCACGCTCCCCAGGGAGGCGGGGTCATCGTGCGCGTTGGAGATGCGCGCTCGCTCTTCGATCCCTGCGTCAGCGCGGTGCTTCATGACGTCGCCAAAGAGCTCGCGCAAAAGGATTCTTCCTTTCGCTTTCAGCGCCGGCTCATGGACGGCGGATCGTGCGAAGCGACTCCGTTTTGCGCAGCGGGCTATCACGCCGGCGGCGTCGCTCTTCCGCTCGGCAATTACCACAACATGTCCGGGCTCGACGGAGGGAAGAAGGGCATCGGGCCGGAACATGTGATGCGCAGCGATTACTTGTCGATGGTGAAGCTGCTCGTGCGCATGGGCGAATTGTCGAGCGATTTGCCCGCACGCGAAAAGGCGACCAGGGGTTCCTTGGCACACTTGGCGGCCGAAGCAAAGTCTGCGATGCGCCGCGCGCCGCGGCTGGCGTAAGCCGTTCTACACCAATCCTTGATCGCGCATGGCATCGGCGACCTTGATGAATCCGCCGACGTTCGCGCCGCGCACGTAATTCACGAAATCTCCTTCTTTGCCGTGACGCACGCACGTGTCGTGAATTGCAACCATGATGTCGCGTAAGCGGCGGTCGACTTCCTCGCGACCCCAGGAGAGGCGCTGGCTGTTCTGCGCCATTTCCAATCCCGATGTCGCCACTCCACCCGCATTCGCCGCTTTGCCAGGACCGAACAGAATGTGCGCTTGAAGGAAGCGATCCACGGCGTGCGGATCGGAGGGCATGTTGGCTCCTTCCGCGACGCAGATGCATCCGTTGCGCAGCAGTGTTTCGGCGTCCTTGTCTTCGATCTCGTTTTGGGTCGCACTGGGCAGCGCCACGTCGCCGGGGATTCCCCATGGCCGCTTTCCGGGAATGAATTCCGCACCGTACTTCTTCGCGTACTCCTGAATGCGCCCGCGCCGCTCGTTCTTGAGCTCCATGACCCAGGCGAGCTTCTCCGCATCGATTCCCTTCGGATCGTGAATCGTTCCTTCGGAGTCGGAGAGCGTGATGGGCAATCCGCCCAACTGATTCACTTTCTCCACCGAGTACTGCGCGACGTTTCCCGATCCGGAAATCAGAACACGCTTGCCGCGCATGGATTCACCGCGCGTCTTCAACATCTCTTCCGCGAAGTAGACGCACCCGTAGCCGGTTGCTTCCGGACGGATGAGGCTTCCGCCCCAATTGACACCTTTGCCGGTAAACACGCCGGTGAATTCGTTGCGCAATCGTTTGTATTGACCGAAGAGGTAGCCGATCTCCCTTCCTCCCACACCGATGTCGCCGGCGGGAACGTCGGTGTTGCCACCGATGTGGCGGAAGAGCTCGTTCATGAAGCTCTGGCAGAAGCGCTCGACGTCTTCATCGGACTTTCCTTTGGGATCGAAATCCGAGCCGCCTTTGCCGCCGCCCATGGAGAGGCCGGTCAGGCTGTTCTTCAAGATCTGCTCGAAGCCCAAGAATTTCAGGATGCCGAGATTCACCGTGGGATGGAAGCGCAGCCCGCCTTTGTAAGGGCCGATCGCGCTATTGAACTCGACGCGATACCCGCGATTCACGTGAATCTCGCCGCGATCGTCGCGCCACGGCACGCGGAAGGAAACGACGCGCTCGGGCTCGACCAAGCGGTGCAGAAGGCGCGCCTTCATGTAGTGAGGATTCTTCTCCAAGAACGGCCAGATCGATTCCGCCACCTCTTGAACTGCCTGATGGAACTCCTTCTGCTCGGGATCCTTGGCGATGACAAGGCGAAGGAAGGACTCAGGTCCTGAAGAGTGAGAAGAGGAAGAAGACGGCGGGCGGACGGTAGTCACGGACATTCTTGGGCTCCTCGGATCGGGAAATCGACCGACGCGAGCCGCGAGGGGGAGGGCCTCGTGGCCCGCAAGAGAATTCGAGGCTATTCTGGGGTCATTCTTCGTTCAAGGGAAACCTCAGGGATGGGGTGGGAGGCAACTTGTCGAAAGCAGAATTCGAATTGGTTGCGCCCTACGAGCCTCGCGGGGATCAGCCCCGGGCGATCGAGGAGCTGACTTCCGGAATCGTCGCCGGAAACCGCTTTCAGACGCTTTTGGGCGTCACCGGAAGCGGCAAGACGTTCACGCTGGCCAACGTGATCGCCCAAATGGGGCTTCCGACGGTGGTGATCTCGCCCAACAAGACGCTGGCCGCGCAGCTCTACGGCGAGTTCCGCTCCTATTTCCCGCGCAATCGAGTGGAGTACTTCATTTCCTATTACGACTATTACCAACCCGAAGCCTACATGCCCCAGACCGACACCTATATCGAGAAAGACGCTTCGATCAACGACGACATCGACCGACTGCGCTTGCGGGCGAGCTCCGCGGTCCTCACCCGCAAGGACGTCATCGTGGTGGCGTCGGTGTCGTGCATCTATGGGTTGGGCGACCCGGGAGACTTCTTGGGGCTTTCCGTCGAGGCGCGAGTCGGCGAGAAACGGGATCGCGACACGCTCTTGAGCGAGCTGGTGGAGATCCAATACACGCGCAACGACTATGCGCTACTGCGCGGCACGTTTCGGGTGCGCGGCGACATCGTCGAAGTGCGTCCGGCGTACGAAGAGGATGTGGTGCGCTTCGAGTTCTTTGGCGACGAGATGGACAAGATCGTGGTGCTCGACCCGTTGACCGGCGAAGTGAAGACCGAGCTGCAGGAATATCGCGTGTTCCCCGCGCGGCAGTATGTCACCGCACGCCCCAAGATCGAACGTGCCCTGGAGACGATTCGCGAGGAGCTGCGCCTGCGGCTCGAGCAGCTTCGCGCCGAGAACAAGCTGCTCGAAGCGCAGCGCTTGGAATCGCGCACGAATTTCGACCTGGAGATGATTCAGGAGATTGGCTATTGCGCCGGGATCGAGAACTACTCGCGCCACTTCTCCGGACGGCAGCCCGGGCAGCGGCCGTTCTGCTTGCTGGATTATTTCCAAGGGGACTATCTCACCGTGATCGATGAATCGCACGTCGCGGTTCCGCAGATCGGCGGAATGTACGAAGGGGACGCCGCTCGCAAACGCAATCTCGTGGAGCACGGCTTCCGGCTTCCCTGCGCAATGGACAATCGTCCGGCAAACTTTCAAGAGTTCGAAGCCATGGGCGGGCGCACGATCTTCGTCTCGGCCACGCCGGGACCGTATGAGCTGGAGAAGTCGCAAGGCGTGGTGGTCGAGCAGATCATCCGCCCGACTGGGCTCATCGATCCTCAGATCGAAGTGCGTCCGGTGAAGGGACAGATCGACGATCTGCTCGAAGAGATTCGCAAGACCGTGGAGCGGCAGGAGCGGGTGCTGGTCACGACGCTCACCAAACGCATGGCCGAGGACCTCACCGATTACTTGGCCGAAGTAGGCGTGCGCGTGCGCTATCTGCATTCCGACATCGATACGATCGAAAGATCGGAGCTCTTGCGCGGCCTGCGCTTGAAGCAATTCGATGTTCTCGTGGGCATCAACTTGCTGCGCGAAGGGCTGGATCTTCCCGAAGTTTCCCTGGTGGCGATCTTGGACGCCGACAAGGAAGGTTATCTGCGCTCGGAGCGCTCGCTGATTCAGACTGCGGGACGCGCCGCCCGCAACGTGGCCGGCCGCGTCATTCTGTATGCCGAAGAGATGACGGGATCCATGCAGCGGGCGATGGACGAAACCGAACGGCGGCGGAAGTTGCAGTCCGCGTACAACGAAGAGCACGGCATCATTCCCGAGACGATCGTGAAGTCAATCGAAGAAGTGATGCTGCAGACCGCGGTCGCCGATGCGCGCATGGTGGAGGCGGACGATCTTCCCGATGAGCTTCCTGAAGCGGAAGGGAACGTGGATCGCGACGATCTCATTGCGCGATTGGAGAAGGACATGTTGCAGGCGGCGGAGAAGCTGGAGTTCGAGCTTGCCGCAACACTGCGCGATCGCATTCTCGAGCTGCGCTTGGAAGCGCCGGCTCGCGCGCCGCGTCCGTTCCTGCGACGCCGCCCGCAGGCGCGCTCTCGCCGGAGCCGCAGATAGATGACGCGACAGCGGGTGTTGGGCCGCTTCGATGCGCCGTTTCCGGCCGCGGAGATCTTGGATCCGCTCGTGCGCGCCGCGCTCGAGGAGGACGCTGCGTTCCAAGATCGAGCGATCTCCGCGGTGCCCGAAGCGGCGCGTGCCAAAGCAAGCGTTCTGGCGCGCGAAGCGGGGGTGATGGCCGGTGAGCGGGTTTTCCGCCGCGTGTTCGAGATCCTGGCGCCGCACGCTCGCTTCGAGCACAGCGGCTTGGCCGACGGCCGCATGTTCGCGGCAGGCGATGTCGTGCGCACGATCGAGGGTCCGGCCACAGCGCTCCTCTCGGGGGAACGCACCGCGCTCAATTTTCTGCAGCGCCTCTGCGGAATCGCGACGATGACGAACGCGTTCGTCGAGAAATCAGCCGGGCGTATCGCCATTACCGATACGCGCAAGACCACGCCGGGACTGCGCGCGCTCGAGAAGTACGCCGTCGTCGTCGGCGGGGGAGTGAGCCACCGCCCGAATCTGCGCGAGATGGTCATGCTGAAGGAGAATCATTTGGCGCTCGCCGGTGGAATCCGCCCGGCGGTGGAGCGCATCCGCGCGCAAGCGGAGTCGCAGGATCTTCCGCTCACCGTGGAAGTGCGCAGCTTCGAGGAAGCGATGGAAGCCGCGGACTTGGACGTGGATCGAATCCTTCTCGACAACATGACTCCGGAGGAGATGAAGCGTATCGTGCAAACGTTGAAGGCGCGGCGCTCGCGCCCCGAGCTCGAAGCCTCGGGCGGAATTCGCGAGAGCAACCTCGATGAAGTTGCCGCGTCGGGAGTGGATGTCGCGAGCGTGGGCTCACTGACTCACGGGGCACGGGCAATCGATTTCTCCTTTCTCGTGGAACCCGGCTCACCGCATTCATGACCACGCTCGAACGCGATCGATTGCGCGCCGCGTTTCTGCACGCGCTGGCCGAGCACGACGGGCGGGCGCATTTTCGGGATCTCCCCGACATCGGCTCCCTCTTGGAGGAGCTCGTTGCCGAAGATCTTGTGCAAGCGCATCCCGGCGCGATCGTGACCGCCGGCGAGCGCGGCTCCCTGCTCTCGAGACAGCGCGTCTACGCGCAATTGCAAACGAAGTGGGTCGGCCGCGCGCTCGAGATCTTGGCCGAGACGGGCTCGACGAACGAAATCGTGCTCGCGCGCGCCGCCGCCGGAGCGGCGCCCGGCCTTACGCTGGCCGCCGAGCTGCAAATCTCGGGAAGAGGGCGGCGCGGAAATACGTTCGAGTCGCGGCCCGGGTTGGGTCTGTGGGTCTCGATCCTTCTTCCGCCGCCGGCGAAACCGGAGAGCTCGCCGCGTCTTTCCTTGATTGCGGCGCTCGCCGCCGCACAAGCAATCGAAAGCGTCGCCGGCGAGCGTGTGTTTCTCAAATGGCCCAACGATGTCTTGATCCGCGGTCGCAAGGTCGCCGGAGTCTTGGTGGAAGCGCGAACGGTGGGTGCGCGCATGTTTCCCGTGGCCGGATTCGGAATCAACGTGCACCATCGCACTTTCGATTTCACGCCCGCGGTCCGCGAACGGGCCGCGTCGATCGAATCGCTGGGAAAAGCGCGTGTGGATCGCAGCGTTCTCTTGGCGAATTTGCTCGAGGAGCTGGAGCGGCACCTTGAAAGGGAAGGGAATGGAGCGCTGGATCTATGCGCGGAATGGAATGCGCGCGATGGTCTTGCCGGTCGCGAGGTGGCGCTGGCGCTCTCCGGCGAGGAGCCGGTCTTCGGTCGTGCCGCGGGAATCGAGTCCGATGGAAGATTCCGTCTGCTTCGTTCCGATCAGAGCGTGTTGTTCGCGCGCTCCGGTGAAGCTTCCTTGAGGGAGCGTTGATGCTTCTCGCCATCGATGCCGGCAACACGAACGTCGTTCTCGGAATTTTCGAGGAGGACGAATGCCTCGCGACGATGCGCATCGCCACCCGGCGCGATGCCACGGCGGATGAAATCTCTTTGGTCGTGGGCCATTTGGCGCGGCGCATCGAAGGCGGTGCCGCGCGCATTACGCGCACCGTGGTGTGCTCCGTTGTGCCCAGCCTGACGCGCTCCTTCGAGGCGTTCGCGCGCGAAGAGCTGGGACACGAGCCTCTCATCGTGAATGGGCAATGCGATCTGGGAGTTCCCGTGCGGCTGGACGATCCGCGCGAGATCGGGGCGGATCGCATCGTGAACGCGCTCGCTGCCAAGCATGCGTTCGGGACGCCGGTCGTGGTCGTGGATCTGGGTACCGCCACGACGTTCGACTGCGTGGACGCGAGCGGTGCCTACATTGGCGGCATCATCGTTCCCGGAGTCGAGACCTCGGCGGAAGAGCTGTTTCGAAGAGCCGCCAGATTGACCAAGGTGGACCTGACATTTCCGCCGGTCGTGATCGGGCGGAATACCCGGGACAGTTTGAGGTCCGGGATTCTTCGCGGAACCGTGGGGATGATCGATGCGCTCGTGGCGCAAATCTGGGAAGAGATCGGGAAGAAGGGGACCGCAGTCGCGACCGGCGGCCTTGCCCCTTTGATCGGCCCCCATTGCCGGTCCATCGATCAAGTCGATGTGAATCTGACCTTACAGGGTCTTCTTCTGGTCGATCGAATCGGCCGGAAAAAGGCCTGAACTTCGGGGTCCCCCTTAGACCCGATCGCATTTTTCACGAATCAGAAGACATCCATCCCCGCGTTTCCCCCATTTTTTCTCTTCTTCCCCGGAACAGTTTCTAACGATTTGCCATTTCCAATTGCGAGCGAACCCCATTCAGGATGAAAGTGCGTCGCGGCCCAATGATTATGGACTTCTCGATTGACTCGCGAATCGAAGCGGGCAACCATCTCGCCGTTCTTTGACCAATCGTGGTCTTTTCAGGAGGAGATCTTCATGGTTCGGCGGATTCTGGTGATGCTTGCCGTTCTTGCTCTTGCGGCAACTCCGGCTTCTGCTCAGCTCGAAGCGAACTTGAGCGCCTTGGGAGAGGAGAACGTCCAGCTGTACTTGGACCCCCTGCCCAACTCCCTCTCGGCGATGCTCAATGCGGCCATCTTTCGTACCGGAGATGTTCCCAAGGTGGGATTCAATTTCTCCATCGATGCGAAGGGGATGCTCGCGAACTTCGATGACGACGACCGCGAATTCCAAACGGTCGCGAGCGGCGGCTTCAATAGCACGACGGCACCAACGGTGATCGGGAATACGGAAGGGGTGGTGGATGACGGCGGGCCGGGCGGATCTTCCGTCGCATACCCGGGCGGATTCGACATGGAGAAATTCGCCGTCGCCGTGCCCCAGGTTTCGATCGGATCAGTGATGGGAACGCGCGCCATCGTGCGTTACATCACGTTGGACGTCAGCGAATCCGACCTCGGCGATCTCGAGGTGTTCGGAGTCGGCGTCCAGCACAGTATTTCCCAGTACTTCGAAGGCTTCCCGGTCGATATGGCCGCGGGGGTGATGTACCAGGACTTCACGATCGGCGACAACGTCATCGAAGCCAACACGTGGGCCTTCAACGTGACCGGCAGCAAGAAATTCGGAATGACGGTCGGCGTCGAGCCGTACGTCGGCGTCGGTGTCGATTCGTTCGAAATGAAGGCGAACTACGAAGACAGCAGCTTGAGCGAAAAAGTCGAAGTCGAATTCGACCGGCAGAACGACCTTCATCTGGCGCTCGGTGCCGGTGTGTTTTTCCCGGTCGTTCGCGTCCATGCGGAGTACACCATCGCCGCCGAAAGTGGTTTCGCCGGCGGCTTGAGCTTCGGTTTCTAGGAGGGAAGGAATGTTTCGTCGAAAGATTCTAATCGCGGGACTTCTCCCCCTCTTGGCGCTTCCGCTCATGGGAGATTCCTGCACCGAGGACAAGGTCATCTTTATCGCCGTCGGGTTGGACACGACCGCGGGTTTCATCGCGTCGGGTGAGCTCAACATTCACGACGACACGAAGACGATCGATGTGAAGGAAGACATGGATCTCGAGACCGTTCTTGACGACAACGACATCGATCCGGAAGACATCCAGAGCGTCAAGGTCTCACGCGTCTACTATCGGGTGACCGTACCCGAGGCGGGCCGCTCGATCGAAAACGGCAACGTCGAGATCTTGCGAAACGGCGTGACCAGTTCTGTTCCGCTCATCACCGGATTCTCAGGCGATGGCTCGGCGGGGACGGATTGGATCGAAATCACGAACCTCCTTCAACCGCAGGCCGTCAATCTCCTGAACGATTTCATGCAGGAGCTGTTGAACGAGCTTCAAGGCGGGGCACCGGTGAGCAACACGCTCTTCACCTATCACGTCACCGGGAACTCGATTCCTGCCGATGTTCCCACGAACTTCCAGTGGGAATTGAAGGTGAGCTTCAACGTACAGGCGGAGCAAGAAGTCGAAGTGCCGAACTTCTAGAGCAGCATCGATCGAGGTTTGGGCGAGGCCGGTGTCTGCGGATGTCGGCCTCGTTTCATTTTGCGGAAAACGATTGTGCGGCGAGAGTCGTGCGGCGCTCCAAGATCTGCAGCGATCCTTCTTCACGAATCACGATGTACTCGCCGCGCGCGACGAGGTCGTTCACGATTTCGTCGCGCTCTTCCTTTTCGATCGGCCAAGGAGCAGCATCGCGATCCAGGCAGATCACCGATGCGCCGCGCACGTTCGGGAATTGGGTGATGTCGCGCCGCTGGGAGAGGTGGGGAACGAGAGTGGCTTGGGCGCAGACGGAAGTTTGCGGCGGGATCGAACGGAGCGCCGCATCCATCGCCTGCTCCTGCGCATTCGGCGAGTAGCGCTTCCAATCGGAGGCGGGCGATCGCGCAAAGATCAGCAGCGACACGACGAGCATGGCGCCTACGACCGCCGGCGGCCGGGACAGCGCGCGCAGCGCGGGGTTCCGTGCTCTCGCGGCGAAGCGCGAGAGACGAGCACAGCCGTGAATGGCCGAATAGAACACGAAGGGCGTCAACGGTGCGGTGTAGTGATACGTCGTCGAGTACTGCGCCGGCTGATCGCTCAGGATGGACAAGAAGAATGTGGGCGCGGCGAGAAGGAGCTGCGCGGGTGCGGCGAACGACAAGAACGACAGCGGCCCGAAGACGTCGACGATGTATTTCAATCGTGCCGGATCCAGGATTCTCTGAATGGGGATCCACGGATGCAGGATCAGCGTCAAGAGGACTTGCGAAGGAGTTCGTCCGAGCGATGCATAGCGATCGACGAACGCGTACCCAGTTCCGCGAAAATGCGGAATGATCACCAAGACTGCGGCCGTGATCCAGGCCATCCCCAACACGAAGAACGCAACTCCCCACGCGCGCTCGCGCCGAGCGAAGAACAAGTAGATTCCAATTCCCGCCACGACGAGCCCGATCTCTTCCTTGCAGAGCAGTGCGAGAAAGCAGGTTGCCGCCAGCGCCAGGTTGTTTCGTGTTTCGAGGAACCAGCAGGCGAAGAACAGGATCGGCGTGGCGAAGGCGATCTCGTGAACGTCGAACAGGGCAACGTTTCGCGCCGGCGAATAGGCGAGATAGAGAAGAACAAATCCGAATGCGGAAAGGGGGCCCAGCCCGCGCCGCGCCAAGAGAAAGAGGGGAACGGCCGCGAGTGCGAGTGCGAAGCTCTGAAACGCGAGCGCCACCCTCACGTCGGGCGCAATTTCATAAAGGGGGACCAAGAGGTAAAGGATGGGAGAGAAGTGCTCGCCGAAGAAGTGATACCCCATGATCGAGCTTTGCAAGTCGCGGCCCGCCGCGGCGTTCCACACCGCTTGGTCGACAATGCCCAAGTCATACGCGGATGAGCCAAACGATTCATGGCGGCGAATCGAGAGCATCGACATGAACAGGAACTGCAGGCCGATGGCGAGCGCCGCCAATTGCAGGATGGTCCGCGGAGAGAGGGAGAGCGCACGAACTCGTCGAGATCGGAGCGCGATCGGCGAGATGCGCGATTGAGCCTCGAGATCGATGACGTCGAGAGCGCGGGTAAGTGGGTCGCGGATCGACATGATGCAACCTGGATCCGAAAGCTGACCCAACTTGGACGGATCCCACCACGCAGGCGATGACCGGCGTCAGTTCGTCGCTTGACACTGCCGGACCACACCAGTATCTTCGCGCGGTCTGATTAGCACTCCCCTTCGATGGGTGCTAAACCCCGGCCGGATCCCTTCCGGCCCGAAATCCGGAGCCTCGGCTCCGCCCCGCGGGAAGCGGGTGACTTCCGTATCATGGAGGAGGGAAGCTAGTGAATCTCAAGCCTTTAAGCGATCGGGTGGTCATTGAGGCCCTCGAGGCGAAGGAAGTTTCCAAGCACGGAATCATCATTCCGGACACTGCCAAGGAGCGTCCTTCGGAAGGAAAAGTGATCGCGGTCGGCCCCGGACGCCGGACCGACGACGGCGAGCGTGTGTCCCCGGAAGTGAAGAAGGGGGACATCGTTCTCTACGGGAAGTATTCCGGCACGGAAGTGAAGGTGGGGGAGAAGGAGTATCTCATTCTCCGCGAAGGCGACATTCTCGCCATTCTCTAGTTCCTCGCGATCCTCAGAAGCGCGAACGCTTCAATTTGAAAAGGAGAAGTTCATGGCCAAGATGATGGAATTCGATGCGAAGGCTCGCGAGGCCTTGCGTCGTGGCGTCGACAAGCTGGCCGACGCCGTGAAGGTGACGCTTGGACCGCGCGGCCGGAACGTCGTCATCGATAAGAAATTCGGAGCGCCCACGATCACGAATGACGGCGTCACGATCGCGAAAGAGATCGAGCTGGAAGATCCGTACGAGAACATGGGCGCGCAGATGGTGAAGGAAGTCGCCACGAAGACGAACGACGTTGCCGGCGACGGCACCACCACCGCCACCGTTCTGGCGCAGGCGATCTTGCACCAGGGACTGCGTAACGTGACCGCTGGCGCCAATCCCATGGCGCTGAAGCGCGGCATCGACAAGGCCGTCGCCACGGCGGTCGAAGCGATCAAGAAGCAGGCGAAGCAGGTCAAGCGCAAGGAAGACGGCAAGGACGGCGACATGGTCGCCCAGGTCGCCACGATTTCGGCGAACAACGACGAATCGATCGGCGCGATCATTTCCGAAGCGATGAAGCGCGTCGGTGAAGACGGCGTGATCACCGTGGACGAATCGAAGTCCTTGGACACGACGTTCGAGACGGTCGAGGGAATGCAGTTCGATCGCGGTTATCTCTCGCCGTACTTCGTCACCAATCCGGAGCGGATGGAAGTCGAGCTGGAGAACGCGTTCATCCTGATCCACGACAAGAAGATCTCCAGCATGAAGGATCTTCTGCCCATCCTGGAGAAGGTCGCGCAGTTGGCCCGGCCGCTGCTCATCATCGCCGAGGATCTGGAGGGCGAGGCGCTGGCCACGCTCGTGGTGAACAAGCTGCGCGGCACGCTGAACGTCGCCGCGGTGAAGGCGCCGGGCTTCGGCGATCGCCGCAAGGCGATGCTCGAAGACCTCGCGATTCTCTCCGCGGGCCGCGTGATCTCCGAGGAGATCGGTTTCAAGCTCGAGAACACGACGACCGCGGATCTGGGCCGCGCCAAGAAGATCGTCATCGATAAGGACAACACGACGATCATTGAAGGCGCCGGCAAGAAGACCGACATCCAGGCGCGCATCGGGCAGATCCGCAAGCAGATCGAAGACTCCACGTCGGACTACGACAAGGAGAAGCTGCAAGAGCGTCTCGCCAAGCTCGCCGGTGGCGTTGCGGTGATTCACGTCGGTGCGGCAACGGAGATCGAGCTCAAGGAGAAAAAGCATCGCGTGGAAGACGCGGTGGCGGCAACGCGCGCGGCGGTGGAAGAGGGAATCGTTCCGGGTGGCGGCGTTGCTCTCCTCAACACGATTCCGGCGATTCAGAAGACGGTCGCGGAGCTCACCGGTGACGAGAAGGTCGGCGCAGAGATCATTCTGCGCGCGGTCGAGGAGCCGATGCGCCAGATCGTGTCGAATGCCGGGCAGGAAGGCTCGCTCGTGGTGCAGTACCTGCGCACTCAGAAGTCGCCGACGATGGGCTACGACGCGGGTGCCGGCGAATACACCGACATGCTGAAGGCCGGGATTTTGGATCCGGTCAAGGTGACCCGTTCGGCTCTGCAGAATGCGGCTTCGGTCGCCAGCTTGATCCTCACGACGGAAGCGATCGTGACGGACAAGCCGGAAGAGTCGAAGGCTCCGGCAGGCGCGCCCGGCGGCGGAATGGGTGGCATGGGCGGAATGATGTAAGAGAGCGCGGCTCCACGCCGCGCGATCGATTCTTGGGGGCGCGCTCTTTCAGGGGAGCGCGCCCTTTCGTTTTCCGCTACGCTCTCCCGCCTCATGGGTCTTTCACGGATTTCCCTCATGGACATCGCCTTGGTCGGGCACCACGGCTATCACGCCGCGGAGCGCGAGCTCGGGCAGCGATTTGTCGTCGACGTCGACCTCTTCTGCGACATCTCCGCTCCCGGGGCGAGCGACAAGCTGGCCGACGCAATCGATTACGAAAAGGTGTACCGCCTCGTGGAGAAAGTCGTGCGCGAAGATCACTTCTTTCTCGTCGAGGCGCTGGCCACTGATCTCGTCACTCGCATTCGCACCCAATTCGGCGTGGTCGGCGTGCGCGTGCGCGTGCGCAAACCTTCGATTCCGTTCTGCCCGAATCTCGGTCACGTGGAGATCGAGGTGTCGTCGGGAGACGTTCCCGGCGGGGAGCGCGCCGATTGACGAGGCCGGCCCCGGTGGAAGCGGGAATCGCGCTCGGCTCCAATTTGGGCGATCCCGCGAAGAACGTGAGCCTTGCGCTCCAGCGGCTTGCGCAGATTCCGGAGATCGAGCTTCTCCGCACATCGCGCCTTTATCGCAGCGAACCGTGGGGGGAGCCCGACCAGCCGGAGTTCGTGAACGCTGCCGCCGTGATCGCGACAACGAAGACGGCCGGTGATCTTCTGCGCATCTTTCGCGACGAGGAGAAAGCGGCGGGCCCGCGTGATCCGCGCCGGTGGGGACCGCGCACGCTGGATCTCGATCTTCTCTGGTATGGGAATGAAATCTCCGTCGATTCCGACCTCACGCTTCCTCACCCCGAGATTGCGCGGCGCACGTTCGTGCTGATGCCGCTCGTCGAAATTGCTCCCGATTGGCGACATCCCCAGACTCGAGAAACTGCGCCGCAAATGTTGCAGGCGCTCGAGCGCTCCGGGAAGGCGACGCGCTGCGTCCCCTTGGCAGGCGTGCCGGGAACTGCGCAATGACCCGGGAAGCTGCGGCGAAGACCGGTCGTTACATCGCGATCGAGGGAGTCATTGGCGTCGGCAAGACGACGCTCGCCAAGCGCATCGGCCGATCGCTGGGTGCGTCGGTCGTCTTGGAGGTCGTCGACGAGAATCCGTTCCTACCGCGTTTCTATGAAGACCCGGAGTCCTTTTCGTTTCAAACGCAGATGTTCTTCTTGCTGTCGCGCTACCGGCAACAGCTCGAGCTCTCGCAGCGCGATCTCTTTGCCGAGAGCATCGTGGCGGATTACATCTTCGCGAAGGACCAGATCTTCGCGACGTTGAACTTAGGTGAAGCGGAGCTGGCGCTGTATCGCTCAATCGTGCCGCTTCTGGAGTCGCGTTTGAATCGTCCCGATCTCGTCATCTATTTGCAGGCCACCACCGAAATTCTCCTGGATCGCATCAAGCGCCGCGGCCGCTCGTTCGAAAAAGACATCTCGCGCGAGTATCTCGAAACCCTGACCGACGCCTACAATCACTTCTTCTTTCACTACACCGACACGCCGCTGCTCATCGTGAACACGAACGAAATGGATTTGGTGGCGCGCGACGAAGACTACGAGCGGCTTCTCACGATGGTGCGCGCGCACACCGCCGGCACGCGCTACGTCGGGGTGGGGTAGCCTCAGCTTTCGTCGGTTCGCTTATTTCCAGATCCCCGTGTCTCGAGGGAGCGGGCGTACCGGAGGCGCAGCACCTTCGTATTCGGTGGTTCGCCTTGAACGGAGCGCTGGTGCCTCTCGGCTCAAATGCGTTCCTCGGCGCGGCAGCGGCTCGCCTTGTGCTCAGCTTCCCGGTGTCTCTCGTCTCCACTGCAGGTCCTCGCGCGCATCCATTACCGGCGCGCTGCGGTACACAGTTCG
>Ga0111538_10003769_pt1 | contig 21131 bp, 16 predicted proteins | sample SoiMethybrSBSTD1_FD_79669 | JGI IMG/M metagenome (GOLD analysis project Ga0111538, IMG submission 79669) | Bulk soil microbial communities from a Populus tree surrounding site in Tennessee, USA - Soil MetaG P. TD hybrid SBSTD1 (version 2)... | ecosystem: Environmental > Terrestrial > Soil >... | reverse complement strand
CTTCCACTCGCCGTTCACGACGCCGCTGCGCGTCGAAGTGGCGAAGAGCAACGAAGGCGTGAGGTTCGTGCTGAACACCTCGCACGTCTTCTGAGGGACTCATGGTGCGATCATTCTCGACTCAATCGACTGCGCGCAGGCTGGCGTGGCTCGCCGCGCTGGCCACCATCGCCGTGATCTTCACGGCCCCGGCATCGACCAAAGGACCGCGCTTCTACGCCGACGATCCGATCGCCCGCGAACCGGAATCGCAGGATGCGTCGAAGGCGAAGCCGTACGAAATTCAACAGCTCTACGAGATGGTGGTGAACCTGTTCGTGACCCCCGGCTACAAGCCGTCGGGGATGCGGGCGCAGAACATCAACACCATCGACGAAGTGCCCGACTCGAGCTGGTTCACCAACCGCATCGGCGCGCGGACGATCACCGCCGCGGAGCTGGCGCGCGGGCCGATCTCCGGAGCGCCGCCCGACCCGTCGAAGTGGGTGCTGACGCGCGAGAAATCCTCCGGCGCGCACCCGGGGTTCACGGCCAGGGATGCGAAGGGTGAAACCTGGTTCCTCGAGTTCGATCCCACCTACTTCCCCGAGGGCGCGACCGGCTCGGTCATCGTCGCCTCGAAGATTTTCTGGGCGCTCGGCTACAACCAGGTCGAATCGTTCCTGACCACCTTCGACCCGAAGCGCGTCGAGATCGATCCGAAGGCGACCGCACGGCGGCCGTCGGGCGCGCGCACCGCCTACACGCGCGACGACATGAACGCCATCCTCGAGCACGTCGCGCGGGACAAGGACGGGACCTATCGCGCCATCGCCGGCCGGCTGATTCCCGGCAAGATCATGGGCAACTTCCTGTTCGAGGGCACCCGCCCGGACGATCCCAACGATCTGGTGCCGCACGAGCACCGCCGCGAGCTGCGCGCGCTGCGCACCTTCGGCGCGTGGACCAACCTCACCGACCTGAAGGCGGCGAACACCATCGACTCGATGACCACCGCGAACGGCCGCTCGATCATCAAGCACTACCTCCAGGACGTCGGCTCGACCTTCGGCATGTGCAACGACCTGCACGAGTGGGACCTGAGCTACGAGCACTTCGTCCAGGGCGACACCTCGCTGCGCCGGCTGGGGTCGTTCGGCTTCGCGCTCAGCCCGTGGCAGACCATCCCGTACGTCGAGTACCCGTCGATCGGCAAGTTCGAGGGCGATCGGTTCGATCCCCGCGCCTGGCGGCCGCAGACGTCGACCCACGCGATCATGGAAGCGCGCGACGACGACGCGTTCTGGGCGGCGCGACGGATCGCGGCGTTCAGCGACGATTTGATCAGGGCGGCCGTCAAAACCGGAGAGTACAGCGACCCGAAGGCGGAACAGTATCTCGGCGACGTGCTGATCAAGCGCCGCAACAAGGTCGCCAGCGTCTACATGACGGCGGTCAACCCGATCGTCGATCCGCGGCTCGACGCCAATGGGCGCCTGACGTTCGCGAACGCGGCGGTGGATGCGCGCGCCGCCACGGCGCCAGCCGGATACCGCGCCGCGTGGATGCTCTTCGACAACGCGACCGACCAGACGCGGCCGCTCGCCGAGACCCGCAGCGCGACGACCACGATCGACGCGCCGCAAGGCCTGCCGGCCGCGAGCGGCGGTATGATCGCGATCGACCTGTCGGCCGACAGCGACTATCCGGCCTGGAAGCAGCCGATTCGCACCTACTTCCGGCGCGACGGCGGCGCCTGGAAGCTGGTCGGGCTCGAGCGGATGCCGGAGCAGGCCGCCGGCAACGGGGCGCCCAGGAAAACCCAGTAGGAGGCCGTCGTGCGCGCATCGGTTGCCCTCGTCCTTGCCGCGAGCACGATGGCGCTCGCATGCAGCTCGTCGCCGGCGCCCGCCGTCCCCTCGCAGACGACGCCGCCGCCGGCGAGAGCCACGCTGACCGGCACGTGGAGCGGCACGGGCGCCGATTCGTACAGCCCCGAGCGCATCAAATGGGTGCTGGCGCAGGCCGATGCGAACGTGACCGGCACCGCGGAGTTCGCCCCGATGGATCCCGCCGACGGCTCGTGCGCGTCGTGTCACAAGCTGCGCAAGGGCAGCATCACCGGCACCTTCGACGGCACGACGCTGACGCTGCGGATGAACTTTCCTGCCGGGGGCGACGTGCCGACGCCGATCTGCGTCACCGATCTCACCGGCAGCGCGACGGTTGCCGGCAGTCAGATCACGGGCACCTATTCCGGCAGCGATACGTGCGAAGGGCTGTTCGCCAACGGCCAGTTGACGCTGACGCGGCAACAGTAAAACCTCCGAGACTCAGTCGCGAGCCTGCACATCTGCTCGCGGGACCCGCAAGCAACCGTTGACATGCAGGAGCTCGAAGTCCTCGTCGGTCTGATGCTCGCCGCGGTCGTCCTCGCCGCCGCGGCGCGTCGCGTCGGCGCCCCGTATCCCGCGTTCCTCGCCATCGGCGGCGCGATCCTCGCGTTCGTGCCGGGCGCGCCGACCTTTACCGTGCTGCCGGAGCTGGCGCTGGCGCTGTTCGTCGCGCCGGTGCTGCTCGATGCGGCCTACGACGCGTCGCCGCGCGACCTGCGCGATAACTGGGCGCCGGTGACCGGCCTGGTCGTCTTCGCCGTCGGCTTCACCACCCTCGCGGTCGCCATCGTCGCGCGCGCGCTCGTGCCGGCGATGGGGTGGGCGCCGGCGATCGCGCTCGGCGCCGTCGTGGCGCCGCCGGATGCGGCGGCGGCCACCTCGGTGCTGCGGCCGCTGCGTCCGCCGCATCGCCTGCTGACCATTCTCGAAGGCGAAAGCCTGCTGAACGACGCCAGCGCGCTGCTGATCTATCGCCTCGCGGTCGGCGCCGCGGCGGCCGGCAGCTTCTCGATGGCCTCGGTCGCGCCGACCTTCCTGGTAGCCGTGGCCGGCAGCCTGGTGGTGGGCCCGGCGCTGGGCTGGATCTTTCTGCGGATCTTCAACCGCGTCGAGGATGTGCCGACGGCAATCATCCTGCAGTTCGTCACCACCTTCAGCGTGTGGATTCTGGCCGATCGGATCGGCCTGTCCGGCGTCCTCACCATGGTGTGCTACGCGATGACGGTCGCGAGCACGGCGCCCGAACGCACGCCGGCGCGCATCCGCATCCCGTCGTACGCGGTCTGGGCGACGGTCGTCTTCATGCTCAACGTGATGGCGTTCGTGTTCATCGGGCTGCAGATCCGGCCGATTCTCGACAGCCTCGAGCCGTCGATGCGGGGGCGCTTTTTCGCCGTCGCCGTCGCCGTGCTCCTGACCGTGATTCTCGTCCGCATCGTCTGGCACATGTCGTTCAACGCCGTCGTCCGGTGGCGCGATCGCCGCTTCGGGTTTCATCCGCCGCGGCCGATGCTGCGGCCAACGGTGGGCAGCGGCATCGTGATCTCATGGGCGGGCATGCGCGGCATCGTGTCGCTGGCGGCAGCCATGGCGCTGCCGGGCGGCTTCCCCTTCCGCGACCTGATCGTCCTGACGGCGTTCTCGGTCGTCGTCGGCACGCTGGCGCTGCAGGGGCTGACGCTGGGGCCGCTGCTGCGCGCGCTCGATCTGCGAGACGACGATCCGGTCGGGCGCGAAGTTGAGGCGGCGCGTCAGCGCGCGTTGCGCGCCGGGCTCGCCTGGTTCGAGCGCGACAGGTCACCGGTCGCCGAAGCGGTGCGGGTGGAGCTGGTCGCACATCTCGGGGGACAGGGCGAGAGCGCGCAGGAGGGCGAGGCGCGCCGCCTGGCGCACAACGACATCCACCAGCGCGCGCTCGGGGCGGCGCGGCAGGCGGTTCACGCCATGCGCGCCAGCGGCGAGATCGGCGACGATGCGTTCCACCAGCTGGAGGAAGAGCTGGACTGGATCGAGATGGCCGGCGCCGGCAAGGAGGAGAGCGAGCGCGAAAGCTAGACCCTCATACGGCCAGGTCCCATGTTTCCGCGACGAGCCCTTGTCTGCCGAAGCTGTCGTGGGTTTTCTTCGCGGTCAGCACGAACCCCGCCTTCTTGTACAGGCGCCGCGCCGCGTCGAGTTCGCTTTGCGTCCACAGGGTGAGCTTGCGGTAGCCGGCCTGACGCGCGAAGCGGACGCACTCGTCGATGAGGCGGGCGCCGATGCCGCATCCCCGCGCCGACGGCTCGACGTACAGCAGCCGCAGCTTCGCGACCTTGTCCGATTTGCGGACGAGAAACACCGAGCCGACGACCTCGCCGTCCTTCTCGGCGATCCAGCAGCGCTCCCTCGACGGGCGAAGCTCTTTGACGAAGGCGGCGACGATCTCGGCGACCAGCGCCTCGAACGCCTCGTTGTATCCCCATTCCTCGGCGTACAGCACCGCCTGGCGATGGACGATCCAGCCGTAGTCTCCGGGGCGCGGCGGCCGAAGCACGTAGGCCGTCGGCGCCGCGGATCCTGCACCCAGCACCCCTTCGATCACCTGCATGGCGTCGACGAGCCGCCGCTGATCGGCGGCCGGCAGCGGCCGCAGCCTGGAAGCGACGTCGCTCTCGGTCTGCTGGTTGAGGCGGGAGAAGGCCGATTGCCCGCTGCGCGTGAGCGACAGGTGCGCGCGCCGGCCGTCGGCGGCGGAGCGGGTGCGGCGGACGAAGCCGCGGTGATCGAGGCTACGCAGCATCCGGCTCAGATAGCCGGCGTCGATGCCGAGCTCGCGGCCGATGTCGGTAGCGGTCGGCTGATCGTGATGCGCGAGCTCGTAGAGGACGCGGGCCTCGGGCAGCGAGAACGCGCTGCCCAGCCAGTTGTCCTGCAGCACGCCGATCTGGCGGGTGTAGAAGCGGTTGAAGCGGCGGACCGCCTGCACCCGCGCGTCTCTCGTCATGGCCGGAAATTGTCAAACAATTAGTTGACGATGTCAAATATCTTTGGAGGCGGTGGGCGGGGCGCCTGGTTGGGAGTAGGCTGTGGCGGATGCGGCGACAACACGGTGGAGCGCGGTGACCTGGGCGCCCGATCCTCGATCGCTCGCCGGTCGCGTCGCCGTGGTTGCGGGCGCCACGCGCGGCGCCGGCCGCGGCATCGCCGCGGCGCTGGGCGAAGCGGGGGCGACGGTCATCTGCACCGGCCGGACCACGCGCGCTCACGGGTCAGCGCGCTCGGACTACGATCGCCCCGAAACGATCGACGAGACCGCCGAACTGGTCGCGCGTCTCGGGGGAACCGGCGTCGCGATCGCGGTCGATCACCTCGTGCCGGCGGAAGTCGAGGCGCTCGCCGATCGGATCCGCCGCGATTACGGTCGCGTCCACATCCTGGTCAACAACATCTGGGGCGCGGAAGTGCTCAAGGGCGGCCCGAAAGAGTGGAACACGCCGATCTGGCAGCACGATCTCGCCAAGGGGCTTCGCATCCTGCGGCTCGGCGTCGAGACCCACCTCGTCACGTCGCACTACCTGCTGCCGCTCTTGATCGAGAAGCCCGGCGGGCTGCTCGTGGAAGTGACCGACGGCACGCTCGACTACAACGCCGCGAACTACCGGATATCGGTCTTCTACGATCTGGCCAAGGTGTCGATCAACCGGCTGGCGTTCTCCCAGGGGCACGAACTGAAGCCGCACGGCGCCACCGCCGTTTCTCTGACCCCCGGGTGGCTGCGGTCGGAAATGATGCTCGAGCACTACGGCACGACGGAGGACAGCTGGCGCGATGCGGTGCGCGAGCGGAAGGCGCCGCCGGGATTCGCCGTCTCCGAGTCGCCGCGCTATGTCGGGCGCGCCGTCGCCGCGCTGGCCGCGGATGCCGATCGGCAACGCTGGAATCAGCAGTCGCTCACCTCCGGCCAGCTCGCGCACGTCTACGGCTTCACCGACGTCGACGGCTCGCGCCCCGACGTTTGGCGGTACATGGAAGACGAGGAAGCGGGGAAGCCGACCGATCCCGATCGCTATCGCTGACGAGTCGAACCGGACGGCCGGGCCGGGTTGAACGGATTGCGCACGCGGCTCGTCTCAGGACAGTTGTACCAGTCCAGGAGGAGCCATGCGCATGTGGGTTTGGGCGGCGGCTGCAATTCTCGCGGCGACCCTCTCGGCTCAGGACACCCGGACGTCGAGCTCACTCGAACGGAGCTTTGCCGCGAACGGCTCAGTGAGGATGGACCTCGTCGCCGGCGACTACCGCATCACCGGCAGCCCGGACGACCGCGTGCGCCTCGACTGGAGCGTGCGTGAACCCGAAGCGCTGGCGAAAGTGCGGGCCCGCGCCGAGGTGCGCGACCGCGAGCTGAGCATCACCACCGACGGCCCCAGCAACAAGGGGCTGAAGTTCACCATCAAGGTGCCCACCCAGACGGATCTCCACGTCCGCCTCTCGGCCGGCGACCTGACGATCGAAGATGTGCGCGGCAACAAGAACGTCGAGCTCCGGGCCGGCGACCTGCGCATCGACGTCGGCCGCGCCGAGGACTACAACAAGGTCGACGCTTCGCTGTGGGCCGGCGACATCAAGGCCGCGCCGTTCAGCGTCTCGAAGGGCGGCCTGTTCCGCTCGTTCGACTGGACCGGCAGCGGTCCCTATCGCCTCCATGCTCGGCTGCTGGCCGGCGACCTCCACCTCTACTCGAAGGCCGAGACCCGCTAGCCCGACCGCCTGCAAGAACGAGCCGAATTGGCCGCCGGTTGAGGGTAAAATTTGCCCGAGGACCGGCTATGCCGATGCGACGCGCGGGCGGGCTCCTGCTCGCCGCGCTGCTGTGTGTCTTGGGTCTGGGCGCCGCTGGCGCCGATACGCCTGCCCTGAGCGAGCAGCGCGAGAATCGCAGTGCGCGAGTCGAAGGGCCTGCCCTGAGCGAGCAGCGCGAGAATCGCAGTGCGCGAGTCGAAGGGTTGGCCGACGCGGTGCAGCGCCGCGATGCGCAGGCCGTCCGGACACTGCTGAAACAGCGCGCCGACGTCAACGCGCCGCAGCGCGATGGGGCAACCGCGCTGCACTGGGCAGCCTACCTCGACGACGCCGACACCACTGCCCTGCTCATCCGCGCCGGCGCCAGAATCGACACGCCGAACCAGTACGGCATCACCCCGCTCGCCCTCGCGTCCACGAACGGCAGCGCCGCCATCATCACTCAGCTGCTCAAAGCGGGCGCCGATCCGAATCGCGCGATCCGGTCGGGCGAGACGCCGCTGATGCTCGCGGCGCGCAGCGGCAGCGCCGATGCGGTGAAAGCGCTCGTCGACGCCGGCGCCGCGATCGACGCGAAGGAAAGCTGGAACGGGCAAACGGCGCTGATGTGGGCGGCGGCGGCCGGGCAGGGCGCGGTCGTGCACGCGCTCGTCGAGCGGGGCGCCGACATCCGCGCCCGTTCCAATGCCGGCACGACGCCGCTGCTGTTCGCGGTGCGCCGCGGCGACGTCGCCGCGGTGCGGGCGCTGCTGACAGCGGGCGCCGACGTCAGGGAGAAGCGCCCCGACGGCGCGACGGCGCTGCTCATCGCCGTGATCAACGGGCACGCCGATCTCGTCGATCTGCTGCTCGAGCAGGGTGCCGACCCGGACGCCGAGGGCGGATCGACCGAGCTGACGGTGCAGGGCGTGCACGCGCGGCCGATGGAGCTGAAATACCGCAAGCTGTCCAACAACGAGCAGGATTCCGAGGGCGTCGGCCGGGGCAACATCTTCGGCAGACCGCTGCAGGCCGCGGTTCACGTCGCCAACTGGCACATCAGCGACCAGTTCATCGCCGTCCACCTCGATCGCATCCGCGTGATCACCTCGCTGCTGGCGCACGGCGCCGACGTCAACGGCCGCATCAGCATGGAGGAGCCGCGGTGGTCGGGCGCGCGCTATCGCCGGCATCTCGCCGGCGCCACCGCGTTCCTCCTCGCCGCCAAGGCGGCCGACGTCGAGGTGATGCGGCTGCTGCTCGCGCACGGCGCCGACCCGGGGATCGGCACCGACGAACGCACCACGCCGCTGATGGCGGCAGCGGGGATCGCCTGGGCGTCGAACCAGGACCGCGCATCCGAGAGCCAGGTGCTCGAGGCGGTCAAGCTGCTGGTCGACGAGCTCGGCGCTGACGTCAACGCGATCAGCGATCTCGGCGAGACGGCGATGCACGCCGCCGCCTACCGCGGCGCCAACAGCGTCGTCCAGTATCTGTTCGACAAGGGCGCGAAGCTCGACGTCGTCGCCAGGGACGGACGGACGCCGCTCATCGTCGCCGACGGCGTCGAGTACGGCAATTCGTTCGCGGCGCAGCCGCAGACCGCCGCGCTCCTGCGCAAGCTGGGCGCGAAGGAGATGAAGTGCCCGGCGCCGTGCGCCGCGGCGATCCCGGAGAAGGAGCCGCGATGAGGCAGGCGCCGATCGCCGTTGCCTTCTGCATCGTCGCGACGATGGCGGGGAGCGCCGCGCAGCAGACGGCGCCGGCGCCGGCCGCGGCATCCAGCGTGGCGCCGCGCGCCGTGCTCGACAAGTACTGCGTCACCTGCCACAACCAGCGGTTGAAGACCGCTGGTCTGGCGCTCGATACGCTGGATCTCGCAAGCGTGGGCGATCACGCCGCCGCGTGGGAGAAAGTCGTGCGCAAGATCCGGACCGGCGCGATGCCGCCGGTCGGACGCCCGCGGCCGGACAAGGCGACCGCCGACAGCGTCGCGTCGTGGCTCGAGGATGGCCTGGACAAGGCGGCCGCCGAACATCCCAATCCCGGCCGGCCGACGCTGCATCGCCTCAACCGCGTCGAGTACCGCAACGCGGTGCGCGACCTGCTCGGGCTCGACATCGATCCGGCCACGCTCCTGCCGCCCGACAATGCCGCCTATGGTTTCGACAACAACGCCGATTCGCTGTCGCTCTCGCCGGCGCTGACCGAGCGCTATCTCGGCGCGGCCGCGAAGATCAGCCAGATGGCGCTCGGACGCGTCCGCGGAGCGGTGTCGCCCGAGACGATCCTCGTCCCGACCGATCGCAATCAGGGGAACCGCGTCAACGACGATCTGCCGTGGGGATCGCGCGGCGGCCTGGCAGTGCGCTACGAGTTTCCCGTCGACGGCGAGTATCTGTTCCAGCTGCGGTTGAAGGAGAGCGGCGCGGACGGCGGGATCATGGGCGTGACCGCCGAGCCGCAACCGCTCGTCGTCAGCCTCGATGGCAAACCCGTGTGGACCTATACGGTCGGCGGTCCCGCGATGGCCAAACTGAACGGCGAGCAGCGGACGAAAAAGACGCACGACGCGCTGCAGTTCCGCGCGCCGCTGACGGCCGGCTCCCACCTGCTGCAGGTGTACTTCGTTCAGAAGACGTCGGCGTACCTCGAGGATCTGTTCGATCCATATCTGCGCCGCGATCCGTATCGCGCGGGCAACGGCGAGCCGGGCCTCTCGAGCGTCACCATCACCGCACCAGACGCGGCGGCGGCAGCCGATTCGCCGAGCCGGAACCGGCTGCTCGTGTGCCGGCCGAAAAGCGCCGCTGACGAGGCATCTTGCGCGCGGACGATCGTCGCGTCGCTGGCGCGTCGGGCGTACCGGCGGCCGGTGACCGACGACGATCTGCAGATCGCCCTGGCTCGATATCGCGACGGCGCCGCCAGAGGCGGCTTCGAATCCGGGGTCGAGCTCGCGATTCGCAGCATCCTCATGAGCCCGCGCTTCCTGTTCCGGTTCGAGGATGAGCCCGAGAACGCCGCGCCCAACTCGCCGTACGGCATCACCGACCTCGAGCTGGCGTCGCGCCTGTCGTTCTTCCTCTGGAGCAGCGTTCCGGATGATGCGCTGCTGAACGCCGCAGAGAAGAAGACGCTGCACACGCCGGCCGTGCTCGATCGCGAAGTACGGCGAATGCTGGCCGACCCGCGGTCGGACGCGCTGGTGAGCAACTTCGCCGGCCAGTGGCTGCACATCCGCAACGTCACGGCGTTCAGGCCGAGCCCCGAGGTGCTCTTCCACTTCGACGACAACCTGCGCCAGGCCTTCGAGCGCGAGACGGCGCTCTTCTTCGACAGCATCGTTCGCGAGAACCGGAGCGTCCTCGACCTGCTCGACGCCGACTACACGTTCCTCAACGAGCGGCTGGCGAAGCACTACGGCATTCCCGGCATCTACGGCGAGCGCTTCCGTCGCGTGGCGCTGCCGCCCGACAGCGTGCGCCGCGGGCTGCTCGGCCAGGGCTCGATTCTCACCGACACCTCGCGCTCCAACCGCACGTCGCCGGTGATTCGCGGCAAGTGGATCCTCGAGAATATCTTCGGCACGCCGCCGCCGCCGCCGCTGCCGAACGTCCCCGAGCTGAAAGAAGAGCGCAACCCGGCGAAGGTGCTGCCGATGCGCGAGCAGATGGCGCAGCACCGGGCCAATCCGGTGTGCGCGAGCTGCCACGCGCAGATGGACGAGCTCGGCTTCGCGCTGGAGAACTTCGACGCGATCGGCGAATGGCGCGAGATCGATGCCGCCGGCTCGCCGATCGATGCGTCGGCCAAACTGCCCGACGGGACGGCGTTCTCTGGGCCGGTGGAGCTGCGGAAGGTGATGCTCGCTCACGCCGACGATTTCTTGGCGACGCTCACCGAGAAGCTGCTGACCTATGCGCTCGGGCGCGGCCTCGAACCCGCCGACGCGCCGGCGGTCCGCCGCATCAAGCGCGAGGCCGCGCGCACGAACTACCGGTTCGCGTCGCTGGTGCAGGGAATCGTGGCCAGCACGCCGTTTCAAATGCGGATGGCAGGCCCTTCGACTCGCCCGGGAACCTCGGGGCTCGCTCAGGGCAGGGACTAACTGACGGTGCACAGGGAAGGTGTGTGATGGTGATCACGAAGATGGCGCTGCCCCGGCGGACGTTCATCCGCGGCATGGGCGCGACGCTGGCGCTGCCGCTGCTCGACGCGATGCTGCCGGCCATGTCGGCGGCGGGCAAGGCGGCGCCGCGGTTCGCGGCGATCTACTGCGGCAACGGCGCCAACATGTACGACTGGACGCCGGCGGGCGACGGCGCCATCTTCACGTTCTCGCCAATCCTGAAGCCGCTCGAACCGTTCCGCGATCGTACGGTCGTCTTCACCGGGCTGGACAACTTCCCGGCCACCGATCAGGGCGACTCCGGCGGCCAGCATCCGCGCGCGGCGCCGGCGTTCATGAGCTGCGTGCACCCGAAGCAGACCGAGGGCGCCGACGTGCAGGCGGGAACGACGATCGATCAGCTGATTGCGCAGCAGATCGGCCGCGACTCCAAGCTGACGTCGCTCGAGCTCGCCGTCGATCGCAACGACGTCGTCGGCGCCTGCGACCACGGCTACGCGTGCGCCTACATGAACTCGATGTCGTGGAAGACGCCGACCATGCCGCTGCCGGCGGAGACCAATCCCCGCTTCGTGTTCGAGCGGCTGTTCGGCAGCGGCGACACCGCCGAGGCGCGGGCGGCGAGGAGCCAGGAAGATCGCAGCATCCTCGACGGCGTGACCCAGGAGATCGCGCTGCTGCGGCGGAGGCTCGGTCAGCGCGACGGGCTCAAGCTGAACGAGTATCTCGACGGCATCCGCGACGTCGAGCGGCGGATCGCGCGCAGCGAGAGCATGCCCGAAGGCTTCACGGTGCCGGGACGCCCGGCCGGCGCGCCGGAGTCGTTCAGGGAGCACGCCGAGCTGCTGTTCGACCTGCAGGCGCTCGCCTTCCAGGCCGACATCACCCGCGTCTCGACCTTCATGATGGCGCGCGAGAACGTCAACCGCTCGTACGGCGAGATCGGGCTGCCCGAGGCGCACCATTCGATGTCGCACCACGGCAACAACCCGGACAAGATGGCGGTGTTCTCGAAGCTGAACACCTATCACGTCGAGACGCTCGCCTACTTCGTGAAGAAGCTGCAGTCGATTGCCGACGGCGACGGGACGCTCCTCGACCACTCGATCGTGCTCTACGGCAGCGGGATGAGCGACGGCAACACCCACAACAACTACAACGTTCCGGTGGTCGTCGTCGGCGGGCGCGATCTGCAGATGAAAGGCAACCAGCACCTGCGGTATCCGAAGGGGACGCCGCTGGCGAACCTGTCGCTGAACCTGATGGACAAGTTCGGCGTCAACGTCGAGCGGTTCGGCGACAGCACCGGCAGGCTCGACGTGCTCTCAGGCGTCTAGCCGGCCGCTCGCTACTCGAAGTCTGGCGCACGCTGACGCCCGGCTACGCCGTCGTCGAGCCCGACGCCGACTTCCATCGGCGTCTCGGCGTACGCCGGCAGGTTGCCGAGCACGGCGAGCTGCGCGAACGTGTCGTGTATCGTCGCGTCGAACGTTGCCAGCGACTCCTTCGGCACGTGCCCTTCTGCCTCGAAGCGCAGCCCCTGCAGCTGGTTGAGCGAATTGTTGACGACGTGCTGAACCGTGCGCATGGTGACGTGCACGACCCGCAGCCGCTCGGCCTGGAGCGCGATCTCGAGGTCGCGCTGGCGACAGCGCTGCAGCCGCCACCCGAGCGCGACGATCGCGATGTTCTCCACGGCGAACACCACCAGCCGCACCTGCTGCGCGGGATGGGCCCACCAGATCGGATCGGCCGGCTGGACGAACAGCCGCACCGAGATGGCGGCGCTGACGAGCGCCGCGAAGAGCGCCGGCAGCGGCGCCTGCCGCATTGCCATCACCACCGTCGGCAGCACGAAAATCAGCAGCGGCGACACGCCCGCCAGGGTCGAATTCAGCAGCATGCGGATGGCGGTGACGACAGCGATGCAGGCCAGCGCAATCGCGTACTCGCGTGCCGCGGTGGGCGGCCGAATCAGATCGGCGAGGCTCGCGCGCGCTGGCTGCGGCGTACGGCGCGCCGGCGCCGCGGCGATGGCGAATGCCAGGGGGGGAAATCGTTTGACCGTCCAGTCCAAAGTCGTCATGACGTCTCGAGATCCTGCCGGCGCACCTTGCGTCCGGCGTTCAGAGCGTCATGATACTGCGGCGCTCGATTTACAAATCGTTACAAGCCCCGCCTTCAGTACAATGGCGCGCCAGATCTCATCAGCGCGAGGCGAAGATGATGAAGCCGCACGCATTGCTCACGGTCGTCTGCCTCGCGCTCGTCGCGATCGACGCCGGCCCCGGCGTGGTCGCGCAGGCGCAGAAGGTCACCGGGCGCGTGGACTGGCCTCTGCACAACCTCGACCTCGCGGGCAGCCGCTTCTCGACCCTCGACCAGATCACGCCGTCGAACGTGAAATCGCTGACGCCGCGCTTCCTGTTTCAGTACGGGATCATCGACGGCGTCAGCAACCAGACGACCCCGGTGGTCGTCGACGGGGTGATGTATGTCACCGACCCGCGCGGCAGCGTCTACGCCGTCGACGCGGCAGACGGGCATCTGCTCTGGACCTATGACGTCACCGAGCTGATTGGCGGCGGCCGGCGCGAGGGCTACATCTTCCGCAACCGCGGCGTCTGCTACGCCGACGGCGTCGTCTACACGGCGGCCGGATCGTTCCTGTTCGCGCTGGACGCGAAGAGCGGCAAGCCGATGCCCGGCTTCGGCCGCAACGGACAGGCGAGCGTGATCCTCGACGTCATCCAGCAGCGGTTCCCCGACGTCAAGACGGCGATCACCCTCGGCTACTGGTTCACCACCGCGCCGCAGGTGCACAACGGCGTCATCTACATCGGCAGCACGCGCAGCGAGAGCCACGTGCCGGGCGGCCACGTGCTGGCCGTCGACGCGAAGAGCGGCAAGGTGCTGTGGCACTTCAACACCATCCCGCAGGACGAGAAGGATCAAGGATGGGAGATCGCCGGCCCCACCTGGGTCGGCGGCGAGCGCAACGGCGGCGGCATCTGGGAAACGCCGTCGATCGATCCCGAGCTCGGCCTGCTCTACGTGGCGGTGGGCAATCCGTTCGGCGACAGCACGAAGCGCGCCGGCATCAACCTCTTCACCGACTCGATCATCGCCCTGACGCTCGACACCGGCCGGCTGAAGTGGTTTTTCCAGCAGACGCACCACGACGTCTGGGACTACGACTCCGGCAACCAGCCGATCCTCTTCGACATGCAGGTGCGCGGGCAGCGGGTGAAGGCGCTGGCCGAGGCGAGCAAGAACGGCTTCCTCTACATCCTCAACCGCGAGACCGGGAAGCCCGTTCATGCGATCAAGGAAACGGCGGTGCCGACCGCGACCAGCCGGCCCGGCGAGCAGCCGTGGCCGACGCAGCCGATCCCCCACACCGCCGCCGGCAAGCCGATGGCGCCGGTCAGCCCGATGTTCCCGATCGAGATCCCGGCGGAGCACGCGGCAACGCGCACGCTGGTGCCGATGTTCACGCCGCCCGGCCCGAACCAGATCATCGCGCCCGGCACCGGCGGCGGCGCCAACTACGGTCCGATTTCCTACAGCCCGCGCACGGGGCTGCTCTACGTCAACGCGATCGATCAGCCGGCCAACGGGGCGCGCGGCGCGATGGGCTATTTCTCGGCCTACGATCCCACCACCGGCGAGCTCGCCTGGCAGAAGACATTCGAAGGCTTCGGCCAGGCCGGCTCCGTGGTCACCGCCAGCGATCTCGTGTTCGTCGGCAGCGGCAGCAACATCGCCGGCTACTTCATGGCCTACCACGCGCGAACCGGCGAGCTGTTGTGGAAGTTCAACACCGGGTCGGGAATCTTCTCGTCGCCGTCGATCTACATGGTGAACGGCGAGCAGTTCGTGACGGTGGGATCGGGCGGCGGCGAGCGCGGGCGGCGGGGCGGCGATCTGATTCTCAGCTTCGCGCTGCCGCGTCGCTAAACCACGTCGTTCACCAGCCGACGGCCTGGCCATCCTTTCGGTGATCCGAGCCGCCGCGATAGACGCCGTTCACCGGCAGGTCGTCGGTCGCGGCGCGGCGCTCGAAGATCGGTTCGGGCATGCGCGGATCGCGCGTGAAGAGAATGCCCTGATAGCCGCCGACCGCTCCACCGTTGACCGATCGCACCTCGTGCCCCTTCGCCTTCAGGGCCGCGCCAACCAGGTTGTAGAGACTGGCCTCGAGCGACAGCATGTTCGAGCTCTGATTGTGGGTGAAGCGCGCGGCGTCGGTGGTCATCTGCACGTTCATCCCGATGTCGATCAGGTTGATCATGTGCTGCGCGTGCGTCTCGGGCTGAACGCTGCCGCCCATGTTGCCGAACGTCATCAGCGGCTGTCCGTCCTTCATGACGAAGCCGGCAATGATTGTATGGAACGGGCGCTTGTGCGGCGCGACCAGGTTCGGGCTGCCGGGGGCGAGGGAGAACGCCGAGCCGCGGTTGTGGAGCACGAAGCCGTAGGGCGGAACGGTCGCGCGGCTGCCGTAGACGCCGAAGACGCTGTGAATCAGCGAGACCATGTTGCCCCAGCGATCGGCGGTCGTCAGGTAGATCGTGCCGCCGTCGCGGCCGCCGGTGACGGCCGGCTTCGAGGCGACGTTCGGATCGATTTTCCCGCAGAGCGAGGCGGCGTAGGACTTCGAGAGCAGTTCCTTCACCGGCACCTTCGAGAACATCGGATCGCCGTTCTTCGCGTGCAGGTCCGAGTAGGCCAGCTTCTTCGCCTCGACCAGGTAGTGCCAGTACTGCGGATCGGACGGGCCCAGCGCCGCGAGGCTGGTGCCGTACTTCGGCATGCACACCTCGAGGATGTTCAGCATCTCGAGCGCCGCGAAGCCCTGGCCGGGCGGCGGCAGCTCGAAGATGTCGTAGCCGTGATAATTGGTCGAGATCGGCTCGGTCCATTCCGACTGGAATTCCGCGAGGTCCGCCTTCGTCATCACGCCGCCGTTGGCCTTCGCCTTGGCGACGATCGCGTCGGCGATCTCACCGCGGTAGAACGCGTCGCGCCCCTGCGCCTGGATGAGACGGAGCGCCTTCGCCAGGCCCGGATTGCGGATGATGCCGTAGAGCGGCGGCGTCGCGCCGCCGACGAGAAACGTGTCCTTCGAATCGGGATCGTTGCTCAACCCGGCGGTCGCGTTCCGCAGATCCGAGTGACGGCGTTCGGCGAGCCCCCAGCCTTCCTCGGCGATCCGCGCCGCGCGCTCGAATGTTTCCTTGAAGCCGACGGTGCCGAAGCGCTTCAGCAGGGCGTCGTAGCCCGAGATCGCGCCGGGCACGGTGGCCGCGTTCACGCCGCTGTTCGGCACCGCCTTGACGGCGAGCGACGTGGTGAAGAACTCGGGCGTCCAGCCGGTCGGCGCCCACCCTGCGGAGTTGAGCGCGTAGAGTTTCTTCTCCTTCGCGACGTAGACCAGCGCGAAGAGATCGCCGCCGATGCCGGTGTCGTTCTGCGAGGTGACGTCGAGCACCGCGCCGGTCGCGACCGCCGCGTCGATGGCATTGCCGCCCTGGCGCAGGATCTCGAGCCCCGCCTGCGCCGCCAGCGGATCGCTCGTCGCCACCATTCCGTGCCGGGCGAGCACTTCCGACCGCCCCTGCGACAGCCAGCCCTGCGCGCGGGATCCAGGCACGGCCTTGATCGCCGCGCCAGGCTGCGGCTGATCCGCAGACGGCACGCCAAACGCATTCTGTGACTGGCCGATCGGAGTCGCAAGCGTCACGGCGAGGCCGGTGATGACGCAGGCGGCACGGAGAATAGCCTGGCGACAAGGTTTTGACATGGCGAGATCCTTCGCGGTCGAGATGCAGTTCACTTCGTAGCGGCTTTGACGACCTCGAGCATCGAGTCGTGAATCCAGCCGTTGTTCTCGTTCTTGTACCAGCGCATCACCATGCCGGTCTTCCGCAGCTCCGGCGACAGGCCGACCTGCACCCACTCGCCCCGCTTCGCCAGCACCGGCAGCACCGTCCCCTTTGCCGCCAGTACCAGGACCTCGTTGCCCGAGGTCGGCCCGCTGTGGATGTTGGCGTGCCCGGTCTTCACGCGCACCTGTTCGCCGGTCGGCGGCGGCGCCTTCGCTTCGGCGCCCACGCCTTGACCGCCGCGCCCGCGCCCGCGCTGGGCTTCGGCGGCGGCCGGCAGCAAGCCGACGAGAATCGACACGCTCAGGACCGCCACGGCACGAGTTGTCAGCGCGCTCATGGCGCATAGGTCAACACTCATCGGCGCCCCTGTCAAGCGCGATCGCGGCCGCGTTGACACGGAACACCGGCTGGAAGACGATGTCGCCACCGATCAGGAGTCGGACCACATGCGTGCAGGAACGATCGTCGCCGCCACGGCCGCGGTTCTGGCAATGTTGGTTCTTGCAGGCGATCTCTCGAACACCGGTCGGCTCCACGGGCAGCAGGCCCCGAAAAAGGTCGACATGGGCGACTACGAGCCTGTGGTGCCGTGGCCGAAGCCGCTGCCCGACACCGATCTCCCGCACGACGGCTGGACCTGGGGATCGGGCGCCGGCGTGTGGGCCGAGTCTCCCGACAAGGTGTGGGTGATGCAGCGCGGCGAGATTTCGCTGCCGCCCGGCGCCGAGCCGTGGATCTGCGCCTGCCTGCTCAACCCGCGGCGGACCAACACCGGCCGGCGCGACTATTCAGGCACGCCGTATCCCTATCAGATGCGCCGCCACCACCTGGTCTTCGCCGTCGACGGCACCGGCAAGACGATCGTCGAGTGGCTGCAGCACGACAAGTACCTGGCCCCGCCGCGCGGCACCGGGCTCGGCGAGATGGGGCGCGGGCCGCACAAGATCCTGATGAACCCGTACGATCCGGCGAAGAACATCTGGATCGTCGACGACGACATGCACGAGATCAACGTCTTCACCAACGACGGCAAGCTGGTGAAGACGATGGGCGAGCGCGGCGTGCCGGGACGCGGCCCGAACAACTTCAACCGGCCGACCGACATCGCCTGGCTGCCCGACGGCACCTTCTTCGTCGCCGACGGCTACGCCGGCACGCGGGTCGCGAAGTTCGATCGCAACGGCAAGTTCATCATGGACTGGGGGCAGCCGCCCGCCGATCCGAACAATCCCAAGGCCAGCGAGTTCTGGTCGGTGCACAGCATCGGCATCAGCCGCGACCGCCGGCTCTTCGTCGCCGATCGCGAGCATCACCGCATGCAGGTCTTCGACGAGAACGGCAAGTTCCTGACGATGTGGCCGACCGGCTACAACTCGTCGGTGCTCGCGCACATCGTCACGCAGGACGACTTCGTCTGGGTCGCCGACTGGACGACGGACCGCCTGGTCAAGTACGACCTCGACGGGCACTACATCCTCGACATCGGCGGCCGCGGCGCGCTGCCGGGACAGTTCGACGGCGTCCATCAGATCAACGTCGACTCGGCTCGCAACCTCTATGTCACCGAGGTTTCGAACGACCGGTCACAGATGTTCCGGCCGAAAGCGAACGCCGATCCGAACAAGATCATCGGGCCGATGGCGAGGGTGAACGCCAGCCCGGCGCGCCGCTGACCGACATCGCGCCGCGACATAGTGTCCGCGCAGCGGAGACTACGGGAGAAGATCGCGATGCGTGCAAGCCAGGCGGGCTCGCCCACGACGTGGATCGCGATCGGTGCGCTGGCGTTTGTGTGGTGTGCGGCGCGACCATCTCTCCTCGGCCTCGCCACACCTGACCAGCCCCCGCTGGTGACGCTGTCCATCGTCGGCACCAGCGATCTCCACGGCGCAGCCTTCACGAGAAACGGGCTGGGCGGCCTGCCGCTCCTCGCCGGGTACATCAACAACCTCCGCGCCGCGCGCGCATCGGACGGCGGCGCGATGCTGCTCGTCGACTCCGGCGACACGTTTCAGGGCGAGGTCGAATCGAATCTGAGCGAAGGCGCGCTGGTCGTCGACGCCTACAACGCGATCGGCTACAACGCGCAGGCGATCGGCAATCACGATTTCGATTTCGGATCGATCGATTCGCCGGCGGCGCGGCAGCTGCCGGGCGACTTGCGCGGCGCGCTCAAGGCGCGGGCGGCGCAGGCGCATCACCCGTTCCTCGCCGCCAACCTCCTCGACGCGGCGACCGGCCGGATGGTCGAGTGGCCGAACGTCCGGCCCTCGCGGCTGGTCGACGCGGCCGGAATCAAGATCGGCATCATCGGCGTCATGACCATCGACGCGCTGCGGTCGACGCTCGCGGCCAACGTGCAGGGACTGCGAATCGCACCGCTCGCGCCGGCGATTGCCGGAGAGGCCGCGGCGCTTCGCCGCGCCGGCGCCAGGATCGTCGTCGTCGCGTCGCACGCGGGTGGACGTTGCGAGCGGTTCGACAACCCTTCCGATCTTTCCTCATGCGAGGACTCGGAGATCTTCCAGGCGGCCAGGAGCCTGCCGCACGGGCTGGTGGACGTGATTGCCGCCGGCCACACCCACGGCGGGCTCGCGCACTTCGTCAACGGCATCGGCATCATCCAGCCGTTCTCGCGCGGCCAGGCGTTCGGCCGCGCCGATGTCGTGTTCGATCGCCGGATCGGCAAGGTCGCGCGCGTGCAGCTGTTCGCGCCGCGGCAGATTTGCGCGCAGCAGGATGCGATGAGCGGTGAGTGCGCGGCCGCGGGCGTGCCGCCAACCTATGAAGGACGAACGGTCGCGCCGGATCCCGCCGTCGTCAGCGCCATGGCACCGGGACTTCAACGCGTGCGCGATCTTCAGGCGAAGAGCCTCGGCATCGCGCTCGACGCGCCGGTTCGCCGCGCCGGCGAGGTCGGATCGCCGCTCGCCCGGCTGTTTGCCGACGCGCTGCGCGACGCGGTGCCCGGCGCCGACGTCGCCGTGGTGAACAACGCCGGGCGCGGGCTGCGCGCCGACCTGCCCGACGGTCCGCTCACCTTGGGCCGGCTCTACGACGTCTTTCCGTTCGACAATCGAATCGCGCGGATGACGATGACCGGAGCCGAGCTGTCGCGCTGGCTCGCGGCGGAGATCGGCGAAGGGCGCCGCGCCGGCCTCGGCGTCTCGGGCGTCGCCGTGCGAACCAGCTGCGCCGCCGGCGGCGTGCACATCGATCTGGTCGCGAGCACCGGCCGGCCCGTGCACGACGACGATCGGCTGATCGCGGTGAAGATCGGCGCGCCGACGTTGAGCGGCGGCCTGGCGACCGCCGACTTCCTCGGCGGCGTCAGCCCGATCGACAACGCTCCGGTCGCGCGCGAAGCCTTCGAGGACTGGTTTCGGCGGCTCGCCCGGCTGCCGCAGCGCGAGCGCGACGATGCGATCCGCCGGAGCGCCGAGGCCGAGATGGCGCGGCCCGCCGACTGCGTCGTGCGCTGACCGGCCGCTGACGGCGAGGAGTCGGTGTTAGGATTGACGCCATCTTCATGCGGAGGTCTGAAGCAATGAAACGAGCGATCGTCACCGTCCTGTCTGTCGTATTCACCGTCGCCGCGCTCGGCGCCCAGGCGCCGGGCTGGAAGGTCCGCGCGGACCGCAGCACCAGCGCAACCGATCCCGACGCCGCTGGCACGATCAAGTTCATGTCGATGGGCGGCGGCTTCCACGCCGTCAACCCGCAGGCGGCGGTCTACTGGAACCCCGCCAACACGGCCACCGGCAACTACACCATCAAGGGCAACTTCACGCTGATGAAGCCGAGCGGGCACACGAACTATTACGGCCTGGTCTTCGGCGGCAGCGACCTCGACAACGCGAAACAGAGCTACACCTACTTCCTGGTCGCGCAGAACGGCAGCTGGCTGATCAAGAAGCGCGACGGCGACGCCAACACCTCGAACGTCGTCGCCGCGACGATGAACGACGCGGTGAAGAAGCCGGGCGCCGACGGCAAGTCGACCAACGCGCTCGAAGTCCGGGTCGGCGCCGACAAGGTCGACTTCGTCGTCAACGGCACGGTGGTGCACTCGATGCCGAAGTCGGGCCTGAAGACGGACGGCATCTACGGCCTTCGCGTCAACCACCTGCTCGAAGTGATGGTCGACGGATTCGGCAAGTCGTAGCGCCTGTGACATCGTAGTGTCCGCCTTGAGGCGGACCGTGACCGGGTCCGGTTAGGCGGACCGTGACGAAGAAATCCCTGCTGCCGTTATGAAGACGACGGTCGCGTTGCTCGCCGTTGCTTGCGCCGCGCTCGCCGGGAGCTCCTGCCGGTCGCGCGCGGCGTCGAGCGATCCCTCGGTTGAAGCCGCGCCGCCTGGCGTGGCCCTGCGCATCGACGCGCGCATGGACCCGCCTCGCTGGGCCCGCCTCGAGCGCCAGCTCCTCGCCGACAACGTGCCGGCGTGCCGCGAGTTCTACCAGAAATACT
>Ga0111538_10003766_pt1 | contig 21136 bp, 21 predicted proteins | sample SoiMethybrSBSTD1_FD_79669 | JGI IMG/M metagenome (GOLD analysis project Ga0111538, IMG submission 79669) | Bulk soil microbial communities from a Populus tree surrounding site in Tennessee, USA - Soil MetaG P. TD hybrid SBSTD1 (version 2)... | ecosystem: Environmental > Terrestrial > Soil >... | reverse complement strand
CGCGTGCTCAAGGGACTTGCATCCGAGTCGGATGACGATCTCTTTGCACAAGGCCGCAAGCGCGCTTCGTCATCTCAGTCTGTCGCCTTCGTGTGCGATCCGAAGATCGACGGCATCGCGATCAATCTGCGCTACGAGGAGGGCCGGCTCGTCTCAGCCGTGACGCGCGGCGATGGCGAGAAGGGCGATGATGTCACCTCGCAGGTGCGCACGATCCGCGCCATCCCGCTCAAACTCGTCGGGGCTGCGAAATCGATGCCCGATGTACTCGAGGTGCGCGGTGAGATTTACATGCCCAACGCCGAGTTCGAGCGCGTCAACAAGGAACGCGAGGCGGCGGGCGAGCCGGTCTTCGCCAACGCGCGAAATTCCACGGCCGGCACGCTCAAGAATCTCGATCCCCGGGTCGCGGCCGCGCGCAAACTCAACTTCACGGCTCACGGCCGGGGCGAGGTTGCAGGCGGAAATCTCGAAGATCTCGATTCGTTCTGGGAATTCTGCGCAGCCATCAACGTGTTGGGAATCCCCACCAATCCCTTGTCGTCGCGCTGCGATTCGATCGAGGATGTCATCGCGCGAATCGAGACGTTCCAGGCCAAACGCTCGACGCTGCCTTACGGCGTCGATGGCATGGTGATCCGTGTCGACTCATTCACGCAGCAACGCAAACTCGGGGCCACGAGCAAGGCTCCGCGCTGGGCCATCGCGTACAAGTATCCCGCCGAGCAGGGCGTCACGGTGCTGGAGAAAGTCGATTGGCAGGTGGGCAAGAATGGCACGCTCACGCCGCGCGCGACGATGAAGCCGGTGTTCCTCGCGGGCACGACTGTCAAGCACGCGACGCTGCACAACATCGAGGAGATTCACCGCAAGGACATTCGTATCGGCGACACGGTCATCATCGAAAAAGCCGGAGAGATCATTCCGCAGGTGGTGAGCGTCGTGCTCGACAAGCGTCCGAAGGGCGCGGCCTCGAAGCCGATGGAGCCGCCGAAGAAATGTCCGGCATGCGGTGGAGTCGTCGAGCAGGAAGGCCCCAAACTCTTCTGCACGAATCCTGAATGCCCGGCCCAGTTCCGCGAGCGCCTGAAGTGGTTCGTCGGGCGCGGGCAGATGGACATCGACGGCATGGGCGAGAAACTGGTCGATCAACTCGTCGATGCCGGGTTGGTCAAGCACTTTGCCGACGTCTTCACGCTCAAGCGCGAGCAACTGCTGGAACTCGAGCGCATGGGCGAGAAGTCAGCGGACAACCTGCTCGCCGCGATGGAGGAAGCCAGGGGCCGCGGCCTGGCGCGCGTGCTGGCGGGGCTGGGGATTCAGCACATCGGCGTGACGGCGGCGAAGACAATCGCATCGCACTTTCCGGATGCGGATGCCCTGCTGCGAGCCAGTGCGGATGAACTGATGGAGCTGCCCGATTTCGGTGAGGTCACCGCGCCGGTGCTGCATGCCTACCTGCAATCAAAGCAGGGACGCGAGACGTTCCATCGCCTGGAGAAGGCCGGAGTCGATCTCAGCAGCCAGGGCTATCGCGCGGGGCCTTCGCCGCAAACGGCGGCGGCGAGTAGCGGGAACAATGCGCTGTTTGGGGGCAAGACCATCGTCCTGACCGGCACGCTGGCCAACTTCAAGCGCGAGGACTTGACGGAACAGCTCGAGGCGCTGGGCGCGAAGGTGACGGGATCGGTATCGAAGAAGACCGACTTGGTCATTGCGGGCGAGGAGGCGGGGTCGAAACTCGACAAGGCGCGCAAACTTGGTGTCGCCGTCTGGGATGAGGCGCGCCTGATGAAGGCGCTTTCGTAAGGTGGTCAATGCCCTTGCGGCCGTTACAATCGCGGTGAATGGGTCAATTCGCGCTTGGCATTCGCAGCCTTCTGGTGAAGTCCACGATCTTTGTGGTCCTTGCCGCGCTGCTGGCGTGGGCGCTTGGCGGAACGCTGTTTCCCAAGCCGCACGTGGCCGAGTTCCGCGCGCAATCCGCACAGTTCAGCGGCGAGACCTGGTACTGGCGGCTGCTCGTAGGCGGCAAGAACAAGGGCGAGGTGCGATGGAATCTCATGCGCCAACCGTCCGAGGGTGTTGCGCGCGTCGCCGAGGAGACCGATTACATCGAAGTCGCCGGTCCGGTGTTGGGAAACGACGGCAGCCTGTATTACGCCGGCCGCGCGCACGACAGTCAGCGCGAATGGCAGATCATCAGCCGCGATGCTGCTGGTGCGATGCACACGTACGCGATGCCGGATCGTCTTGCCGTCGAGCAGCAGCTCGGACGTATTCAGGCCGGCCTGCCGTTGCAGGGTGCCAGCATGATCCTGCAGCAGCGTGCGCGCGTGCTTGATCCGTCGTCGAATCCGGTCGATGAATGATCGGTGACCGGCGGCGTCGGGTCGATGGCATTCCATGCAGAACATCGAATTCAAGGCTGAACTGCGCAATCTCGAGGCGGCCCGCCAGCAGTGCCATCTCCTTGGGGCCCAGTGCGCCGGCGTGTTCGTGCAGCGCGACACGTATTTCCGCATGGCCGACGGCCGGCTCAAACGGCGCGAGATCGATCGCAAGATGATCCAGTGGGTGTACTACCATCGGCCGGATCGCGTTTCGCCGCGCATGAGCAACTACACGATCCTGACAGATGCCCAGGCCAAGCGGCGCTGGGGCACGCGCAGCCTCAAGCCGTGGCTGGTGGTGGACAAGACGCGTGAACTGTGGACCTTCGGCGATCTGCGGATTCACCTCGACGTGGTCAAGGCGCTGGGCACGTTTCTGGAGTTCGAGGCGATCGTCTCGCGGCGTTTCACCGTCAAGGCGTGCCACGAGTTGATCGCGCGGCTACGCGAATCCTTCGCGCCGCTGCTGGGCGAGCCCATCAGCGTAAGTTATAGCGACCTGATGCAGGCGCAACTTGCGGACGCGGTCTGATTTGGGCTATCTGGTCGCCGCCGGCGCGATGTTCACCACGTCGAGCCAGATCAGCACGCCGAGGACGGCGCACAGGGCGATGCGATACCAGCCGAACAGCACCAGGCCGTGGCGCGTGAGAAAGCCGACGAGCCACCGGATGGCGATCGCAGCCGAGATCGTCGCGACGACGATGCCGAGCACAATCGGCCCGATGCCGAGCGACTGAAGCATGTTGGCGTGATCACCGGTGAAGTTCTTGAGGGCGCTGTAGACGCATGCGGCGCCGAGCGTAGGCAGGCCGAGCAGGAAACTGAACTCGGCGGCCTGTCGCGGCTTGAGGCCTACGAGCATGCCGCCGACGATGGTCATCATCGACCGACTGGCACCGGGCCACATCGCCACGCACTGCAGGAGGCCGATGATCAGGGCCCGCCGCCACGTCAGATGTTCCATGTCGACATAGGCGAGGGCATCGGTCGGCTCGGCGTGTTCATCGCCACGGAAGTGCCGTCGCTGCCAGCGGCCGATGACGATCATCGCCACACCTCCCAGCGCCAGCGCGGCCATCACCGGAATCGGGAAAAACAGGTGCGACTCGATCCAGTCGTTCAGCAACAAGCCAAGAATCGCGGCTGGCACGAATGCGATGATCAGATTGACAAGCAGGCGGAGGCCGATCGCATCGCGAGCGGTCAGACCACGAAACATCTGCACGACGCGCGGCCAATACAGACCGAGAACTGCGAGGATCGCGCCGCCTTGGATGACGATGTTGAATGCATCGACAGCGCGCTTGGTTTCCGGCGGATAATCCAGTCCCAGCAGCGCTGAGGCGATGATCAGGTGTCCGGTCGAACTCACCGGCAGGAATTCGGTGATGCCTTCGACAAGGCCCAGGATGGCGGCGTGCAGCAGATTCAATCGATGTCTGGTTGGGAGGGGTCAGGCGGCGGCGCACCGCCCATGTCGGGCGTCGCGAGCCACGGCATCAGGTCGCGCACGGCCTTGCCCGCGGGCTCAATGGGATGATCGGCCAGTTTGGCGCGCTGACTCGCAAACCACGGGAATCCCTTCTCGTAATCCGCGCGCAGGTCGCGCGCGAAGGAACCATCCTGAACCTGCCGCAACAGTTCGCGCATCTTCGCGCGTGTCGCGTCATTCACCATCATCGGTCCAGCCTTGTGCGCACCGAACTCGGCGGTATTGCTGATCTTCTGCATCATGCCCGTGATGCCGCGCTCGTACACCAGGTCGGCGATCTGCTTGGCTTCGTGGCAGCATTCGAGGTAGGCGAGTTCAGGCGGGTAGCCGGCCTCAACCAGCGTCTCGAACGCGGCGAGGATCAGCCACGTCATGCCGCCGACAAGCACCGTCTGCTCGCCGAAGAGGTCCGTCTCGGTTTCGTCGCGGAAAGTGGTCAGGATTACACCCGCCCGCGCGCAGCCGATGCCGTTGGCCCATGCCAGGGCCAGGGCTCGCGCATCGCCGCGGCTGGATTCCTGGTGCACGGCGAGAAGACAGGGGATCCCCTGGCCCGCTACGTATCGCGCGCGCAGGGTGCGTCCGGGTCCCTTCGGCGCAACCATCACCACGCCCACGCCATCCGGGAGCGGGGGCAGCAGCTTGAAGTGGACACAGAAACCGTGAATGAATCCGAGCGTTACGCCCGGTCGAATGTGCGGCAGCACGCGCGCCCGCATCACTTCCGGCTGGGCTTCATCAGGCAGGGCCATGATGTCGAAGTCCGCCGCCGTCACCGCCCTCTCGATTGGCTGGACGTCAAAGCCGGCATCGCGGGCCGCCTGCGAGCCCACTCCCTCACGCGCGCCGACGACCACGCGCACGCCTGAGTCTCGCAGATTCAGCGCATGGGCTGCGCCCTGATTGCCGTAGCCGATAACCGCCACCGTTCGAGCGGACAGGGCGGATCGGGGAACCTGCTGATCGCCGCGGAGTATCGCAATGGTCACGGCTCAATGCTCCGCAATTGCGATATCAAAGGCAGCGCTGGCCTTGACCGGACCGGCGAGGAATAATCTCTGGTCATCGCGCCGCAGCGGCATGAGATCACCGGACCAAGGATCACACTGCTTGAACGACTGCACACGGGAATTGTTCGCTCAACACGGCTTGCGCTGCACGCGGCAGCGGCAGACGCTCTTCGAAACCCTGCGGGCCTGCCGCTGTCACCCGACGGCCGAGGAACTTTACCGCATGCTGCCCTGCTCGGGCGGCATGAGCCGCGCCACCGTCTACAACGCCCTTGAAACGCTGTGCAGCGCTGGCCTGGTGCATCGCCTGCCGACAGCCAACGGCTGCTGCCGCTTCGACGCCGACACCAGCGATCACCTGCATGTGCGCGTAGGCGATTCGAGCATAGCTGACGTCCCGACCGAACTGGGCGAGCGACTGGTCGCGAGCATTCCGCCCGAGGCCCTGCGAGCCATCGAACGCGCCATGGACATCAGGATCGATCGCGTCAACATTCAGCTGGTTGCGCAGCGTGTAGCGTAGGCAGATTGATGAGGGTTGGGGCTCAACCTGTCGCGCGAACCTGCCGATAGCAGCGAAAGTCCCGCCGTTATCGGAGATCAGCCGTGGATGCGCGTCGAACTTCCAATCGTCGCAGGCATGAGCGCTTTGCCTTGCCTGCCATGTACACCACGCTCGAGGCGACGCGCTCGGCCCATGGCCCCGACGAGCGTCTGACCGGCCACGTGTATGACATCTCCGAGGGCGGAGCGCGCGTCGAGCTCGATGAGCCGTTGCCTCCCGGAGAGCCGCTGCAGATCCGCTTCACTCTGCCCGGCGAGACCGCGGACATCAAAGCGCATGCCGACGTCGTGTGGGTCCACTCCGAGGAGGACGATCCCGGCCCGCGGCGTATGGCCTTGCGTTTCACGGATTTCGTGACCAGCGCCGACCACCAGCGCCTACTGCGATATCTCGGTAGCCACGTGCGACGTGCCGCGGCCTGAGGTCGTTCAGCCTCGCCCCGACGATTCCACCAGATCAGCCCAGGCGCTGCCGACGTCATCGCCCAGCCGCCACAGCAGGCAGACAGGGGCATCGTCGATAGATGCAGGAAGGCTGACCCGGCCCGAGGAAATGTCCACGATGTGGGCTCCAACCGCGTTGCAATCATCGATGGCGCTGTTGAGCCGGGTGAGGGCCCTGTCGCGCTGTTCGCAAAGATCGAGGCGGCGACGGCGATCGGCGATCACAGCGACCGTGCCCAGAGCCTCGCGCGAGACCTGCACGATTCGATAAGCCTCAGCAGCATCGGCGGCGATGCCCGCGATGTACGGCAGAGCCCGCTGCGCCGCCCGCACGCTGAACACGACATCGCGCCAGCCGATTCCAACGCTCTGGCGCGGCGCCAGACCAGCCGGCACCGATGATGTCGTCGCGTGTCTCAACTCCGCCTCCATGAATGCGCGCATCTTCGCGGCCCGAGGCGGGATTGCAAGCCGCAACTTGGCGATTTCCGCGTTTTGTGGAAATGTGTCGGCGCGCGAAGTGACGGTGATTCAATCTGGACAACACGTGCAACATGGGCGATGCTGGCCAGCCGACTTTCACGGAGCATTCCGCGTGCAGCGCGCTCGCTCGAACACCGCCAACATCCTGCTCATGGGCCCGCGCGCCTCGGGCAAGACGACCGTGGGCGAACTGTTCGCGCAGAAACTGCGCAGGCCGTTCGTCGACCTCGACCATGTGACGCTTCGCTCCTTTCCGGATTGCAGCGGCATTTCGCAGGCGTGGCGCGCCCATGGCGAGGCTGCGTGGCGCTCCGCCGAGGCTGACGCCCTGGGGCACGTGTTGCGATCGTCGTCGCAGGTCATTGCGCTGGGAGGCGGCACCCCGACGATTCCAGCAGCCCAGGCCGCGCTTCGCGTGGTGCGGGATGAAGGCCGTGCGTTCGTTGTGTATCTGCAGGTAGATGTCGAGACGCTGCGCGCTCGGCTGCGTGCGGCCCGCGGCGACCGGCCTCCTCTGCGCGGCAACGACGCGGTTGATGAGGTCGCCGAGATTCTGCGCGAGCGCGAGCCGATTTACCTGGCCTTGGCGGATCTGATTGCGAATGGATCGCGACCAATTCAGGACATCGTCGCGACGATTGCCGCCGCGTTTGACGCAGCGAAACCAGCCACACCCCAATCGCACAACACTGAGTGACCGCTGAGCGCTCTGGTCAGCGTGCCCCGACCGTGCGCCCGAGGCGGCGCTGGCGGTTGACGATGCGCCGGCCCTTGCTCGTCTTCATGCGGCGGCGAAAGCCCACCTTGCGAATGCGCTTGATCTTGCTGGTCTTGTGCGGGTAATGCATGTCGGATGAAGGGTGGGAGGGCAGCGGATTCGGGGCGTCGATCATAGCGGCTCGAATGCAGCAGGCAAACGACCTGCGGCATGGTCAGGCTTTGGGTATATTGATCGTGTCGTCCGGTCTGATGGTCCGGTCGGCAGACTGATCGCGTTTTCCAGACGCCCCTGCACCCGCCTTCCCGTTGTCGCGGGCGCCCATGTGGCCCGCGTCGAGAGGCGTCTGGAAAGCCCGTTCAGTCGCGTGCACCTTCCCGGCCTGGACACATCCAGCGCGAGCATTTGCCCGCCTGCCACGTCCAGCCGCATGACAGCGACGACGGCATGGACAGCATTCAACTCGAGCGCCTGGAAGCCCTGCTGGGCCATCGCTTCAGCAATCAGGAGTTGCTCGAGCGCGCCTTCACTCACGCCTCGCTGGTGGAGAACCGCCTCGAGAGCAACGAGCGGCTCGAGTTCCTTGGCGATGCGGTGCTGGGCCTGGTTGTCTGCACGTTTCTCTTCGAGCGCTTCCCCGATCTGCTCGAAGGCGAGATGACCAAGATCAAGTCGACGGTGGTCAGCCGCAAGATGTGCGCCGAGGTCGCCGAGGCGCTCGGGCTAGAGGAACTGCTGCGCATCGGCAAGGGCATGAGCCATCACGCGCGACTGCCGTCATCGGTGCTGGCAGCGGTGTTCGAGGCGTTAGTTGGTGCGCTCTACATTGACGGAGGCGAGGAGGTCGCGCGTCGATTCATCCTCGGCGTCATCGAGCCGCGCATTCAGCGGGCCGCGCGCTCCGGTCATCAGGACAACTTCAAGTCGGTGCTGCAGCAGGCGGCCCAGCAGACAGTTGGGCTGACTCCGAGCTACGTGATCCTCGATGAGAAAGGTCCCGATCACGCCAAGTGCTTCGAGGTCGCGGTCGAGATCGGCTCGCGCCGCTTCGGGTCGTGTTGGGGGCCTTCGAAGAAGCAGGCGGAGCAGGAAGCGGCTCTGCAGGCCCTGCAGGAACTGGGGTACGCGACGCGCAGCGACGCCGGTGTCGTGCATATCAATCGAACCGACGATGAACTCTGAATCGCCGTGGTGATCGTCGCGAACTCACTTGTTGCTCATGCCCGGCAGGATTGTGTGCGGCTTGTGCCCGTCGGCATCGGTGATGGTGATGGCGCCGTCCTCGCCCTGGCCCGTGCCAGCGGCGAAGACCTGAACACCGCGGCCGTTGCGGATGGTGACGGCTCCGCCGCGCATGTCGTCGGCGAGTCCTGCGGTCATCACCTTGTTGCCTGTGGCGTTCATCAGCGAGAGCAGCCCGCCCTGCGGCTTGGCGCCGACGATGAAGACCTGCCGTCCGGCGGCATTGCTGATGGACATTGCGCCACCGTTGTCCTTGACCGAGGCGACAGTGAAGATCGGCGTGCCGACATCGCCAGCGATCGTGAACAGGCCGCCATCGGGGCTCGAGCCGATGCTGACCATCGGCGCGCCTTGCGGGTTGCCCAGAGCCAGCGAGCCTGCGCCGCGCTCATCGATCGACGACGACATGACAGTGGAGCCGCTGGCGTTGCGCAGATCAATACGTCCTCCTGCGACCGCAGCCGTGACGAAGACCGGCGGCTGCGCCGCGCCGTTGCGATGGAGCGTCAGCGTGCCCGCGCCCTCGACGTTCGTCCCCGCCTCGAAGACCTTCGTTCCTTCGATATTGAGTGCGGCCAGCGATCCGCCTGCCTCGCTGGTGGACAGCGTGACCTGCGTGCGATCCTGGTCATCGTGCACCTCAATGCGGCCGCCGTCGCCCGCCCCGAACTGCCGCAGAACACGACTGCCGTTGGAGTTCCAAAGCGCGATTTCGCCGCCATCGTTCGTAGCGAAGGCTCCGATGACGTTGAAGCCGCGGCGGCTCCATAGGGCGAGATCGCCGCCGTGATCGTTGTTGGAGAGCCGCAAGGTGTTGCGGCCGTTGACATCCCACAGATCGATCTGACCGCCCCGCTCTGATGCCGACGCCGCGAAGACCAGTCGATTCTGGCCATCAACGACTTCGAAGCGCCGGGCCTGGATGATGTCCGCCACTTCGTCGCGTGGCGACATGGCAGCCAGGGTCGCGCCGCCCACGATCGTTGCCGCGAGAGCCGCCGAGAGCAGCCTCCAGCGTCCGATCGATCGCCGCTGCAGGGAGCAATCTCGCTCCAGCGCGGTCAGGCGTTGTTCAAGATTGATCAGCAGGGCGTTGCTGTCGTCGATGGACTGCATGTATCGAACTCCGAAGATGGGGAACCAGACCGTGCGCATGCCGGTCGAGCCCGGCATGTTCATCGCACAACGCGTGATTCGCAAGCCCGTTGCATGTTGCGCGAGCGGATTGGCCTCAACGCGATGGCGGATGGCCGGCCGCGTCCAGAGCGTGTTCGATGCGGCGATCGGGAATGAACCAGATCGCGGCCACGAGGTAATAGCAGGCGATCGCGATCCAGACGTTGATGAACGCGCCGGCGATGGCGACCGCGTACAACCCCAACGACACCCATTCCTTCATGGACCGGCTCACCGCGCGCGACAGCGCCGTATCGCTCGGATGATGCAGGAGCAGGATTCGTCGTTCGATCTCCCACGCCACGCCGCACATGAGCAGCACGACGCCGTACAGAACGACGGGCCAGGTCTCGAAGTGATTTTCACCCATCCAACTGGTGACGAACGGCACCAGCGACAGCCAGAACAGAAGATGCAGGTTTCCCCACAGCGTCATGCCGCTGACGCGCTGCACGGCGTGGAAGAGGTGATGGTGGTTGTTCCAGTAGATGCCGAGATTGATGAAACTCAGCACGTAGCAGAGGAATGCCGGCATCACCTCGCGCAGTGACTGGAGGTCGGTGCTGTGGGGCGCTCGCAACTCCAGCACCATGATGGTGATGAGGATGGCGATGACGCCATCGCTGAAGGCCTCCAGCCGTCCCTTGGGCATGGCGGGATGGTACCGGCTCATCGATCGAGGAGCCTGTGGTCGAAGATCCACAGGCCGGGTTCCGCAAGTGACGCCGACGGCAGAAGCCGTTCGCGGATGGTGTGCGCCAATTCCGCAAGACCGCGACCCGTGCGGGCGCTGATGCGCAGCGGCTGCGTCGAGCACCCGGAAGGCGGCGCTGGCGAATCGACGACAGCGTCATCGTCAACCTTGCTCACCACGAACAGGTCAGGTTCGCGCGGCAGGTCCGGCCTATCGTGCGCGCTGTCGCGCATGGCGATCAATAGATCGGCACGCTGCATCAGCCGCCGGGCGATGTCGATGGCCTTGTGCTCGATCGCATCGACGTCAGCTCGCAGTCCGGGCGTGTCGTGCCAATCGACGACGAGACCAGCGAGGTCCAGGCGGCCGGCGACATAATCGCGTGTCGTGCCGGGAACATCAGCAGCGATCGACATCGCCCGGCCCAGCAGCGCGTTGCTCAGCGTGCTCTTGCCTACGTTTGGCTCGCCGGCCAACACCACCATCGGCGGGCTGATGAGTCGATTGAGAATCCTCGATCGCGCGAGGTCGCCGTCAGTCAGCGTTCGGCCCTGGCGAATCGCGTCGCGCCAGCGCGGCGGCTGGGCCAGCAGCAGATCGATGGCCAGCGGGCTCTCAGCGCGCGCGAGGGCCCACAGCATCAGCGCTTCGATGCGATCCTTGGCTTCGGGATAGAGATGGAGCGGATCGACATCGTCGACTGCCGGCGCGATCGACACGCCAAGTGCCTGCAGTTTCGCGGTCAGCCGCTGAATGACGCGCGGCCCGCCGTGAGGCATCAATTCGGCGACGTCCTCATTCAGGCGAAGGGCGATCCCATGATCAATGCCCGCGAGATCGACCAGTCGCATCCGGCCGACGGGCCAGACTGACACGCCCGTCAGATCGCCCAGCACGCGCTCACAGCCTTCGCCGACCAGTTGCAGGATGGCGATCGCGCCGGGCGTCGGCGCGGTGGCGTGGAGCAGGGATAGGGACGTTTGTCGATTCACGACTGGAGTCGCCAGTCCTCAATCGTCAATCGTCAATCGTCAATCGTCAATCGTCAATCGTCAATCCCTCTTCGGCTACACTTCGACGGTCACATGTCGTCGCTCCCGCGCCTCATCGCCATCAACGTCGGCAACACCCGCTCGCACATCGGGCTGTTCGAGGATGGCCGCGTCGAGCGCTCGGAGCGGTTTCTCAACACTGATCTCGCGGCGATCATGCAGTACCTGACGGGGATGTGGAACCCCGCGGGCAGCGGCAGGGCTGGACGAGCCGCAGCCGCTGACGGTGGCGGAGCCGGGCCTGCCATCCTCGTGGCTTCGGTCAACGAACCGATGGCCATGAAGGTCACCTCCGCCATCAAGGATCAGTTGCAGGCCGAGGTCTATCGCGTGGGTGATGATGTGCCTGTACCCATAGGCCAGCAACTCGACCCCGAGACGATGACCGGCGTCGATCGGCTGCTCAATGCTGCGGCCGCCTACGACATCCTCAAGCAGGCATGTGTCGTTGTTGATGCGGGCACGGCGCTGACCGTCGATTTCGTCGATGGACAGGGGACCTTCCATGGCGGGGCGATCGCGCCGGGGGCTTCGCTGCAACTCAAGAGCCTGCATCAGTACACCGCCGCGCTGCCGGAATTGACGTTCCATGCGCCTGACACCGAGGCGTTCGGCCGCAGCACCGCCCAAGCGATGTACCACGGCGTATTCCACGGCATACGCGGCATGGTGCAGAGGCTAGTCGAGCAGTATGCCGAGGCCTACGGCGCTTTCCCGATGGTCGTAGCGACCGGAGGCGACGCTCAGACGCTGTTTGGCGAGGAGCCGCTGGTGGATCGGATTGTGCCCGATCTCACGCTGCTGGGGATCGAAGTGGCTGCCAAGTACGCGCTGCAGGAAGGACCGGCCGAAGCCGCCGATGACGATCTGGGGTGACGCGGCTCCAAATGCCTGCAGCACAAGGATTTACTGGCTGTTCGCCGGGCTTGGCCGCTAGAATGGTGTGCGATTCGAACATTTCCAGGGAATCACAGCGCCCATAGATGTGTCTGTCGGTTGGCGGCCCGTACGCTCGCTCGTGAAGACGACCAACCGGGCTGTTGAATGGATCGTGGAGACAACGGCGATGCTTCGCATCATCTCTTCCATCACGCGGCGTCATTGGAAACTTGGCGCGATTGTCCTATGCGGAGTACTGGCGGTCGGGGCCGATTCACTGGCTCTCGCCGACCGAGGCGGTGGCAACAACGGTGGTGGAGGCAAGGGGGGCCAGCCCGCCCAAGCGCCGCGCGGCAATGCAGGCGGTGGCGGTCAGCGTCCGGCCGCGCGCTCAGCCCCGGCGCCGCGATCTGCGCCGCGACAGGCTGCACCGAGGCAGTCTGCGCCGCGTCCATCGTCAGCCAAGCCGGCACCAGCGCCGCGCAGCCAGGCTGCGCCGCCACGGCCGTTCCCCAACGTCAATCAGCCGAGCCCTTCGTCGGGTGGTGCTCGCGCTCAAGCCGCGCCGCGGCGCAATTCTCCCGGGGCGGATTTTCAGCGCGAGATCGCTCGCGCCGCGGAGCGTCAGCGCGAGGTCTCGCGCAGCCGCGGCAATGATCGTCCATCAACCACGAATCGTCCCGATCGGAGCAGCGCCGGCGAGAAGCCCCTGCCCAATGTCAACGGTGGCCGTCCCGATTCCCGCGGTCGCAATGACCGCGACAACAGCCGCGGCGGTGCGCGCGATCCGGACGTGATTCCCAACGTCAACCGGCCGCCACTGAACAAGCCAACGCGCGATGCCATCGATCGTGATGGCGACGGCGGTCGCGACAAGCTGCCGAACGTGAATCAGGGCAGCGCCGGCAACAAACCCGATCGCAACCGCGACGACCTTCCAGGCGTCATCCAAGGCCTCGACGGCGGCAAGCCCGGGCGCAATCGCACCGGCGGTAGCAATACGCTCGGCGGTGCCAAGCCCGGCGAGGCGCTCATCAAGCCTGCCGGCGGCGATCCCGAGGTTCTCCAGGGCTTCAAGCCCGGCCGTCTCAATGGTGGCGACGATCGTCGCACCGGAGGCGGCGGCATGGGCGGCGCGCGCGAGGCGCGGGATCCCGAAGTCATCGCCGGCATGCGCGATCGCGATGTGCGCAGCGGCACGGCCGCGGCACGCGAGCGCGTCGTCGTCGACCGCCGCACCGTCGTTGATCGCCGGACCGTCGTGAAGTCATCCTCATGCGGCCACTCGTTCTGTGGCGGCCACGGCGGCTGCGTGTACGCCTACGACTACTGCGATCCGGTCACCTTCTGCGGCTCCGGCAACTGGTACGGCAACTCGGGCTTCTCATTCTCGTTCGGCTACGTGAGCAGCAACTGGGGCTTCAGCGTCGGCTACAACAACTGGTACAACGACTGTAACTACTACGCCCCGGTGTACTCGTGCTATCGGCCGATCTATCCGTGCTACGACTACTACACGCCGTACTACTACTACCGGCCGTACTACTGCCGCCCGTACTACTCGCTTCGGTATTCCTACGGCGGCTACCTCCCGCGCTACACCGTCTTCTCGTCGTACAACTACGCCCCGCATCCGTACTACTCGACGTACTGGTGGCTGTACGACAACAACAACAACTACGGCTACAACGACGGGTACAGCAGCGGTTACTCAAACGGCTATGAAGCGGGAATGGATTCCTCCGGCGATGTCGGCGGCTACCAGCCGACATGGCTGGCTGGCGGTGCGTCGAACGCCGGCGCGGCGACCTCCGAGCCCTACACGCCGCCGGCCCGCGAGATCGCGCCATCGAATGATGGCTGGGATCTGTTGCTGGCCGGTGATGTGCGCGAGGCGCGTCGCGCGTTTGATCGCGACGTGCAGAACGCACCCGGCGACGGCCTGCCACAGATCGGCCACGCCATCACCGCGGGTCTGCTCGAGCGCTACGAGGAGGCTGTCGCGTCGATGCGCAAGGCGCTGCGGGATGATCCTGATGCCTTCAAGGAGGCGCCGCACGATGTCAAGATCGTCGAGCAGATGCGCACGCTTCTGACGCACTACCGCAACGTCACGCGCGACAATGCCAACGACATCGATGGCCAGTTCATGACCGCCGCACTTCGCCACCTGATTGGCGAGGATGCCCTTGCGTACTACGCGGTCAGCAAGGCCATCGAAGCCGGCGACAAGGATCAGAGCGTGATCGTGCTCAAGGTGCTGATCCAGCGCACGCTCGATGCCCAGCCCGACAGCAGTGAACCGGCAGCGACGACGCCCGCAACGGTTCCGAGCATCTTCGAATCGCCCGCTGAACCGTCGGCCGATCATCCGTACTGAGCGCCCTCGATAATCCAGTTGACACCCTTGCGGCCCCGATCCTCGGGGCCGTTTCGTTTGCGTGCGATCGATTGCACGCCGCTACACTCGCTGGCGTTGCCGACGCCGCCCACAATCAGCCCAGCGCCGCTCCAACCGCCGACGCCCATGCGGCCAATGCCGGTGCGCAAGCCGCGAGTGTCGCTGCTCGCGGTGTTCGGGGTGATTCTCGCGGCATTCGCGTGCTGCCCACCGGGAAATCTCATTGGCAGCGTGCTGGGCATGATGGCCTTGCAGCGCATCACGCTTTCGAACGGCGCGTTGCGCGGCAGACGACTGGCCAGGACCGCGATGATTCTGGGCCTGTGCTTTTCGATCGCGGGCGCTGTGGGGTGGTGGCGGATCATGGATGGCATGCAGCGCTGGACCAACGAGACGGCCATCACGCAGGCGCACGCATTCATTGTCGCCGCCCAGCAGGCTGATCACGCCAAAGCGCGTGCAGTGTGGACGACGGCTTCGAACGCGCGGCTTGGAGACGATTCGATTGTCGCCTTCGGGCGGCTCGCCGACGAACGCTATGGCGCGCTGCGCGACGTCAGCGTCACATCGATCGCGGCCAACGGCGGCATGCTGGCGACGACCTTCGAGATCGCGTGCACCTTCTCCTTTGAGAAGGGCGACCGGCTCGGCTCGGCTGGCTTCGTGCTCGAGCCCTCAACAGGCTTCAGGATGCCACGCATGCTGCTGCGGCAGATCACCATCGACGATGGCGAACATGGCGACTTGACATTGCCTGAGCCCGTTCCGGCGGCCTCCACGGCGCCCACCGGCGCGGGCGGATGAAACCAGCCCGGCTGTTCGCCAAACCATCCTGCTGGCCGTACCATGCGGCACCTCACGCTCGAAGGAGACGCCCCTGTGACCCAGTTCCCGCAGCCTGGTTACTACGACCCGACGTCGCCCTCTCAACCGACACGCGTCCGTCGAACCAGCGGCCTGGCGATCACGGCCCTCGTACTGAGCCTGGTGAGCATCATTCTGTGCTGCGCGCCGATTACGGCGACGCTGGCGATCATCCTCGGACTGATTGGCGTCGTCATCCTTGGGCCGAACTCGCCCAAGAAGGGCCGTGGCATGGCTCTGGCAGCCGTGCTCATCGGCATCGTGCTTCTCACAGTGTCGATCCTCGGCGGAATGTGGGGCTATCGCTCGTTTATCAAGCCCATCATGGTCGGCCCGCGCGAGGCGTTGACGCAGGGCTTCGCCGGCAATTTCTCGGGCTTCAAGTCGCAGTTCCATGGCGCGGGCGCGACGGCCCCGGATGTCGAGGCCCGAGCATTCATCGACGCACTCCGTTCGCGTTACGGCGAGTTCCAGAATTGCCGCTTTGATGATTCGGGCGGAGCGTCGGCGCGGCCTCAGCCGGGTCAGCCCGAGGCCCCATTCCCGTATCTGCTGGACTTCAGCAATCAGAAGGACGTGCCGGCCACTGCGCTCATGATCTTCGCCGATCAGGCCACCGGTCAGTTCGTCATGAAGTGGGGATCGATCCATGTCCACGACGCCGCCAATGGCGACCTGAAGTATCCGGGCAGCGCGCCGGGTCCGTCATCGTCAGCGCCCTCCCGTGGCGGTCGCGGCGGGGGTGCGCCGGGTTCGAATCCTCCGCCGTCGACCACGACAACCTCGCCCGATGGCTGAGGCGCTGCCAGCGGTCGACACTGATGCGATCGAGCGGCCCCGCGGCGGCACGAGCCGCTGGGCGATGTTCGCGCTCGGAACAAGTCTGGCCTTCTGCTGTCCGGTGCTGACGATCATCGGCCCGCTGCTGGCGGTACGTGCGCTGGTCGAAACGCGTGCCAATCCCGGCATGCGCGGGCGCGGCATGGCCATCGCGGCCATGTGGATCGGCGTCATCGGCTGCGCCGCATGGATCGCGCTGCTGTTCTGGTGGAACGCCAACGTGCGCGACGCGATGATTCACGGCCCGCAGGCAGCGCTTCATGCGGGCATGGCAGGGGATCTTGCGGCGTTTCGAGAACAGTTCGTCGGCGATGGGGCGACGGCAGGCGACGATCGCGCCAACACGTTTTTGGCTGCCATCCGGGATCGCTACGGCGCTTTCCAGTACGCGGCGCAGGATCAGATGGCCGCTGGATCCACGCCCGCGACGGGGCGGGAGGTGACCATCCCGTATGTCCTCAACTTCGACAGGGGCCCGGTCAAGTCCGACGTGCGACTGCTGCTGTTTGCGCGTGGGTTGGAACCGCGGCTGCAGGCGATCACCATCAAGGATGCTCTGCGCGGCGAACTGACCTATCCGTAGTCAGTAACCCTCACTGCGGCGACGGTTACACTGCCGCGGTGATGTCCGAGCCAGTCATCAGCCTCCGCGATCTCGTCAAGCGCTTCGGAGACCAGATCGTGCTCGACGGCGTGAACCTCGACGTCGAATCGGGCGAAACCATGGTCATCATGGGCGGCTCGGGCTCGGGCAAGTCCACGGTGCTGCGGCACATGATCGGCTCTATCCTGCCCGACGAGGGAACGGTGCACATTCTTGGTCAGGACCTGGCCACGCTCGACGAAGAAGGGCTCAATGCCGTGCGCAAGAAGATCGGCATCCTGTTCCAGTCGGGCGCCCTATTCAACTCGCTGACCATCGCCGAGAACGTCGCCCTGCCCCTGCAGGAGCACACGAATCTCGCGTCGAGCATCATCGAGATACAGGTGAAGATCAAACTGGAACTCGTCGGCCTGCGCGAGCATGCCGACAAGTATCCGGCCCAGATTTCCGGAGGCATGAAGAAACGGGCTGGCCTGGCCCGCGCCCTGTCGCTGGATCCGAAGATTCTCTTCTATGACGAACCGTCGGCCGGGCTCGATCCGGTCACCAGCGCCGAGATCGATCAACTCATCAACGATCTCTCGCACAAGATTGGCGTCACGAGCGTGGTAGTGACGCACGAGATGGATTCGGCGTTCCGCATCGCCGATCGCATGGCGATGCTGGACAAGGGGCGCATGCTCATGGTTGATCGGCGCGACGCCTTCGAGGCGCTGCGCGACTGGCCCGCCGGTCGGGCAAGCGAACTCGACGAATCGAAGCAGATCATCCGACAGTTTCTCCGCGGCGACGCGGTTGGCCCGATCACGCAACGCCGCGCCATGACCAACTATGCTGACGATCTGCTGGGCGAGATCGGGCCGCGCTTCGGGCAGGGCCCGGGCGTCGAGCCGACGCGCGTGGTCAAGTAGCGGGCGATTGGAAACTCGGATTCCCAAATCGAGTTACACTGAGCCCGCCATGCCCAGTCTTTCGGAACGGCAACGCAACAACGTGAAGGCGGGGGTGTTCGTCTCCATCGCGCTGCTGTTGGGCATCGCCGTGGTCATGGTGCTGACCGATGCGATCGAGCAGTGGCGCCGGCAGACGCGCCGATACACCGTGATCTTCGATGTCGCCTCGGGCGTGCCCAACCTCAAGCGAGGGTCGGATGTGCGCGTGGGCGGCCTGCGCATGGGTGAGGTCTCCGCCATCGAGCCGCGCCTCGCTCCCGACACGCGGACGCTCAAGGAGATCGCCGTCAGGTTCAATCTCGACAACAAGGCGCAACTGTTTCGCGACGCGCAAATCTTCGTGTCGGCTCCGCTGATCGGCTCCGAAGGCTGGCTCGACATCCCCAGCGTCGGCGACGTCGCTGCGGGCGAAGCAACGGAAGGCGATGAAATTCCGGGTGCGACCTCAGCGGGCTTCCTCACGACGCTCCTGGGCAGCCAGAACAAGGACAAGGCCGGGGAGATCATCGATAACGCCGTGGAGTTCAGCGACCTGCTCGCGCGCCTTCCGACGGAATACGAGTCCCGCGTCGTTCCCGTCATCGACGATATCAAGGCGACCACGGCTGACATGCGTTCGGTGGCCGGCAACCTGAAGGAGGAGCGATGGCCGTCGTGGTCAGCCGCCATTGACGAGATCGTGACATGGGCAGGCACGGTGCCGCAGAAGATCGACGCGGCCATCGCCGAGGGGACCGCGCTTATGACCGACGGGCGCGCAGTGGTGGCTGAAAACCGTGAGCCGATCAAGACCGCGGTCGCCAACGTTCAGGACGTCACCCAGCGCATCAAGGATGAGACCGTAGACAAGGTCCATGCGCTGCTCGACCAGGGACAGGAGGGCCTGGATTCCGCCCTCGCGACTCTCAAGAACATCCAGGTCGACTACGCGGGTTGGACGACGGACGTCGGCGAAACGCTGGGCAACGCCTCGATCGCCTCGCAGCAGTTGAAGCTCGCCATGATCGAGATTCGGCGCAGCCCCTGGAAGGTGCTCTACCGTCCGAGCGCCGACGAGCTTCAGCACGAGCTGCTGTACGAGGCAGCGCGATCGTTCGCAGTGGCGGCTGCGGACCTCAAGGCGGCCTCCGCGAGCGTGCAGCGCGCGATCGATTCGAATTCACCAGAGGTGTTGAAGGACGCTGAATCCTTCAAGCGGATTCAGCAGAGCCTGGTGGAATCGCTCGAGCGATACGAGAAAGCCCAGCAGCGCATGCTGGACGTGATCATCGCCGATCAACCGAAGTAGCTTGCGGCGTGGTGCCAACGGGGGGCGCTATCATCCTGTCATGCTGTGCCGCCGGTGGATGGCTCTGTGCATCTCGCTCCTTCTGGCCGCAACGGCCGGAGTGCACGGTCAAAGCGCGCGGGATGGCGTCATCAGGCTTCCGCTTGACGACGGCCGCCTGCCGCTGCGTGAGATCATCAAGCCCATTGCGGAGCAGTTCGGCGTCGAGGATCTGGCGCCGCTCGATCGGGTGGACCGATCGATCGATGTGCGATCCTTCGTCGGCCGTGCTCAGATTGCCGCGATCGAGCGACTGACCGGCGGCGCGGTTGAAATCGACATCAGGCCTGATGCGCTGGAACTGCGGCTGGAGGAGACCCGGCTTGCAACTGCCGTGCGCGAGCGTTCGCAATCGCTGGAGCGTTGGCTTGCGGATCTGTTCAAGTACGACGCCGCGCAGCCGACGAGCCGGTTCGGACTGACGTTCATCACCGCCGACGATGCCCGCGCCAAGGTGGAAGCGCTGACGCCGCCCATGCGCGAGCGCATCATCGTGCTGGTACACGGTCTGGATGATCCCGGCATGATGTGGGCCGACCTCATCCCCGCGCTGCATGCGGCTGGATTCACCGTCGCCCGCTTCGAATACCCGAATGACGGGCCGATCGCGGAAGGTGCGGACCGGCTCGCGGCAGACCTGCAGGCGCTTCGGACCGCCGGCGTCACGCGGCTGGACATCGTCGCGCATTCGATGGGCGGTCTCGTCGTGCGCGATGCGCTCACGCGCGCTTCGTACTACGGCGGCGACGGCTCGGGGGGCGAGCGGTACCCTTCCGTTGATCATCTCATCATGTGCGGCACGCCCCATCATGGGTCCAATCTGGCCCGGCTGCGCGTGGTGACTGAGTTGCGCGAGCACGTGTTCACCGCCATGTCCGGCAAAGACGATTACCGCCATTTGGCCGGCAGCGATGGTCACGGCGAGGCGGGGCGCGACCTCCTGCCCGATTCGGATTTCCTGCGGCGGCTCAACGCGCGGCCGCTGCCATCGCACACGCAGTGCACGATCATCGCGGCCCGCATCTTGCCGATCGACGGCCACCGCGTGCAATGGCTGCTGGGCAAGGCGCGGAGAATCGCCTCCAGCGACGCATCGCCGGCGTGGCTGCGCGATTCGGCCGGCAATCGACTGGCGGAGGCCGCGGAGAATCTCGCCGACGAAGCGGTGGAGGGTCTGGGCGATGGCGTCCTGTCGATCGAATCGTCGAAACTCGAAGGCGTCGATGACTGGCAGATGGTGCGGGCCAGCCACATCGGCATGCTGCTGAATGTGGGCGGCGGCGACGAGCAGCCGCCGGCGATCCCGATCATTCTCGATCGGCTCGGCGCGGCACGAAGTCTCGATGACGAGTGACCTTGTATCTTGCCGGGAGCATGCCTGGGCCGACGATCATCGAGATCGATTCGTTTGACGATCCGCGCGTGGATGTCTTCCGCAACGTGCGCGATGCTGATCTGCGCGGGCGTGATGACCTGTTCATGGCCGAATCGGAACTCGTGTTGCGCCGCCTGATGCGGACACCGCAGCGGCTGCATTCGATGCTTCTGAGCCGCGAGAAGTTCGCGAGAATGCGCGATGCGATCGAACATCTGCCGACGTGCGTGCCGGTGCATGTCGCGGATCTGAAACTGATTCACGAGATCGCAGCATTTCACGTTCATCGTGGCTGCCTGGCCGCGGGACATCGATTGCCGGCGCCGCAACTCACGCTTGATGCCGCCCTTGGCTTCCTGCGCACCCGCGCGGGATTCTGCATGCTGCTGGCCGAGGGCCTGACCAACGTCGACAACATGGGCGCGCTGTTCCGCAATGCCGCCGCGTTCGGAGTTGATGCCATCGCGCTCGATTCGACCAGTTGCGATCCGCTCTATCGCAAGGCCATTCGAGTGTCGATGGGCCATGCGCTGTCGATTCCATACTCAGTCAGCAGCGACTGGCCGGGCGATCTGCAGCGACTCAAGCGCGAGTGGGGGATGACGCTGGTGGCGGCGGAACT
>Ga0111538_10003765_pt1 | contig 21139 bp, 23 predicted proteins | sample SoiMethybrSBSTD1_FD_79669 | JGI IMG/M metagenome (GOLD analysis project Ga0111538, IMG submission 79669) | Bulk soil microbial communities from a Populus tree surrounding site in Tennessee, USA - Soil MetaG P. TD hybrid SBSTD1 (version 2)... | ecosystem: Environmental > Terrestrial > Soil >... | reverse complement strand
TGCTGCGCCCGGAGGTATCCACGGGTGAGTGGCGTGCCGGCGGCGTTGCGCTTGGCGTTTGTGGTTCTTGCGGCTCTTCTGCCGTGGTGGACTGGGTGCGCCCGCGCGCAGGGCTTCTTCGAGCGGTCGGGGATCGCTTCGCCTCCGCCGCGCCTCTATGGCTACCGGGGCGCGCGGCCCTATCGCCAGCCGTATGCCTGGCCGGTGCGCCGGCCGTCCGCTCCGGACTGGGCCGAGAACGGTGACGACGGTGCAACCGAGGGCCCCGCCACCACCTATCGCACCTTGTGCGTGCGACTCTGCGACGGCTTCTATTTTCCGATCAGCTTTGCGGCCAACGGCAGCAGTCTCTCGCGTGATGCCGACCGGTGCAGCGCGAGTTGCGGCGCAGAGGCACGCCTTTTCTACCATGCCAATCCAGGCGGCAGCGTCGAGAGCATGACCGACCTGACGGGACTGGCCTACGCGACGCTTCCCAACGCCTTCAGGTATCGTCAGACGCTGGTGGAGGGCTGCCGCTGCAAGCCGCAGCCGTGGTCGCAAGCCGAGCAGAAGCGGCATCAGGGCTACGTCGCGTCGGTGTCAGGCGATGTCAAAGTCGACGCGTCTGCGCGCGTGAGCGGTGCGCCCCCGGATGCGGCCGCCGGCGCCGTGACCGTCGGGCGAGACGGGGCGGCACAGCCGGATGCGTCGGAGAGGGCGGAGCCCTCTACGCCCTGGCCCGGCACTCGGCGTCGCCCCCAGTGACGCCGCTGCAACAAAGCGACGCGTCAACCGGTGTCGGGCACCCCGCGTCGGGTCAGCCCGCGATCTTGTCCATCGCCTCTGCCAGCTTGAGGTCGAGATCCGTCAAGCCGCCGGCGGAGTGGGTGGAGAGGGTGACTTCCACGCGGTTCCACACGTTGCTCCACTCGGGATGGTGATCCATCTTCTCCGCCACCAGCGCGGAGCGCGCCATGAAGCCGAAGGCTTCGCTGAAATCCTTGAACTTGAAGGTCCTCTGGATGGCGTCGCGGCCGTTCGCCAGCTTCCAGTGCGGAAGGTGCGCGGCGAGACTGGAGCGGGCCGCAGCATCGAGCTTCTGTGCCATGTTAAGGCTCCGTTCAGTTCGGCGCCGACTTTGTCGCGTACAGCCGGCGCGGGTTGTCGACCAACAGCTTCTGACGCTGAGCTTCGGTCGGGGCAATCTCGGCGATCAGGTCGACGAGCGCGCCGTCGTCGGGAACGGGTGGAGCGTGGTTGGGATGCGGCCAGTCGGTTCCCCAGACGCAGCGGTCCGGGAACTCCGCCACCAGCGCCCGGGCAAACGGCACCGCGTCGGCGTACGGCGGACCCGCACGGCTGGCACGGTCACAGCCGCTTACCTTCACCCAGAACCGATCATCGCGCATGAGCTCAAGCAGCTGCTCGAAGGCAGGCTGGCCGACGCCGAGGCCTGCATCGATGCGGCCCATGTGATCGATGACGACCGGAACGGCCGACCGCCGCAGGTGAGGTTCCATGCTGGCGATGAGGCCGCTCTCCATGTGGATCTCGAGATGCCAGCCGAGCCGCGCGAGCCGCGGTGCAAAGGCGATCACGTCCTCGATGCTGTCGCCTTTGGCCAGATGGCCCATGTAGTGGAAGCGCACACCGGTGAAGCCGAGAGCATCGAGACGTTGCATGTCCTCGTCGCTGACCGAAACGGGGGCAAGCGCAATGCCGCGGTAGCTGCCGCCCTTGGCGTTGAGAGCATCCTCCGTCGCCCGGGTGTCGAAGCCATGGTTGCTCGTATGCACGATGACGCAGCGTTCTATCCCTATGTGCGCGTGCAGGGTGAACAGCTTCTCCTTGGGCGCATCGGCCGGCGCCGGGCGGCCCGCGACATAGGGGAAACGCTTCTGCGGCCCGAACACGTGGCAATGGGTGTCCCAAGCACCGGCGGGCAGCCGCAGCTTCGGCTTGCTCGGGCTCGGATGAAACGTCGGTACCGGTATGTCCGTCATGGGTGTTTCCCGTGCGACGTCAATTGCCCTGCAGGTGGTGGGCAGTCTCCCAAAACAGGTCCTTCCAGTTCTCGACCTTCGTTTTCATGGTGCCGATGCGGTTGAGGAAAGCGGTGAAGTGGCCGATGCGCTGCGGCCGGGAGGTGAACTCGAAGCCCGGATCGTTGACCTGCGCCAGCAGCTCATCGATGCTTTCCGGAACCTTCTGCACCTCCTTGTAGAGCGTCACCGCGGCGCGCTTGTCGGCGTTGGCAACCTTGATCGACTGCTCGAGCGCGGCGGCGACCGCCTTGAACAGCGCCGCATTTTTCTCCTTGGTTTGCTTCGTCGCCAGCAGGGTAATCTGCGTGAGCGGCCCGCCGAACACCTTGCGACTGTCGGTGATGATGTGGGCGCCTTCCAGCTTCAGGCCGCGATCCGTGAACGGCTGTACGCCGATGTGCGCCGTGATCGTCGCCTTGCCGTAGCCCGCGGACAGCGCCGTCACCGCGTCGGGGTGGCCGAGCGCCACGGTCAGGTGGTCAAGCCGATGGGGGTCGTTCCACAACTGCTCGGCCGCCATCTGCAGCATCATGGCATTGAACGACAGCCGTACCGTCGGCACGGCGATGCGGTCCTTGTCTGTGAAGTCCGCGAGCGTCTTGACGTTGGGGTTGATGGTGTAGAGCGTCATCGCGCCGTTGCTCATGGTGCCGACGGCCTTGACCTCGTTTGCGCTGTTGCGGGTTCGCTCCCACAAGGTAAGGAGGCTGGGGAGGGCCGCGGTGCCGTAGTCGGCCGCACCCGAGAGCAGCGCGTCGAGGATGGCGCCGGGGCCGCTCAGCGCCGTGGCGGTCGCCTCGACCTTGCCGAGGCCGAGCCTGGTCGCCTCCTGCTGCAAGATGCCTCCGGAAACCATGATGTCGACCGGTATGTAGAGAAGCCCGCGCTGCTGGACGAAACGGACGGCAAGCGGCGCCTGCGCGCGCAGAATTGCGGGCCCGGCCAGGACTGCCGCACATCCCGAGACGATTCCCAGGGCCTGCCGTCTGCTCGGACGCTTGGACATCCTTGGTCCTCCAGGGTTCCGGGGCTGGGGCCCACATCAGGCCGCTGTCCTTCGTGGTCGTGCTGGCTATGGTAGTTCCGATGCGGCCGCACCAACAAACAATAGGCCGAACGCTACGAGGAGGAAGTGCGCATGCGTTGGATCAGGTATTCGCATCGAGGTCACGCGGGTTACGGCATCCTGGAGGGTGATCGCATTGCCGAGGTGTCGGGCGATCCGTTTGCGGGCTACGAGCGCGGCAGCCGCAAGCTCGATCTCGCCGCAGTAAAGATCGAGGTGCCGGTGATCCCGCCCACGTTCTATTGCGTAGGCTTGAACTACGCCCAGCACGTCCGCGAGGTAGCAGCCAAGCACGGCATCGAGGCCAACCTGCCGAAGCAGCCCGACGTCGGCTATCGCGCCGTCAATGCGCTGATCGCACACGACGAGCCGGTGGTCATTCCGCCGGACGCAACGAAAATCCAGTACGAGGGCGAGCTGGTCGTTGTCATCGGCAAGAAGGCCCGCAACCTGAGCGAGGCCGAGGCACTCTCCTGCGTTCTGGGCTACACGATCGGCAACGATGTCAGCGAGCGCGTCTGGCAGAAGTCCGACCGCACGCTGTGGCGCGCCAAGAACACCGACACCTTCAAGCCGATGGGTCCGTGGATCGAGACGGAGGTCGACCTCGATGAGCTCGAGACGATCATTCGGCTCAACGGTGCGGAATCGCTGCGGTTCGCCACCAATGACATGATCTTCGGCGTTGCCCGCTACATCAGCACCATGAGCCGATATCTCACGCTCTATCCCGGCGACATGATCTGGATGGGTACCGACGGCAGCTCGCCCGATCTGAAGGCCGGGGACGTAGTGGAGGTGGAAATCACCGGCATCGGGACGCTGCGCAATCCGTTCGTCGCCGGGCAGCCCTGATCTGCACGGAGCGCACGCTTACTTTGCGAGAGGTTGCTTCCGCGACCGCTCCGCTTGATAGTAGGCTCGATCGCGTGAGCCGCGTCGAAGGCGATGGCGGGCTTCGCCGATATCCGGCCGTCCGGGGCCGGGCACAAAAATCAACAAACCGGGAGGAGACGAAATGCCCATTCTTCGGGTGGTAGTCGCGCTACTGCTCGCCACCACCGCCCTGACGACTGGAGCCGCCGCACAAGTGCCTGAGGTGCGCTTTGCCCGACAGTTCTCGATGGGCTACCTGCAATTCAACCTGATGGAAAGGCACCAGCTGCTCGAGAAGCATGCCAAGGCGGCCGGCATTCCTGAGGTCAAGGTGGTGTGGGCCACGTTCAACAGCCCGGCCGCCATGAACGACGCGCTGCTGTCCGGTTCCGTCGACATCGTTTCGGGCGGCGTGCCCGGGCTGCTCACCATCTGGGCCCGCACGCAAGGCTCGCCGGTTGCGGTCAAGGGCATCACCGCATTCTCCTCGCAGCCGATCCTGCTCAATACGCGCAACCCAAACGTCAAGGCGATCACCGATTTCACGGAGAAAGACAAAATCGCCGTGCCTGCCGTCAAGGTGTCCGTGCAGGCGATGATGCTGCAGATGGCGGCGGCCAAGCAGTGGGGACAGGCCAATTTCGCCAGGCTCGATGCGATCACGGTCGGCATGTCGCCGCCGGATTCCACCGTGGCGCTGCTGAGCGGATCGGGCGACATCACGAGCGTCTTCAGCGTGCCGCCTTTCCAGTACCAGCAGCTGGAGAAGGCCGGCATCCACACAGTACTCAATTCCTACGAAGTTTTCGGCGGGGCCCACACGTTCACCGTGGCCTGGACCTCCTCGCAGTTCCGCGACAAGAATCCGGCTCTCTACAAGGCGCTGATCGCGGCGTTCCGCGAGGCGACGGAGATGCTCAACAAGGACGTGAAGGAGGCCGCACAGCTCTGGATCGACAATGTCAAGTCCAAGCTGCCGGCGGAGAGGGTGGCCGAGATTGCTTCAGGCAAGCAGGTCAGGTGGACGATGGTTCCCGAGCATACCCTCAAGTACGCCGAATTCATGCACAGTGTCGGCACGATCAAGTCCATGCCGGCGGGCTGGAAAGACCTGTTCTTTCCTGAGATCCACGATCTTCCGGGTAGCTGATGTCCTCTGATCGAACGAAGGCCGATGATGATGGGCGCACGCCGCTCTTGCAGGTGGACGGCGTGACGCTGCAATACAAGACCGAGAAGCATCTCATCACGGCGACGTATCGCGTCAGCTTCGACGTTCACAGGGCGGATAGATACGTGCTGCTCGGGCCCTCAGGCTGCGGCAAATCCACCCTGCTGAAGGCGGTTGGCGGATACATGTCGCCGACGGAGGGCAGCATGCAGCTCAAGGGCGTGCCCGTGCGCGGCCCAGGTCCCGACCGCATGTTCGTGTTCCAGGAGTTCGACCAGCTTCTGCCCTGGAAGACGGTCAAGCAGAACGTGATGTTCGCCTTGCAGGCCTCCGGCAAGATGCGCGGCAAGGCGGCCGAGGCCCAGGCGATGCGCTACATCGACAAGGTGAACCTGTCGAAGTTCGCAGACGCCTATCCACACACGCTCTCCGGCGGCATGAAGCAGCGCGTTGCCATCGCCCGCGCCATGGCGATGGAGCCCGACATCCTGCTGATGGACGAGCCCTTCGCCGCCCTCGATGCCCTGACCCGGCGCAAGATGCAGGAGGAACTGCTGCAGCTGTGGGAGGACACGCGCTTCACCGTGCTGTTCGTCACCCACTCGATTCCCGAGGCCGTCCTGATCGGCAACCGCATCCTGCTCTTGTCGCCCCATCCCGGACAGGTCAAGGGCGAGCTCAATAGCGACGGCAGCGATCCCATCGACCGCGCCAGCGGCGCCAAGCTTTCGGATCGCATTCACGACATCCTCTTTGCCGACCGCATCGAGGAGCAGGAGGTGAAATCCCATGGCTGAGATGTCTGCGCCGGTTGCGCGATTCCCGGCTCCGACGCCGCCAATCCGGCCCGAGTATCTGCGCGATGTGGTCGCCGGCCGGGACATCGGCGTGGTGGAGAAGCCGCTTACCGTTTTCCAGCGGCTGGCCAACCAGGGTTGGCTGCGAAAGTCGCTGATCCTTGCCGTCATCGCCGTCGTGTGGGAGGCCTACGCACGCCACCTCAACAATCCGCTGCTGGTGCCAACCTTCACGGCCACCCTCGAGGCCTTCAAGGCCGGCATCGCGAGCGGCGACATCCCCCAGAAGGTGTTGAACTCCGTGCAGTTGCTGCTGAAGGGCTACGCCGCCGGGTTGTCGCTGGCGCTCGTCCTCACGGCGCTGGCAATGATGTTCCGCCTCGGTAACGACCTGTTGGAGACCCTGACGTCGGCCTTCAATCCATTGCCCGCCATTGCCTTGTTGCCGCTGGCGCTGATCTGGTTCGGGCTGGGTGACACCTCGATCATCTTCGTCCTCGTGCACTCGGTGTTGTGGGCGGTGGCGCTCAACACGCACTCGGGTTTCCGGTCCGTGTCGAACACGCTGCGCATGGTCGGGCGGAATTGCGGGCTCAGGGGAATCTCGTTCATCACCAAGATCCTGATCCCGGCGGCCTTCCCGTCGATCCTGACGGGCCTCAAGATCGGCTGGGCGTTCGCTTGGCGCACGCTGATCGCCGCCGAATTGGTGTTCGGGGTCTCTTCCGGCAAGGGCGGGCTCGGCTGGTACATCTACGAAAACAAGAACATGCTGGACATTCCGGCCGTGTTCGCGGGCCTCTTCACCGTGATCCTGATCGGCCTGATCGTGGAGAATCTGATCTTCCGCAACATCGAGTCGGCCACGGTACGTCGGTGGGGTATGCAGAGCTGAGGCGCCCTGGTCGTCAGGCGTAGGTTGGGTCAAGCGAAGCGCAGACCCAACACCAACGGCGACTCCGCACGCCTCAATCATCAGTCGTCAGAGCGTCCGGATCATCGAAATCTTCGGTGCCCTCGAATGGGTATTCGGCCTCGACGACATACGGCGGCCCTCCGCTGCCGGGGCGGGCCGAGAGCAGGACGAAGCTCATCGCCGTAAAGGGCTCGGTGCGGAGCGCGCCGTTCTCCGCCAGGAAGCGCGCTACCGCCTGCTGCCGGGCACCGCGCATGCGGGCCAGCGTCACGTGCGCCTTGAAGGCGCGGCCCTCCGGCGCCAAGCCGGCTGCGCGGGCGGCACGCTCGTTGGCGCGGTGCAGGGCGTCCAGCTCGTCCCCGGCCTCGACGCCGGCCCACAGCACGCGGGGATCGCGGCCGCCGAAAGCTCCGACGCCGGCGATCGACACCTGAAATGGCCGGCAACGGACGGCCTCGAGGGCGCTGGCGAATTCGTCGGCTGTGCGCTCGTCGATGTCGCCGGCGAAGCGCAGCGTCACGTGCATGTTCTCCGCCTCGATCCACTTGGCGCCGCTCAACGGCGCGCGGATAAGGGCGAGCCGCTGGCGGAGCGACTGCGGGATCTCGATCGCGGTGAACAGCCTCGGCATGCTCAGCCCTTCGGTGCGGCCGGCCGTTTGGCGCGCACACGTTCGATCAGCTGCTCGACCGTGGGCAGTATCCTGGTCGTGATCTCGGCGACGCCCTTGGCATTGGGATGCATGCCGTCGTCGAGATTGAGTTTTGCGTCCAAGGCGATGCCGTCGAGGAAGAACGGGTAGAAAACGAGGTCGTATTTGCGTGCCAGGTCCGCATAGATCGCATCGAATTTGCGCACGTAGTCGGGGCCCAGGCTGCGCGGCGCCATCATGCCGGCAAGCAACACCTCGCTGCCCCCCGCCTTGAGCGCGGTGATGATCTTGTCGAGGTTGGCCCTCGCCTGCGCTGGGTCGAGCCCGCGCAAGGCATCGTTGCCGCCGAGCTCGAGAATGACCGCATTTGTGTTCTCCGGCACAGACCAGCGAACGCGGGCGAGCCCGGCCGCCGTCGTGTCGCCGGAAACACCGGCGTTGATCACTTCCACGGCATGGCCACGAGCCTTCAGAGCGCGTTCCAGCTGCGCCGGGAAGGCGTCGCTGGGGGGCAGCCTGTAGCCTGCCACCAAGCTGTCCCCGAGTACGACGATGCGCAGCGGCTCGGTTGCATTAGCTATAGTCGGGGCGAGCAGAAGGGTGACAAGGGCTGCCGCAAGCCAGTTGCGTCTGCTGAGCAGATTGCAGAGGAGAACGGGAAGCACCATGTTTGCCCGCGTGACCTTCGGTGGCACCTTCCGCATCGGATGTCTTTCCTGTTGTAGGTGGCGTTCCAGCAGTCGCCGATGACGCAGACACAGTGACGTAGAAACTCGCAGAGCCCGAGGCAAGCCCTCGGGCAGGAGCGCCTTGCGATCGTGCCAGACCCTGTCATCGCCCTGCGCGAGGTTTCGCTGACTTTGGCCAGCCGAGCGGGGCCGGTCGAGATTCTAAAGGGCATCGACCTTGATATTTCAGCCGGCGAATCGGTTGCCGTGGTCGGGCCCAGCGGATCGGGCAAGACATCGCTGCTGATGATTGTTGCCGGGCTGGAACGGGCCTCCTCTGGTGCGGTGCGCGTTGCCGGACACGATTTCACGGGACTGAGCGAGGACGAGCTGGCCCTGATCCGCGGCAGCAACATCGGCATCGTCTTCCAGTCTTTCCATCTGGTGCCTACCATGACAGCGCTCGAGAACGTGGCGCTGCCCCTGGAGTTCGCGGGCAGGGCCGACGCGTTCGAGACGGCCGCCGCGCTGCTCGGCGAGGTGGGGCTGGCACACCGCGCGGACCACTTTCCGGCTCAGCTTTCGGGCGGCGAGCAGCAGCGCGTCGCCATCGCGCGGGCGCTGAGCCCGCGGCCGCAGCTCATCCTGGCCGACGAGCCAACGGGCAACCTCGACGGCAAGACCGGCGAGCAGGTCGTGGATCTGCTGTTCGGGCTGCAGCGGCGTCGGCAGGCAACGCTGGTGCTCGTCACGCACGATGCCAAGCTTGCGGAGCGCTGCAGCCGCGTGGTGCGCATGGCCAACGGCGAGATCGCCGGCACGGAGCTGGCCCGCGCATGACGGTGGCGGTCACAGAGGCGGATGCCAGGCGCCCGTCGCGCCGCATGCCGCTTTCGGTCAGTCTGGCGCTGCGCGAGCAACGCAACGGCCTCAGGGGGTTCTATGTCTTCATCGCATGTGTTGCGCTCGGCGTTGCCGTCATAACGGGCGTGGGTGCGTTGGCGGATGCACTGCGCGCAAGCTTCGAGCGCCAGGGCGAGGCGCTGCTCGGCGGCGACGTGACGCTGTCGCGGCCGCACAAGTCGGCCGAAGGCTCGGAGCGCACCTGGCTGTGGAAGCAGGGCCAGGTGAGCGAGACGGCCAGCATGCGGGCCATGGCCCGGCGCCCGGACCGCAGCGACCAGGCCCTCGTCGAACTCAAGGGCGTGGATACGGCCTATCCGCTGGTTGGCGCGGTCGCGCTTTCGGGCGGGGTCTCTCTCGACGATACGATCCGCCGCGGCCACGTCGCTGTGGTCGACCCCATCCTGCTCGAACGGCTGCGCCTCAAGGTCGGCGACCGCATCTCCCTTGGCACGATCGAGGTTCCGGTCGTCGCCACCATCACTGCCGAGCCCGACAAGCTCATGGAGCGGCTGACGACCGGTCCGCGCGTGCTGGTCTCGCTCGACACGTTGCAGAGCGCCGGGCTCATCGAGCCGGGCAGTCTCGTCGGCTGGCGCTATGCGCTCAAGCTCGGCAACAACGCCGGCCGATCCGACGCTGGGCTCACGACCTTCCGGGATCGTGTAAAGCAGGCCCTGCCCGAGGCGGGCTTCACCGTGCGCGACCGGCGTGACCCCTCCCCGCAGGTCTCCCGCACGCTGGAGCGGTTGCGTCAATTTCTCACGCTGGTCGGACTCACGGCCTTGATGGTGGGTGGCGTCGGCGTCGCCAATGCGGTTGCGACCTATATCGATCGCCGGCGCAAGGTCATCGCCGCGTTCAAGAGCGTCGGTGCCACCAGCGGCATGATCCTAGCCATCCACTTGCTGCAGGTGATGCTCATTGCCGGCATCGGCATCACGCTCGGCATCGCGCTTGGCTTCTTCATCCCCCTGGCCCTGACGGCCATGGCCGGCGACATGTTGCCGATCAAGGCCGACCTCACCGTCAGTGCCCGCAGCCTGCTCACCGCGGTGGCCTATGGGCTGCTGGTGTCGCTGCTGTTTGCGTTGTGGCCGCTCGGCCGGGCCGAGCAGGTGCGCGCGGGCGTGCTGTTTCGCGACGAAGTAGCACCGGAGCGGGTGTTGCCGCGCCCGCGCATCATGGCCCTTGCGGCCGGTGCGGCCATCCTGCTCGCATGCCTCGCCATTCTCACGGCCGAAGCGCGCCTGCTGGCGCTCTACTACTGCCTCGGCGTTGTCGGGGTGTTCGCGGTATTCACCGGGCTGGGGACGGCCATCGCCTGGGCTGCCCGGCGCGTCAAGCGCCCGCGGCAGCCTGAGCTGGCCCTTGCCATCGGCAGCCTCGGGGCGCCCGGCGGCCTTACGCGTTCGGTCGTGCTTTCGCTGGGAACCGGCCTGTCGCTGCTCGTTGCCGTCGGCCTTGTCGATGCGTCCATTGTCAACGAGTTGACGAGCCGCCTGCCCGACGAGAGCCCGGACTACTTCGTGCTCGACGTCAAGCGAGGGGAGAGCGAGGCGTTCCACGCGCTAGTGGGGAAGCTGGCACCGGGCGCCAAGGTGCAGGAGGCCCCGATGCTACGCGGCCGGATGGTGAAGCTCGGCGACCGACCGGTCGAGCAGGTGAAGGCGGCACCGGAAGCCCAGTGGGTGCTCAACGGCGATCGGGGCTTGACCTATTCACAGGATGTTCCCGACGGGTCGTCGGTTGTTGCCGGCAAGTGGTGGCCGGCGAACTATGACGGCGAACCCCTCGTCTCCTTCGAGGCGGCCATCGCCAAGGGCTTGGGCCTCAAGATCGGCGATACCGTGACCGTGAATGTGCTCGGACGTAACGTGACGGCGCGGATCGCAAATCTGCGCGAGGTGAAGTGGGAGAGCCTGTCCCTCAATTTCGTGCTGGTGTACTCGCCCAACACGCTTGCGGGTGCCCCGCACAACCTGCTCACGACGGTGACGCTGCCCAAGGGCACCGCACTCGCCGACGATGCCAGGCTGGCCCAGGCGATCGGCCGCGAATTCCCCGCGACGACCGCCATCCGCGTCAAGGATGCCATCGATGCGTTCAACGCGATCTTCAGTCGCGTGATGATCGCTGTGCGTGCGGCCGGCGGGGTCACGCTGCTGGCCGGGGCTCTCGTGCTGGCCGGTGCCCTTGCGACAGCCCAGCGCCGGCGCATCCAGCAGGCTGTGATCCTCAAGGCGCTCGGGGCAACCAGCCGGCGCATCCTCCTGTCACACCTTGCGGAATACCTGGTGCTGGCGTTCCTCACATCGTTCATTGCGCTGCTGATTGGGAGTGTCGCCGCCTGGATAACCCTCACATCGGTGATGGACGTCGAGTTCACTTTTTCCGGCGTGGCGGCGGCGCAGGCGTTGCTGACCGCAACGGTGCTGGTAGCGCTTTTCGGCGGTTTCGGCACTTGGCGCGTCCTGCGGGCGCGGCCCGTGCCCTATCTGCGGTCGGAGTGATTGTGTTAACCGTGTGACTGGAGGTCTTGTTTTGGGCTGCCTTGCATACCAAATTTGAACCAAGTCCGGACGTGCAGTCCTTGCTTCCGCAGGGACCCGCGGCCATAATTGGTATGCCAGCCGTCGGGCTGAAGAAGGGATGGATCACACAATGGCTCAGATCGACAACAGGTATGCGGCCGGTACCGGCGCCCGCGCCGACGTCCAGGTGGACGAGGGCCTGCGCGCTTACATGCTGCGTGTCTATAACTACATGGCCGGTGGCGTATTCTTGACCGGAGTCGTCGCCTATATGACCGCTCAGGCCGCTATCACCCGGGGACCATCGGGTGGCAGGGCACTGACCGAGTTCGGCCAGCTGATCTACACATCCCCGCTCAAGTGGGTGATCATGCTGGCGCCGATCGCGTTCGTATTCTTCTTCTCCATGCGCATTTACAAGATGAGCGTTGGCGGAGCACAGCTGGCCTTCTGGCTATTCGCTGCAGTGATGGGCTTGTCTCTGTCGTCGATCTTCCTCGTGTTCACGGGGCAGTCGATCGCGCAGGTGTTCTTCGTCACCGCGGCGGCGTTCGGCGGTCTCAGCATCTACGGCTACACCACCAAGCGTGATCTCTCCGGCTGGGGTTCGTTCCTGATCATGGGCGTGATTGGCGTCGTGATCGCCTCGCTGGTCAACCTCTTCCTGCAGTCGAGCGCCCTGCAGTTCGCTATCTCCGTGATCGGCGTGCTGGTGTTTGCGGGTCTTACCGCTTACGACACGCAGCGGATCAAGGACGGCTACTATGAGGTGATGGGCGACGCGACCGCCGCCACGAAGGCTGCGATCATGGGGGCGCTGAACCTCTACCTCGACTTCATCAACCTGTTCGTCATGTTGCTGCAGCTGTTCGGCAATCGCGAGTAAGCGGCCGGCAACAACGTGATAGGCGAGGGCCCTGCCGTGGCAGGGCCCTTTGCTTTTTGTGCTGTGCTGCGGCAGATTCGGTTGCTCGATCACTCAAGACGTGCCGATGACGCAGCCCACGATCCGCCCCGCCACCGCCGCCGACATCCCCGTCATTACCGCGATCTACCGTCCCGCCGTGCTTGCCGGCACAGCGAGCTTCGAGGTGGAGCCGCCGGGCGAGGAGGAGATGCTGCGTCGGTTCAGGTCCCTGACGGAGGCCGGCTATCCCTACTTTGTCGCCGAACTCGATGGCCGCGTCGCCGGCTACGCTTACGCGGGTCCCTATCGCTCGCGGCCGGGCTACCGCTTCACCGTCGAGAACTCGATCTACATCGCGCCGGACGCACAGGGCAAAGGTATCGGACGGTTGCTGCTCGACCGGCTCGTCAGCACGTGCACGGGGGATGGTTTCCGGCTGATGGTGGCGGTGATCGGCGATTCGGCGAACTCCGCGTCGATCACGCTGCATCGTCGGGCCGGCTTCACCTTCTGCGGCACGATCCACTCCGTCGGCTACAAGTTCGGTCGCTGGCTCGACTCCGTGATCATGCAGCTGCCCCTGGGCGAGGGCGATGCGTCGGCTCCGGCGGAGAGAAGCACCACCTCCGGCTGACGCCGGCTGCGACGCGAGGGCTCACAAGCCCATCATGAAGGCCGCCACTGCCGCGGCGCTGCATATGGCTAGCGTCGTCAGCACGCCGCGGTGCAGCGCGAACAGCAGCACGGCGGCGAGCAGCGACAAGGCCAGCGCGTTCAAGTTCAGCGTCGCCGGATCGGGCGTCGAGACGTGCAGCAGGCCGATCCGCCATTCGCCGACCCGGCCGAAGAGCACCTGCAGCGCGAACCAGACGGTAAGGTTCAAGATCACGCCGACGACGGCGGCGGTGACGGCCGCCAGCGCTGCCTTCAGGCGCGGCTCGGCGTTCAGGCGCTCGATGTAGGGCGCGCCGGCGAAGATCCACAGGAAGCAGGGAGCGAACGTGGCCCATAGCGTCACGAGGGCGCCGAGCACACCCATCGCCCAGGCGTTGCCGCCGCCCTCGCGAAAGGCGGCCAGGAAGCCGACGAATTCGGTGACGAGATCAGAGGACCGGGAGTGGTCTCCGCCAGCCCGAGACCGTCCAGCATCTCGCCCGCGTGCAGCCAGCGGTAATGCTCCACCACGTCCTGCGCCATGTAGGCGAGGACCGCATAGGCGCCCCCGAAGGTCATGACGGCAAGCTTGGAAAAAGAACCAGCCGATCTCGCTCAGCACGTGACCGGGACCGAAAAGGAACCTGACGACCGCTAACGGCACTATCCAGATGGCGAGCCAGATCGCAACGGTGCGCAGGGTCTGCCCCACGGTCACGGACGCGGGCTGTGCCGAGGCGAGGGGCGCATCGATGACCCGCCCGCCACTCCAGAAGCCGACCAGGGCGGCAGAAATGACGATCAGCGGGAACGGCACCCTGAGCAAGAAGATGCCGATGAAGGCTGCTGCGGCGACAAGCCAATCGGCCTGCCCCTTGAGCGCGCGCCTGGCGATACGCAACAGCGCTTCGACGACGATTGCCAGCACGGCAGCCTTGACGCCCAGGAACAGCGCTTCCGCAAGCGGCAGCTTGCCGAATGCCGCATAGAGCGCCGAGAGCACGAGTACCACCACGGCACCCGGCGCTACGAACAGCAGCCCGGCCGTCAGCCCGCCCTTGAGGCCGTGCAGCCGCCAGCCGACATAGGTGGCAAGCTGCATCGCCTCGGGGCCCGGCAGCAGCATGCAGAAGTTGAGGGCCGACAGGTAGCGCCCCTCGTCGATCCACTTCTTCTCATCCACCAGTGTGCGGTGCATGAGCGCAATCTGCCCGGCCGGGCCGCCGAAGTTGATCAGTCCGATCCGGGCCCAAAGTCGCGCGGCTTCGGCGAAGGTTGGAGGCTGCGCGCCGCCGATGTTGGCCGGGGCGATCGTCGGCGCATCTGGCATTCGAAGCTTCCCCCTCAGCTGGACGTCTTGACCGTCGGCCGGTTGTGGCTTTCGCCCGTAGCATCGCGGCACCAGCGGTAGAAGGCATCATAGGGGTGGAGGCCCGCGTCAAGCTGCTCGAGGTCGTCGCGGAACATGCGCGAGAGGCCCCAAGGATGCGGCCAGGAGCCCGGCCGACTGCGCGGTCAGGGCGAGCCGCAGCAGCGGCTCGGATCGCAACGCGAACTCCTCGAGCATGGTGTCGAAGGTGCAGGTCTCGCCGCGGTGGCTCCAGAAGGCGTCATCGATGTCGAAGGGCGTGGCGCCGAAGCGCTCCGCCATCGCCGTCACCACGGCGGGCGCAGAAAGGTCAAGGGGCGCGGCTCGCTGCCGCGCGAACCGCGAGCGTGGCCGCAAAAAAAGCCCGGTCCAAGGAGAGAAGGCTCGGGGGGACTAGGGGGCTAGAATCCGAGGCCTGATTGGACCGGGCCGAGTGCCGATGTCGCAAGTATACGGTCCAAAGCGGCGCGGGAGCGGTCGCTCCGTGGCGAACTCATGGACTTTGCCGGGATTTTTTCGGATCGCCTGCGTCCGATCGCGCCGTGTCCGCCGTCTCGCCTCTGCGCTTGAAATTGCGGCCGCAAGAGTTGATCATGACAGTCCCTTGAACGACGGAGGCGCCCCTTGAGCGAAGCCGAGCCGATACAGTTGCGCCCGCGCGTGAGCAGCGCGGGCTGGGGCAGCAGCGCCTACGCACATTTGCCAGTTCCTTCGACCGTTTTCTTCACGCGGTCCGAGCTGAACGCGATCCTCAATCTCTACGGACGCCAGGTGGCCGCCGGCGAGTGGCGCGACTACGCCATCGATTTCGGACGCGAGAAGGCCGTGTTCTCGGTGTTCCGCCACACGAGCGAGGTGCCGCTCTACCGCATCGAGAAGAATCCGCGGCTGGCGCGCCGGCAGGGCGCCTACAGCGTGGTCGCGGTGACGGGCCTGATCCTCAAGCGCGGGCATGACCTTCCCAGGGTGCTGGAGGTGCTCGACAAGGATGTGCGGCTCGCAGCGCTCTGAGTGGGCGAGGTAGTGTGAAATGAGCTACCTCGACGCGCTTCAGTAGTCCACGCGCTCGAGGTAGAGGCCGCGGGCGGGAGCGACGGGTCCGCAGGCCGCGCGGTCGCGGGCTTCGAGGGCGGCCCTGAGATTGCCCGCAGACCATTTCCCCTCACCGACGAGCTTCAGCGAGCCCACCATCGAGCGCACCTGGTTGTGCAGGAACGAGCGCGCGGACGCGGCGATGCGCACCTCGGTGCCGTCGGCCGTCACATCGAGCCGGTCGAGCGTCTTGACGGGTGACTTGGCCTGGCAACCGGCGGCGCGGAAGGTGGTGAAGTCATGGCGGCCGACGAGCATCGCGGCGGCCTGCTGCATGGGCTCCATATCGATCGCCTGCGGCACCCACCAGACGCGGTTGTGGTCGAGCACGGGCGGGGCCGGGCGGGAGAGAATGCGATAGAGGTAGTGGCGCGCGCTGGCGCTGAAGCGGGCATCGAAGTCGTCGGCGACCACGGCGCAATCGAGCACGGCGATCGGGTCGGGCTTCAGGTGGAAGTTGACGGCAGCGCGCACGGTGTCCGCCGGCCAGGCGCGGACAAGGTCGAAATGCGCCACCTGGGCGAGGGCATGCACACCGGCATCCGTGCGTCCGGCGCCCCGCAAGGCCACCTTCTCACCGGAAAACTTCGCGATCGCCTCCGTGAGGCGGCCCTGCACGGAGACGCCAGCCGCCTGCACCTGCCAGCCGACAAATGGCGTGCCGTCGTATTCGAGAGTGACGCGGTAGCGCGACATGGTTCGGGGATGCGCGGGTCGTGGCCGTCGCCGCATCGCGGCGCTTGGCGTCGTCAACTACCCGCTCGCACCCGGCAGGGCAAGCGCGCCGGATTGGTGCACTGGCCGCAGCCGCGAAGGGCAACCGGGGCCGCGCGGCGCACCGCGCCGGCCGGTGCGCATCGCGTCAGCGGCGATAGCCGCGGGTCCCTTGATAGGACTGGGCTGCGCCCGTGGGGTCGATGATGACCCGGTCGTGCGGCGGCAGCGCCCGGAATACCCGCACGCCCGCCTCGATGGTCACGGTCGCGCCATAGAACGGGCGGGGCTCGATGCGGGTCGTACGGGGAACCGTGTAGAGCGAGGTTTCATAGGGCTCGGCTGCGGCCACCGTACCGCCGGCGACGAGGCCTGTGGCCCCGGTGACGATTGCCACCGCCAGGAAACGCATGTTGCTGCTCCAGATCTTGATACGCGCCTTGGCCAGGACTGTAGCAACGGCCGGACGGGAGCGGCCAGGCATTTGCGGCCGATGGCTTAACGCGCTCGTGTTGGCGCGTTCAGCGCCTGCGGATCAGAGGCGCGTGCCGACCCGGATAGGTAGCCCGCGCAGGAGTTCCGCCGCCTCCATAGGTCGCCTGCCCGCTCTCTGCGCCTGCAGCACGCGAACTGCCCCCTCGGCGCAGGCTATGGTCAGCGCGTCGTCAAGCGCGCTGCCCGGCCGCTCGCCCCGCCCGCCTGGGACGAGCGCGGTTCGCAGCACCTTGATGCGCTCACTACGGCCCTCGTGGGCCACCTCGAACCATGCCCCCGGCCACGGCGACAGGCCCCGCACACGGTTGTGCACCTCGCGGGCAGGGCGCGTGAAATCGATGCGCGTTTCGGCCTTGCCGATCTTGGTCGCATAGGTCACGCCGTCGGCTGGTTGCGGATCGCAGGCGAGGCCCTCGCGTTCGAGCGTGTTGAGCGTATGCACCATCAGGCGAGCGCCGATCTCGGCCAGGGTGTCGTGCAACTGGCCGGCGGTCGTATCCGGCCCGATCGGCACACGCTCGAGCGCGCAGACGGGCCCTGTGTCGAGGCCCGCCTCCATGCGCATGACGGCGGCTGCGGTCTCGACGTCGCCGGAGATGATGGCGCGCTGGATCGGTGCGGCGCCGCGCCAGCGCGGCAATGCAGAGGCATGCAGATTGAGGCAACCATGGGCCGTCGCCTCGAGCACCGGCACGGGCAGAATCAGCCCGTAGGCGACGACTACGCCGACATCGGCGCGGTGCGCGGCAAACGCGCGTTGCGCCTCCTCGCCACGCAGGCTTGCCGGGGTGAGCACGGCGATACCATGATGCTCCGCCAGGATGTGGACGGGCGATTTTCGGGGTGCCATGCCGCGACCGGCGGGGCGCGGCGGCTGGGTATAGACGGCGACCACGTCGTGCGCGCTGCCCACGATCCCGGCGAGCGTGGGGACGGCGAAGTCGGGGGTGCCCATGAAAACGACGCGCAGCATCGCAGTGTTTCTTCGGGTCAACGGGCCTTCACGACGACCTTGATGGCGTCCTCCACCCGGTCGCGGGCGTAGCGCAAGGCCTCCGGGAGGTCGGCCAGCGCGAAGGTGTGCGTGTGGATCAAGCGCGCATCGAAGCGCTTCTGGCGCATGAAGGCCTCGGCGCGATGCGTGGCGCTTCTGCCCTCGCCGCGGATGCCGTAGACGTAGATGTTGTTGCGGACGAGGTGGGCCACGTCGACCGGCACCGGCTCGTGCGGAAAGGCAGCAAGGCAAAGTTTGCCGCCGCGATTGAGCATGTGCGCGGCGTCGTTGATGGCATTGGCTGCACCAGAACACTCGATCACGTAGTCGACCCCCTTGCCCCCGTTGATTCGGCGCACAGCCTCGATGGCCTCCTGCTTGGTCACGTCGACGACGTGGTCGGCGCCAAGCTCAAGGCCCTTCTCGAGCCGCCCTTGGCGCGTGCCGGTGAGGATCACGGGTGACGCGCCTAGTGCCTTGGCCACAGCTACGCCGAGCAGGCCGATCGGACCCGGCCCGATCACCACGACGCTTTCTCCAGCCACGAGTCCACCAAGCTCGGTCAGCCCGTACATGGCCGTGCCTGCGGTTACGACAAGCGTCGCCTCTTCGTCCGACATGCTGTCAGCGATGCGGATCAACGTGTTGACGTTGTTGACGGCGTATTCTGCAAAGCCGCCGTCGGTCGTGAAGCCGTTGGCGCGATGACCCTTGTCGACATCGCCATAGTTGAGCCCGTAGTTCAGGCAGGACGTGTACATGCCCATGCGGCAGCGCTTGCACTGGCCGCAGCCGGCATGGATCTCCACCGTGACACGATCGCCGATAGCAAACTCGTCGACGCCCGGTCCGAGGGCGGCAACAGTGCCCATGTACTCATGCCCTGGCGTCCAGCCTTTGTTGAACGGAAGCCCCCCCTGCACGAGCGCCGGCGGCCCGTGTGCGATCACCTCGAGGTCGGTGGCGCAGATGGCGACCGCGTCGATGCGCACGAGCACCTCTGCGCGCCCGGGTACCGGCACCGGCTTCTCGCTGAAGATGAGCTCACCCGGTCCGCCCAGCACCCAAGCGTGCATGGTGCCGGGCACGGCCATGTTCGGGTTGCACCTGACGCCGGGGGGCGCATACATCCTGGGTCTCCGTCGCTCGGCGCCGATGATAGGACGAGAAAGTCTGCGATTGGGCAAGACGTGGCGAAGGATTCTCATTGCTAATTGCCAGCGTGCCGGCCCTGGGCGGCGTTGGCGCTTGACAGGTCGGTAGGCCGCGCCTCCCCTGTCGGCTTCGATTGCCAGGGGCCGACTCATGACCGAAAAGCCTGCAAAATCGAGCGGCGCCATCGCCGATCTGCTGTCGATTCTCGATCTGGAGCCTCTTGAGGACAATCTTTTCCGCGGGCGCAGCCCGCAGCAGGCTTGGCAGCGCGTCTACGGCGGCCAGATCCTCGGCCAGGGGCTCGTCGCGGCCGTGCGCACCGTGGCGCCCGAGCGCATCGCGCATTCCCTGCATGCCTATTTCCTGCAGCCCGGTGATCTCGCCCGGCCGATCATCTATGGGGTCGATCGCGTGCGCGACGGCGGTAGTTTCAGCACGCGCCGAGTCACGGCGACCCAGCACGGCCGGGCGATGTTCGTGATGAGCGTATCGTTCCATAAGCGCGAGCCCGGACTCGATCATCAAGTCACGATGCCCGTGGTGCCGATGCCGGAGGAGTTGCCGAGCGAGCAGGACCTCAAGGTCCGCATGATCGGCGAGCTGCCCGAGACCATGCGCAAGTATTGGGAGAGCGAGCGGCCGATCGAGCTGCGGCCAGTGGACGTTTCGCGCTACTTCGCGCGGGAGAAGCGCGAACCCGAGCAGTACATTTGGATGCGCGCCAACGGCCGCATGCCGGACGACCTGGCTTTGCATCAGTGCGTGCTGGCCTACGCCTCGGATTTCTCTCTGCTGGACACCGCGCTGATTGCTCACGGCAAGCTGATGTTCGACAAGGACGTCCAGCTCGCCAGCCTCGATCACGCGCTCTGGCTGCACCGGCCTTTCCGTGCCGACGATTGGCTGCTCTATGCCCAGGACAGCCCTTCCGGGCACGGCGCTCGCGGCTTCTGCCGGGGCAGCATCTTCACTCGCGATGGCGCGCTGGTGGCCTCGGTAGCGCAAGAAGGTCTGATGCGGGAACGAACGTCGGCCTATGTGCCCAGATAACAGGCAAATCAGCCGGGCTGCCCATGCTATAGGCGCTTGCGATTGCCCCGAGATTTCAGCTCTATCAGATTTCTCTTTCCTATCAACGAATTGGTAGGCCACCACGCGAGTGGCACGCGTTTTGACTCTGCGTTCTGGCGTCGCTGAATGCGAGCGGCGAGGGATGGCTGCACCTGCCCCATGCGCGGGCAGGTCGGCCGAGCCAGAAGGGGAGCAACATGAAGCTGGTGACGGCCATCATCAAGCCGTTCAAGCTCGAGGAGGTTCGCTCGGCGCTGACCGACCTCGGCCTGCAAGGCATGACCGTGATGGAGGTCAAGGGCTACGGCCGCCAGAAGGGGCACACGGAAATCTATCGCGGCGCCGAGTACGCCGTGAACTTCCTGCCCAAGATCAAGATCGAGGTGGTGGTGCCATCGGGCAGCGTGGACCGGGCCGTGGAGGCCATCGTCCGTACCGCCAGGACGGGCCAGATCGGTGACGGCAAGATTTTCGTCTCGCCCATCGACCACGCCGTCCGCGTCCGCACGGGCGAGACCGACGACAGCGCCATCTGAGCGTGACTCGAACGGCCCACCTTCAATCCACAATCCGTACTGCCGCATACTTGGAGGCACGACACATGAAGTTTTGCAACTTGCGCCGGTTGGCTGCTTTCGCAGCCGCCGCAACCCTAGTGGCGCTGACGGCCGCTGCCGCGCTGGCGCAAGCACCGACGCCCGCACCGACGCCGAACAAGGGCGACACCGCGTGGATGATGACGGCCTCGGTGCTCGTCCTGCTGATGACCATTCCCGGCCTTGCCCTGTTCTACGGCGGCATGGTCCGCACCAAGAACATGCTGTCGATGCTGATGCAGGTTTTCACCTGCGTCTGCCTCGTTGCCATCATCTGGGTGGTCTACGGCTACAGCCTGGCCTTCACCGAAGGCACCTCCTTCAACATGTTCGTCGGCGGCCTCTCCAAGGCTTTCCTGGCAGGAGTGACGCCCGAGTCCAACGTCGAGACTTTCACTGACGGTGTCGTCATCCCCGAGTACGCCTACATCTGCTTTCAGATGACCTTCGCCTGCATCACGCCCGCGCTGATCGTGGGCGCG
>Ga0111538_10003760_pt1 | contig 21155 bp, 17 predicted proteins | sample SoiMethybrSBSTD1_FD_79669 | JGI IMG/M metagenome (GOLD analysis project Ga0111538, IMG submission 79669) | Bulk soil microbial communities from a Populus tree surrounding site in Tennessee, USA - Soil MetaG P. TD hybrid SBSTD1 (version 2)... | ecosystem: Environmental > Terrestrial > Soil >... | reverse complement strand
GACGCCCATCATCGTGTTGATGACTGTCGGCCACATCGAGCACACGGCAATTGCGAAGAGCGCGGCGGGCTCGGACTTCTGGAACAGCACGAGGCCGAGCGGCAGCCAGGCCAGCGGCGAGATCGGCCGCAGCACCTGCATGATCGGGTCGAACATCCGCGTCAGCGTCGGCGACACCCCGAGCAGAAATCCGATCGGCGTTGCGATGGCGATGCCGAGCAGGAAGCCGCGTGCCACACGCAGCAGGCTGTAGTAGGCAAGCAGCACGATGCCCTGATCGGTCTCACCGCGATACGTGAGCGGCTCGAGGATGTAGACCTTGCTCTCTTCCCACGTGCGCATCGGCGACGGCAGGTCCGAGACGAGGCGGCTGGCGGCCCACCAGACGAGGACCGCCATGCCGATACCGCAGAGGGGCAACAGGGCGTTTACGATTCGTTTTGTCAAATAGTGTCTCCTGTCCGCGGCGGCTAAAGCCTCCGCTCTACGTGGACGTGCCCGCGATGCTGTTGATTGCGAACGAGCGCGCGTACTTGTCGGGATCCTTCCCGTCGTACACGCCATCGAAGAGCGTGATCTTCTGTTCCTCGGCGACCTTCACCGTGACGCCGAGTTCCTTCATCGCTTCCAGATACATGTCCGAGCGCAACACCTTCTTGGGAATGCCGGTGTAGTCAGGCGCGCCTTTGGTCATGCCCCAGCGGCGGAACTGCGTCAGCCACCACTGGCCGTAGATCTGATGCGGATAATTGCAGTTGCGGTTCGAGTAGATCATGTAGAACGGATCCTGTTCGACCCGTCCGTCGCCGTACTCGTACTTGCCCATCAGCCGCTCGAGGATGATGGCCGGCGGGCAGTTGATGTACGCCGGCCGCGCGATGATCTCGGCGAACTTCGGACGGTTCTCCATCTTGTCGAGATCGACGCTGGCCAGGTGCAGCGCCTTCAGGATCGCCTTCACCGTCTTCGGATTCTTCATCGCGAACTCTTCGGTGAACGCGCACACCTTCTCGGGATGGTCTTTCCACATCTGCTGCGTGGTGGTGACCGTGAAGCCGATGCCGTCCTCGATGGCGCGGTTGTTCCACGGCTCGCCGACGCAGAAGCCGTCCATCTTGTCCACCTTCATGTTGGCGACCATCTGTGGCGGTGGAATCGTGATGAGGCTGACGTCCTTGTCCGGATGCACGCCGCCGGCGGCGAGCCAGTAGCGCATCCACATCGCGTGCGTCCCAGGAGGGAACGTCATCGCGAAGGCGAGCGGCTCGCCCGACGCCTTGGCCTTGTCGGCCAGCGGCTTCACATCGGCCGGCTTGCGGACGCCGGCGATCTTCAGTTTGTTGTTCAGCGTGATCGCCTGACCGTTGCGGTTGAGCAGCCAGGGGATCACCATCGGCTTCACCGGCGATCCCGCAAGCCCCATCGTCGAGGCCAGCGGCATGCCGATGAGCATGTGCGTGGCCTGGTTCTCGCCGAGCGAGAGCTTGTCGCGGATGACGGCCCACGACGCTTCCTTCGAGATCACCGACTCGATGCCGAACTTCTTGAAGTAGCCCAGCTCGTGGGCCATCACGATCGGCGCGCAGTCCGTGAGGGCGATGATCCCGAAGCGGATCGTCTTCGTCTCCGGGCTGTCGTCGGCGTAGACGCTGCCGACCCAGCCGGATGGCAGGCCGGCCAGGAGCGCGCCGGCTGTCGTCGCTGTCGCAGTGAGGAACTGACGTCGTGATCGCTGGTCCGGCTGAAGCCGGACACTACGTGGGGACGTACCGGTCGGGTTATTTGTCGGCGAGGAAGACATAGGTCACCATCACGTAAGGAGCGCTGTAAGAAGCACCGGGAGTCGCCTGTTTGAGGAAGGCGCCCGTGAACATGTGCGCGTAACCGGCCGCCAGTTGTATCTGCGGCGTCAGTGCGCGTGAGACTTGAAGGTCCAGCTCCTGGCCAACATGTGAATCGGCCGCGCCGCCGGCCACACGTGCGAGCAGGGCGCCGCTCGCGGCATACAGACCGTCCGTCTTCTCGGCCAGCCACCACGAGTGATAGTTCAGCGAGATGGGCGTCGCCTTGAACGGTGAGAACTCGAATCCTTCGCGGAGGTGGTGCACGTTGCGCCAGCCGACCTGATCGGCGAGCCCGAGCTTGTCGTGCCCGGTCGGGTAGAGCTGGTCGAATGTCTGCCGCACTCCATCCGTCGGGTCGTCATCGCCGGTCGCGAAGTTGTATTCGGATGTGAGCTTGACCCCACCGGCACCGGGCAGCGATTCGCGCAGCTGCCAGTGTCCCGCCCAGGCACTCACCGTATCAGCGGCCAGCGATCCGCGCTGCATCGCCATCTCGATGCCATAGTCGAGTCGCGCGGGCAGCTTGCCCGCGACACGCACGCCCATGGTGGTCTGCGAGAGATCGCCGACGGTGGTCAGCTCGCTCCGCAGGTTTACGTCGCGGCGCCAGAAGAGATACGGCTCGAGGGCCGCCTGCGGGATCACTTTGGCTGACGAGGCATACACACCCGCGAGCCGATTACCGTTGCCACTCTTGTCGAACTCGTCGGGAAGACTGCGGACGAGCGACGCGCCGAAGACGTCGGCTTGCCACGCTTTCGCGCGTAGGATCACGCGGGCCGCGTCCCATGTGCGTCCCGTGTTCACCCACGCGAGGTGCCCGAGCAGCCGCTGCTCGCCGAACGCCAGCTCCTGCCGTCCCAGGCGCGCGGCGAGATGTGCCTTGGCGTCGCCAACGTCAGCGAACGCCGTGCGCAGATCGAACGGTCCGCGGAACGGCGCCGTCGTCGGGCCGACCTGCTTCTTCGCCACGCGCGCGTCCTGCACGTTGGCCTGAAAAGAAAGACTCTTCGATGCGGTGACCGTCGCGTTCAAGCGCACGCGGCTGAGTGCATACGAATCGTCTCGCGTCGAGACGAAGCCGCTGTTCTCGAATCCCTCGACTCGCTCACGGAACTCACCGCGAACGCGCAGCCATGAAGGCATGACGCTGTTCGCGCGATTGGGAAATGGCGGCCGCGGTGTGGTCACCACTTGTGCAGCGGCCGGTGCCGGTGCCGCGGTCTGGGCTGGCTGTGGAGCGCTTGATGTCTGTGGCTGCGCGCTGGCAACCTGCTGCTGCGCGCTGTTTGGCTGCTGTGCAGCCGTGGTGGCTGGCACTGCTGTGAGTGCCAGAAGAACAATCGATGCACGTGTCACACGCAACTCTCCCTTTCGAATCACTCGAAGGCAAACTGCAGGTGGCGACGTGGCCGTGTGTTCTAGACGGGCCTCTCGGTCCGTTGTCAGCGGCAGTAGCAAGTCACGTTCCGGGTCGCGAAACGACGAGATGGGCCCTGAATGACGAGTGTTCGTGAAGAAGGCGTATCGACAAATCTGTGGCGCGATCGATTGCGCCGAACATTCCTGTCTGAATGTGTCGTGCGATCGCGAATCGCACCGACAAGCGTGAGCAGGGATCGCACCGACACGCGTCGAGTGAAGATCGCACCGACCGGCGATCGCGCCATTGCACGGCCGTTTCGGCCTCGTCTCCCAATGCTGTCTATCAGTTAACTGGTCTCGAGCCTGCTCATTCAAAAATGTCGAATTGCTCCTAGCGAGCAACACACACGTCGGTCGCGTCCCTCTTGTTCGCGAGTCGCGTGGCGTGTATCTTCGATCTCGTGAGGCGCGCCCGGCCGCGCGCGTCACAAGCCGCCAGTCAACTGGCCACGTCTTCCTCGGCGCCGAGCTCGTTCCGCGTAGCAGCGAGCGTGTCAATCGCGCCACTCAATCGACATCGGTGAACGGCATCGCTCGTGTCAGGCGCGAGGGATGCATGGACAGTTCAAAGGTTCCGAGTCATGGCCTCGTCTGCGTTGCCTCTGCTCGAGTGGATCAAGGATGCGCCGCCGTCCGTGTGCGGCTTCGGCCCCGGCGAGACGACTGCGCAGTCTCGCATGCCCGATCGCGCGCCTCGTTCAGGCGAGCAGTACCGCTTCCACGTCGACATGGGGACGTGCATCGGTTGCAAGTGCTGCGTCGTCGCCTGCAACGAGCAGAACGGCAATCCCGCGCCGATCAACTGGCGGCGCGTTGGCGAGATCGAGGGCGGATGGTTTCCGGCGACCAGCCGTTCGTATCTCTCGATGGGCTGCAACCATTGCCTCGAGCCGACCTGCCTGCAGGGTTGTCCGGTTGATGCGTACACCAAGGATCCGATCACGGGCATCGTGCGCCATAGCGCGGATGCGTGCATCGGCTGCCAGTACTGCACCTGGAATTGTTCGTACGGCGTGCCGCAGTACAACCCGGAGCGCGGCGTCGTCGGCAAATGCGACATGTGCTACGGCCGGCTGTCGCTCGGGCAGGCACCGGCGTGCGTCAGCGCCTGTCCGGAAGGGGCGCTCGCGATCGAGATTGTCGATGTCGCCGAGTGGCGGGCATCGGTCGAAGCCGCGCCGGCAACGCTCGGGTTGCCAGTGGCTGATGGCAGCCTCTCGACCACACGGATTACGACGCCCAGGGAATTGCCGCCGAATTCGCGGCCTCGAGACATCACCCACGTTACGCCCGAGCACGCGCACTGGTCGCTCATCCTGATGACGGTCCTCACCCAACTCTCGGTCGGCGCATTCGCGACCATCTGGCTGCTACAGCTGCTCGGCGTCAGCACACACCTCGGGCTGGCAGCGCTCGTCTCGCTCGGCGTCGGCGGACTGGCACTGGCCGCAGCGACGTTCCATCTGGGACGGCCGGCGCACGCGTATCGCGCGCTGCGCATGTGGCGGCGCTCGTGGCTCAGTCGAGAGGTGCTGGCCTTCGCTGCGTTCTCGCATGTCGCCGCGGTCTATGCCGGGCTCCTCTGGTTGCAACTGCCGGGCAGCATCTGGATCGGTGGTCTGACTGTCGTCCTTGGGTTGGCTGGCGTAACCGCGAGCGCGTGCATCTATCGCGTGCCTGCCCGCCCAGCGTGGAACACGCGTTACACGCTGCTGCAGTTCAACCTGACGGCCGCGATTCTCGGCCCGCTGTTCGCAGCGGCCGCCGTCGCCGGTTCGAATCGCTGGCTGGCGATCGGCGCGGCTTCGATGGCCGGCGCGCAGGCGACGGTGTTCGCGCTGCGATTCTTCCGTGCCGTCGCGTCCGACAGTCTCGAGTTGAAGGGCACGGCGCGGCTGCTCTCAACGGTGCTGGCCGGGCGGCTCGTGCTGCGCGGCATTCTGCTCGCCATCGGTGCGATTGCGCTGCCCATGCTGGCCACGGGCCTGGCCGACGGGCCTGGACGGTTGCTCATGCTCGTGGCGCTGGTCGTTGCGCTCGCGGCCGAGCTCATCGAACGCTATCTGTTCTTCGTCAGCGTCGTTCCCAAACACCTGGCCGCGCCCTATATCGCGTCGGCAAGCGAGGCCGCATGACGCTCAAGGAGATGCTCGGACTCGACACCCGCGCCGATCGCTACACCTACGGTGTCGATCCGATTGCCGGCTACGTCTCGTCGCAGAAGATTCCCGATCGATGGGTGCCGACCACCTGCGGCTATTGCTCGGTCGGCTGCGGCATGTTCATCGGCGTCAAGGACGGCCGCGCCGTCTCGGTGCGCGGCAATCCCGATCACCCGGTCAACCGCGGGATGTTGTGTCCGAAGGGATTGTCGGAGCACCACGCCATCAACGCCGACAATCGCGCGCGTTATCCGTTGCTGCGCCGCGGCGGGGCGATGCAGCGCGTCAGCTGGGACGATGCGCTTACGACGATGGCCGCGCGGTTCGGCGACGTGCAGGCGCGCTTCGGACCTGGCGCGGTCGGCGTGATCAGCACGGGCCAGCTGGTCACCGAGGAGTTCTACGCCATGGGCAAGCTGATGCAGCTTGGCCTGGGCACGTCCAACTACGACGGCAACACGACGCTGTGCATGTCTACGGCTGTGCAGGGCTACAAGCGCTCGTTCGGCAGCGACGGGCCACCCGGCGCCTACGAGGATCTCGAGCGCGCCGACGTGATCGTGCTCATTGGCGCCAACGTCGCGGAGAACCACCCGATCCTGTGCTGGCGCCTCCGATCGAACCCCAACGCGACGATCATCGTGATCGACCCGCGTGTCACCAAGACCGCGATGATGGCCGATCTGCATCTGCCGCTGCGGCCGCGTTCGGACCTTGCCCTCATCAACGGCCTGATCCACATCGTCATCGAGCACAACCTGATCGATCGGGACTACATCGATCGCTACACCACGGGATTCGAGGAACTGAACGCCTCGGTGCGTGACTACACGCCCGAGCGCGTCGCCGAGATCACCGGCCTGACGCCGGAGCTGATCTTCCGCACCGCATGGACCTACGCCCGTGCCGACGCGGCGTTCATCGGCTGGACGATGGGCGTGAATCACAGCACAAAGGGTACCGAGACGGTCAACGCCATCAACAACCTCGCGCTCATTACTGGCAACATCGGCCGCGCTGGGGCAGCGCCGTTTTCGATCACGGGACAGTGCAACGCGATGGGTACGCGCGAGGCAGGCTTCGCGTCGATCATGCCGGGCTATCGCACGTTCGAGAGCGCCGAGGATCGCGAGGAGCTGGCCAGGCTGTGGAACGTGCCGGTCGAGCGCATCCCCGCGGCACGCGGTCTCGCTTATCCGGACATCATCGAAGCGGCACTCGAGAAGAAGATCCGCGCGCTGTGGATCATCGCGACCAATCCGATTGTCTCGTTCCCGAATCTGAAGGCGCTGCAGCAGGCGTTCGAGGGACTCGAGTTCCTCGTCGTCCAGGACTGCTATCACCCGACGCCGACCACGGAATACGCGCATCTGATGCTGCCGGCGGCAGGGTGGGGCGAGAAAGAAGGCACCTACACGAACTCCGAGCGGCGCGTCAGCAAGGTCAATCGCGCAATCGCGCCGCCTGGTGAAGCGCGCTCCGACTTCGACATCTTTCTGCAGTTCGCCGGCGTGCTCGGCGTCCGCGACGAAATCTTTCCAGGCTGGACCAAGCCGGCCGATGCCTTCGAGGAATGGAAGCGCGTCTCTGCCGGCCGGCTGTGCGACTACTCGGGAATCACGTACAAGGCGATCGAGCAGTATGGCGGTGTTCAGTGGCCGTTTCCGGCAGGGGGCACGAATGCTGGCGAGACGCGACGTCTCTACGGCGAAGGCGGCTTCCGTACCGGCGATGGCCGCGCACGTCTGATTCCAGTTCAATGGGAGCCGTTCCCTGAGCAGCCGTCGGACGAGTTTCCTTTCGTGCTCAACACCGGCCGGACGGTGGAGCACTGGCACACGCGGACCAAGACGGGTAAGGTCCCGATTCTCGAGCGCCTCTCGCCCCACGCGTGGGTCGAGATGAACCCGCGTGACGCGCGCGGGCTCCGGCTCAAGCCGCAGGATCGCGTGGACGTGATCTCACGCCGCGGCCGTGTTCGCGGCATCGAGCTGCGTGTCACGGAAACCGTCGCGCCTGGGCAGATCTTCGTCCCGTTCCACTACGCGGAAGCCAACGCCAACGAGGTGACGCAGAGCGCGTTCGACCCGTACTCGCGTGAGCCGAACTACAAGCAATCGGCGGCCCGCGTCGAGAAGGCCACGCGGGAAGGAGCCGCGCGATGAGGAAGCTGGTCGTCGTCGGCAACGGTATGGCGGGGATGGCCTGCGTCGAGCAGATTCTCAAGTACGACCGACAGTTCTCCATTACGGTTTTTGGTGACGAGACGCACGTCAACTACAACCGCGTGATGCTGTCCTCGGTTCTCGCTGGGGAGAAAGCCGCCGACGAAATCATCATCAATTCCAACGAGTGGTATCGCCGCAACGAGATCGATCTGCGCGTCGGTGTTCGCATCATCGATGTTGACGCGCGCGCCAAGACGGTCACCGGCGACGACGGCAGCGTCACGCGGTACGACACGCTGCTGCTCGCCACTGGCAGTTCAGCGTGGATGCCGCCGATCGAAGGGCTCGACAAGGACGGTGTCTTCGCCTTCCGCACGCTCGACGACACTCGCGAGCTGATTCGCCGCTCTGGCCCTGAAACCGAAGCCGTCGTGATTGGCGGTGGCCTGCTCGGACTCGAGGCCGCGCGCGGTCTCCAGGTGCAGGGTTGCAAGGTCACGGTCGTGCACCTCATGGCCACGCTGATGGAGCGGCAGCTGGATAAGGACGGCGGCCAGCATCTCGTGAAGACGATGGAGGGTCTGGGCATCCGGGTGCTCCTCGGCCGCAGCACGAAGGCGATCCGCGGCAAGACGCGGGTTGAGCGCGTCGAGTTCGCCGACGGCGAAGGCGTCGATGCGAATCTCGTCGTCGTCGCAGCCGGAATCCGGCCGAACGTCGAGCTCGGGCGCAAGGCCGGACTCACGGTCAAGCGCGGCATCGTCGTCAACGACCACATGGAGACGTCCGATCCCGACATCTTCGCGGTCGGCGAGTGCGTCGAGCATCGCGGCATTTGCTACGGCCTGATCGCGCCGCTGTACGAACAGGGCAAGGTGCTCGCGGCGACAATGACGGGGCACCGCGGGGCCGAGTACACCGGTACGGTGCAGGCGGCGAAGCTCAAGATCATGGGCGTCGATGTGTTCTCGGCCGGCGCGTGGGACGTCAGTGGCGCTGACCAGATCAAGTACGAGGACTCCGGGCGCGGCGTCTACAAGAAGGTCGCGGTCAAGGACGGCAAGCTCGCCGGTGTGATCCTCGTCGGCGACACGTCCGACAGTCATCGCTATATGGACTGGCTGCGCACCAACGCGGACATCGGTGACAAGCGAGGGCAGCTGCTGTTTCCACCGCCCTCAGCGGACGCCGGTCTTGACGTCGCCGAGATGTCCGACAGTGCCACCGTCTGCGGCTGCGTCGGCGTGACCAAGGGCACGATCATCGCCGCCATTCACGAACGTGGCGTCAACACCATCTCGCAGCTGAAGGAATCCACCCGCGCATGCACGGGCTGCGGAAGCTGCACGAGCCTGTGTCAAGACCTGCTGCGCGCCGTCGCGCCCGACTTCGAAGACGAGAAGAAAAAAGTCCTCTGCGCGTGTCTGCCGTTTGCCGAAGATCGGCTGCGGGAGATCCTGCGTAGTCAGAAGCTCAAGTCGGTGCAAGAGGTGCTCGAGATCTACGGCAACGGCATCGGCTGCGAGATCTGCAAGCCGTCGCTCAGCTACATGCTCGACATGCTGTGGTGCGGCGATCACGACGAGGACCGCTCGGCGCGCTTCATCAACGATCGCGTGCACGCCAATATCCAGAAGGACGGCACGTTCTCCGTCGTGCCGCGGATCCGTGGCGGCGTGACCAGCCCCGACGAACTGCGCCGCATTGCCGATGTCGCCGACAAATACCGCGTGCCGATGGTGAAGATCACCGGCAGCCAGCGCATCGATCTCCTCGGGATCAAGAAGGCCGACCTGCCGAAGGTGTGGGCGGATCTCGGCATGCCGTCAGGTCAGGCGTACACCAAAGGCGTGCGCATGGTGAAGACCTGCGTCGGCACAGAGTTCTGCCGTTTCGGCACGCAGGACTCCACCGCGGCGGGCATCGAGATGGAGCGCCGCTTCTAGCAGCTGTTCACGCCGCACAAAGTGAAGATGGCCGTTGTTGGCTGCCCGCGCAACTGTGCCGAGGCCACGGTCAAAGACATCGGGCTGGTCGGGATCGAAGGCGGCTGGCAGGTCGTCGTTGGCGGCGCGGCCGGGAAGTCGGTGCGCAAGGCTGACCTGCTGGCGACCGTCGAGACGACGGAGCAGGCGCTCGAAGCCTCAATGCTGTTCTTTCAGTACTACCGGGAGAACGCCAACTACCTCGAGCGGACCTATGACTTCGTCGAGCGGTTCGGCATCGAGAAGGTGCGCAAGGAGACCGTCTACGCGCCCGACGCAGTGCGGGAGGGGCTGCTCGATCGCTACCGCAAGTCGAAGGCGCGCGCGAGTGACGCGTGGCAGGAAGGACAGGCGCCGCGTCATCCGACGCAGTTTGCGCCGGTCGAGGTGCTGCGATGACATGGATGCGTGTAACCACGTGCGACAACATTCCGCCGCGCGAGGGCCGCGCGGTTTCGCTGGGCGGCCGCGAGATTGCGATCTTCAACCTGGAGGATCGCTTCCTCGCCGTAGACAATCAGTGCCCGCACAAAGCCGGTCCACTCGCCGACGGCATCGTGACGGGGACCTCGGTGGTCTGCCCGCTGCATACGTGGAAGATCAGCCTGCTGGACGGGCGCGTCGAGCGCCCGTCCGGATCAGGTGACGCCGGTGTGACGGCCTATCCGACTCGGGTCGAGGACGGGGTTGTGGTCGTCGCGCTGCCCGAGGTCACCCCGGGCGCCGACATCCATGGCCCTTACCTTCAGGATTGTCATTCTCATGACCAATTACTACACGAACGTCGCTCGCACCCCCCTTGTCCACACGCCGATCGGTGTGTATCTTCGAATCCAGAGAGCCCGGCCGTCTGAATGAAAACCATCACATCCCTCGTTGACGTGAGTGAGAAGTCCGACATCGATTTGATTCACGAGATTGGCAGCCGTATCGCGGCCGCCGATCCCCTCCATGACGTGCTCGGCCGCGTCGTCGATCTCGTCTCGACGCTGGTCCACTGCGATTCCTGTTTCGTCTACGTGCTCGAGGAGGATGCGCTCGTGTTGCGCGCGTCGAAGACGCCGCACCCCGATGTCGTCGATCGCCTCAAGCTGCGCGTTGGCGAAGGCATCACCGGCTGGGTGGCGGAACATCGCCAGCCGGTTGCCGTGGCGACGCGGGCGTTCGAGGATCCACGGTTCCAGACCTTCAACGAGCTGCCCGAGGACCGCTACGAGGCGTTTCTGTCGGTGCCAGTGCTCTCGCGCGGCAAGCTGGTGGGGGTCATCAACCTGCAACATCGGCAGCCGCACAATCACAGCCGGCGCGAGATGCAGCTGATCTCGACGATCGGATTTCTGGTCGGCGCCGAGATCGAGACGGCGCGGCTCGAGTTCGAGAACACGCAGTTGTCAGAGCGTCTCGAGACGCGGAAGATCCTCGATCGCGCCAAAGGCATTCTGCAGCGCGACATCGGGCTCACCGAGGAAGAAGCCTATCTGACGATCCAGCGTCAGAGCCGGCAGCGGCGCAAGTCGAAGAAGGAGATCGCCGAGGCGATCATCCTCGGCGACGATCTCCGCCGCGGCAAGACACCCTCATAGGCGTCGTAGTGTCCGCCTTCAGGCGGACCGCCGAAATCGCGGGATCGAATGTGATCCTCTGTGCCTCGGTGCCTCTGTGTGTCGTAACTCACGTGAAGTCAGCGATGGACCTACCGCAGATCAAACGTTCGCTTGGCGACGGTGATCGACTCGGCGCGGAACTCTCCGGCTCGCGCCTTGCTGCGATAGGCGACGACGGCGAGCATCATGCCCGGCTTCAGCATGTCTTCCGTCAGATCGCGGAACTCCATCCGCGGCGCTGGCGCCAGGACGATGGTGAGCGGCTTGCCGTCCACGTCGAGCGTCATCGTCGGCATCGTGTCGTTGAACTTGATCTGCTTGAGGACGCCGGACAGCTTCTGCGCGTTGCCGACCTCGTAGGCGCTCCACTGGTGCTGCGCGTCGTAAACCTTGTTGTCGTCGGAGTCCTTCGAGCCGAGCCAGGGCGTGATGGAGCCGTCGATGAGGGCCTGCAGGTTGCCCTCCATGCACGAGTACTCCATCAGCTCGATGTCGGGCGTGAGCACGAACACACGCTCGTTGCCGATCGGCCGCGTGTAGGTCTTTGGATCCTCCAGTACCCACTTGAACTGCATGTGGCCCATGTCTGTACGCTTGAAGGTCATCGTCAGCTTCGCCTGATCGCTCATCGGATGGCCGATGGTCCCGAGCTTGGTCCAGCCGTTGAAGTTCACGGCCTCGATGACGAGCGCGTCCTCCTCCCAGCGACCGCGTGAATCGCCAAACCACGTCGGCGGCCAGTCCTTGCGGTGGGGCAGCCCCTCCGTGTTGACGACCTGGAACATCGTGCTCTGTTCGAAGAGGAAGGCGATGTTCTCGTTGTTCTGCAGGATCTGCATCGGATGCGGCGTGAACGATCGGATCCAGCCGAACGGCATGCAGCTGCCGGCGTAGTCGCCGTTCTTGTTGGCGTTGTAGTTGTCCCACTGCGCCTGGCCCCACGGCGTGAACGGCAGGGGATTGGGCTCGCCGACGTTGCTCGTGCCGTTGGCGTTCTTGGCCGTTCTGGTGATGTCCTGAACGCCCGGCCGCGCCCACACGCCGCTGAAGTCAGGCTTGCCGTTGGCCAGCCGTGGCGCCGGCGCGTTCATGTCCACCTTGGCCTTCGCCGACTGCGCAGCGGCGGTTGTGCTCAGCGCGAGAAAAGCAGCGAGCGCCCACACCGACGTCCTCATGATCGAGCTCCTTTCGGTGGACCGAAGGGGCCGATTATATAGTCCTTGGTCCTGAGTTCCTGGTCCTTGGTCCGTCCTGGGTCCTGCGAATTCGTCCGGTGTAAGCGCTTCGCGGACTATGGACTTAGGACCAAGAACGGACGAAGGACCAGGCACCAAGGACCAAAGACGCTTGTGAGGCGGCTCGTTCAGCGCGTTCCCCAGGCAAGACGGGCGTCGTGCTGGCGAGCTTCCGCGCGGCGTCGGATGGACGCGAGCTCGCCCGGCGCGAAGTTCCAGTCGCGCGGCTCGCCACGACGCACTTCGTCGTGCGACCAGAACGCGCGCATCAGACCGACCGGTCCGTGTGTCGTGCTGGCGAGGAGCAGGTGTCCGAGCTCGTGCGCGATCGCGCGGCCGAGCAGTGCGCGGCTGTCGGTGCCGGTCTCGTTCGCCAGCCACTCGACGCGATCGATATAGATCGTCGCCAGGACGCCGCCGCCGCTGCGGCCATCGAGCATCGCATCGCCGAGCGGCAGCGGACCTTGATAGCGGCGCGGCCCCGGTAATCGCACGATCCGGATCGCCAGCTCGCCGGGTGCCATGGGAACATCGCAGGCCGGTGGCGTCGCGCACAGGCGCCAGATGACGTCAAGGGATGCGGCCTCCAGCGTCTTGCGCGCGAGGTCGAGCGCGGCGCGATTCGTCCCGGCCAGGGCACCGCTCGCGTCGTAGACGCGGACCACGACATCCGTCCAGCCGGTGACGGCCCCATCGGTCATCGACGGCATGCAGACCAATGAGAACGCAACGAGGACGGCAACAGGACGCAGCACCATGACCACACTCCAGTGCGTCAAGCCTGGAATGCGGGGATGGGTGCCTCAATGCACTGGAGGTGACCTGAGGTGACATGTTGGTGACTTACGCGTCATTGTCAGTCGCACATCGCGATTCGCTCTTTTCAAAGCGGTGCGGGTACGGGAGAGTCAGGAATGGCAAGTATGGCGATCCTCCGGTTCGGAGACTTCGAGCTCGACGTGAGGTCGCGCGAGCTGCGGCGTGGCAGTGTCTCCACGCGTCTGCAGGAGCAGCCGCTGGAGATTCTCCGGCTCATGCTGCAACGTCCCGGTGAAGTCATCACCCGCGATGAGCTGCGTCAGCAGTTGTGGCCCGAGGGCACCTTCGTCGATTTCGAGCACAGCCTCAATGCGGCAATCAAACGGCTCCGCGCGGCGCTCGGCGACGACGCCGACAAGCCGACGTTCATCGAGACGGTGCCGCGGCGCGGCTACCGGTTCGTGGGCAGCGTCCGCACATCGTGCGACGTGAGAGTGGTGCCCGGCCCTGCGGCGCTGCCGACGCGGCTGGTCGTGCTGCCGTTCAGCAATCTGAGCGACGACAGCAGCCAGGAATACTTCAGCGACGGTCTCACCGAAGAGTTGATCGCGCAGCTTGGTCCGCTGTGCCGCGGACAGGTCGGCATCATCGGCCGCTGGTCGTCGATGTTCTTCAAGGGCAGCTTGCAGCGTGCGTGCGAGATCGGCCAGGCGTTGAACGCAGAGTACCTGCTCGAGGGCAGTACGCGGCGCGACGGTTCACGCGTGCGGATCACGGCGCGGCTCGTCGAAGCGGCCACTGAAACGCAACTGTGGTCGGAGACCTACGACCGCAGCACTGCGGACTGGCTGTCGGTGCAGTCCGACGTCGCCGGCCGTGTCGCGCGGTCGCTGCTGCGCGAGCTGGTGCCGCTGCCGCGCGCGGTCGTGGCGCCACGCGATCATCCGCGCGCGTATCAGGCGTATCTCAAGGGCAAGTACCACTGGGCGCGACCGGGAGACGCGGGGCTCGACGAGGCGGTGCGCTGGTTCGGCGAAGCGGTCACCGAAGCGCCGGATTTCGCCGCCGCGCTCGCCGCACTCGCTCGCGTGCAGGTGGCGAGCGCCGAGTACTACCACGAGGTGCCACGCGTGGCGCTGACCGCCGCGCGCGAATCCGTGTCGCGTGCGCTGGCGATCGATCCTTCTGTCTCGGAGGCACACGCGGTCGTTGGCGATCTGAAGCGCATGCTGGATGGCGATTGGGTCGGCGCTGAAGCCAGCTATGCGGAAGCCATCTCCCTCAATCCGAGCAACACCGCTGCGCTGCGCTCGTACGGACTCCTGCTCGCCCTCGAGTCACGATATGCCGAGGCGGTCAGCTGCGTGGAGCAGGCCCGCGAGCTGGACCCGCTGTGTCTGGGCACCAGCGCGACGGGGAGCTGGGCACGGTATGTGGCCGGCGACTACGAAAGCGCCATTGTGCACTGCCGGCACATGCTCGAAGTGGACCCGGAGTTCGTGAACGCGCATCGTGTGCTCGCGGCGTCGTTCCTCCAGGACGGCAAGGACGACGAGGCCGCCGCGCAGCTCGAGCGGGCGCTGACCTTTGATCCCTCGCACCCGGTCCTGCTGGCGTGGCTCGCGCACGTGAAGGCGGTGTCGGGTTGCCGCACGCAGGCGGAGGCGCTCATCGCGCGTGCCCGCGCGACCAACGATGGGCGGTATGTGCCGCCATTCCACCTGGCGCTCGCCTATACCGGACTTGGCGATCTCGACCAAGCTTTTGCCGCGCTCGATCAGGCATGGCTCGATCGTGATCCCGCGCTCGCGACGCTCGACGCAGAGCCCCGGTTCGAGCCGCTGCGTGTGGATCCGCGCTATGCGGTGTTGGTGGATCGCATCAGAATTCCGCGCACTCGCGTGGGCGCATAGACGCCGACGACGTAGGGCGGGTCTGTTCTTTGGACCCGCCGTTACGTCGTCCCGATCGACGCCAGCCGGTCGGCGTGGTACTCGGCGAGCGCGGCGTTGGCGGACACGATCGTATCGAGCTGCGCCAGGACCGAGCTGAGGTGTTTCCCGGCAATGACCGAATAGAACTCCTCGTCCCCGACGCCCGTGTAGATCCGGTTGCCGACGCAGCCGAGGCTCGAGGCGACGCCAGACGAGAGCGCCGCGGGAATGGCCATACACGTGGGACGGCCGAGCAGGGGCGACGCATGGTCACTCAGTGCTCGCGCGGCGGCCTCGTGCAGCAGCATCAGACGCGCCGGAATTCCTGAGACGAGCACCGCGTCGGGCTCGACTGGCGTGATCGCCAGCGGCGCGTAGATCGTGACGGCGGGCGTCGTCGCGAGCCGTGAAATGCCAGGGACTTCGTCCATCCTCAAGTAGCCGACGCTGGCCATCAGCGACAAGGTGCTCATCAGCTCCGGCTCACGCTCCTTCGGCAGCGGCATGTTGTGGGTGTAGCTCCCGACCGGACAGTTGTAGTGATCGGACGGGACGGTGTAGAAGACCTGGCCCGCCGCGGCGAGGCGCCAGAAGCTGCAGCCTGACGGGTGTGAGCCAGCGAGCTTCGCGACGCCGGCAGGCGGCGACTCACGGAACGCAATCGCCACTGGCCGGCGGGTCAGGGCGAGAGCGCTGGTCAGGTGCTCTTCAACGGCGGCGAAGTCGGTCACAATCCACCTAGTCTACCGGAACGCCTAACGGCGTGCCTTGGGCTTATACGAGGACGGCGTCGATCCATTCGCGCACGCTGTTGATCAGCCACAGACGCGACGCGTGTGTCAGGTCGGCACGAGTCAGGACGCGCTCGCGAATTTGATCCAAGTCAAGTAACTCGCCACGAAACGTCCCGCCAAGCAGACCGCTGTTGAGCGGCGGGGTGTAGCGCACGCCGTCAATCTCAGCGACAACGTTCGCGAGTGTCGCTTCGGTGATTTCGCCCCGTTCGTTCGACAAGAGCACATCGTCCACGTCAGGACGTGCCTGGCGCGCGTTGTCGTACATCGAGCGATGCGTCGTCTTGTTGGCGAGAAACGGATCGCGTGAATCGACCGGCGCCGAGGCGAACGTGACGCGCCACGGCCGGGGGTCTGCCGTGTACGGTGTGCACTCGATCGTGGGTGTTCCGTCACGTGCGACGAGCAGCCGCACGCGCCATTGGCCATGGGGATGCGTGCGCTCGGTCTCGGCCACGGCGGCGCGCGTCCGGGCGTCGTCATAGGCGAAGCCAAACTGCCGCGCCGATCCAGCCTGCCGCGACAAGTGGCGCTCGAGACGCACGATGCGCCCCTCATCGAGGCGCATGGTCTCGAGCAGCGAGAACTCCATGCTGAATATTCTAGAATCTCGCTGAGGACCCAGTCGGCCGGTCCACAGGACCGGCCCTACACCATGCGAGTGCTCGTCGTCGAAGACGAAATGAAGGTCGCCAACGCGCTGCGCGAAGGGCTCGAGGGCGAGAAGTTCGACGTGGTGGTCGAGCGCACCGGCGAGGGCGCGTTCTTCCGCGTCAACACCGAATCGTTCGACATCATCCTGCTCGACCTGACGCTGCCCGGCCGGGACGGACTCGAGATCCTGCAGGCGCTGCGCCAGCGAGGCGTCAAGACGCCGGTGCTCGTGCTCACCGCGCGCGACTCGCTGCAGGATCGCGTCACCGGACTCGACGCCGGCGCCGACGATTATCTCGTCAAGCCGTTTGCCTTCGCCGAGCTGCTCGCGCGTATCCGGGCGCTGGTGCGCCGTGGCCGGGTGGCGGAGACGCCGCGGCTGTCAGTCGGCGACCTCGAAATGGACCTCGTCACGCGGAAGGTCACGCGAAACACGCAGCCCGTCGAGTTGACGGTGCGCGAATTCGAGCTGCTCGAGTACCTGCTGCGCTATCACGGACAAGTGGTGTCGCGAGAGACGCTGGCCCGGGACGTGTGGAAAGAAACGGCGCGCACTACACCGCTTGACAACGTGATCGACGTTCACATCGCCAGACTGCGCCGCAAAGTCGATCTCGAACAGCCGGTCAAGCTGATTCATACCGTAAGAGGTGTCGGGTTCATGCTGCGCGAGGGTGAGCCGTGAGCGTCGGCGTCACGCGCTGGTGGCGTTCGCACAGCGTGCGCGTCCGGCTCACGCTGTGGTACGTCGCGGTGATGGTCGTCGTGCTCGCCGTCTATGCGGTGGGCGTCTACACGTTCGTCAGCCGCAGCGTGTCACAGGCTCTCGACCAACGATTGCGCGCCGACTTCTACTGGGCCGCATCGACGGTCGATGAGGGCCCTAACGGCCTGGACATGCCGGCGCCTCAAGTCGATCTGCTTCTCGAAGAAGAGGCACCCTGGGTGCAGGTCTGGAGCGAGGACGGCCGCCAGTTGCTGTTCATCAACGGCGAAGCGATGCGCCGGCCGCTGCCCGACACGCAGAAGCTCGCGGCCCGCGGCGAGGACTCGATCGTCTCGTTTTCGACAGCCGGTGCGCCGATGCGCGTGATGAGCGGCCGCAGCTACGTGTGTCCGTGTGTCGAGGATCCGCAGACCGGGTTGCTGGTCGGCGGCAAGCGGCGCATCACCGTTCAGGTCGCGCGCTCCGAAGAAGCCATGCAGCAGCAGCTGCGGGATCTGCTGCTGATTCTCGTGCTCGGCCTGCCGCTGGCGGTGGGCGTGGCCGGCCTCGGCGGCTACGTTCTCGCACGCCGTGCGCTGGCGCCCATCGAGCAGATGACCGTCCGCGCGCAGACCATCACCGCCGAGCGTCTGTCCGACCGGCTGCCGGTCTCCAATCCTGAAAACGAGATGGGGCGGCTGGCCACCGTGTTCAACGAGACCCTGGGCCGGCTCGAGGCGTCGTTCGATCAGATGCGCCAGTTTACGACCGACGTCTCGCACGAACTGCGCACGCCGCTGACGGCGATTCGCAGCGTCGGCGAGGTCGGGCTGCGCGGCCACCGCGACGAGTCGGCCTATCGCGGCATCATCGGCAGCATGCTCGAGGAAGTCGATCGCCTGGCGTCGCTGGTCGATCGCCTGCTGACGCTGTCGCGCGCCGAGACGGGGCAGGCCAAGCTGTCGCGTGACGCGGTTGATCTCTCGGCGCTTGCCGACGACGTGGTGTCGCATCTGGCGGTGCTGGCCGAAGAGAAGCGTCAGACGTTGAGCATCGATCGACAGGCCTCGCCGGTCGTGTCGGCCGATCGGCTCGTGCTCCGGCAGGCGCTCATCAACCTGGTGGACAACGCCATCAAGTTCACGCCGACGTCCGGGCACGTGCGCATCCGCATCGACCAGACGCCGCACGATGCGGTCGTCGAGGTCATCGACTCGGGGCCCGGCATCTCGAGCGAAGCCCGCGAGCGCATCTTCGATCGGTTCTACCGGGCGAACGATGCGAACGGCAGCGGAACCGGCCTCGGGCTCTCGTTGGCCAAGGGCGCCGTGGAAGCGCTCGGCGGACATCTCACGCTCACCGCTACCGGCGCCACTGGGACGGCGTTCCGCATCTCGCTTCCGCGCTAATGTCAGTAGGACGTCTTCCTCGCGAATGTCAGTAGGACGTCTTGCTCGCGAGACGACGTACGATCGCGATCGAGGAGTGATCGTCGTGAACGTACGACATCTGACACGCGAGGAACTCGATGCTGGCCTCGACGCCATTCGCAACTCGCCGAAGGACGAGGGAGTGGTCGAACTGATCGTCTCGCGCCCGCAGCCGGGCGCGCGCGTCGTGCTCGATCACGCGAACCTCGATCCGGCCTCCGGCCTGGTCACCGATAGCTGGGGCATGCGCGTCGCCGAGCCGGATCCTGCGACGCAGTTGACGGTCATGAACGCCAGGGCCATCGCTCTCATCGCGCAGCACCGCGCTCGCTGGCCGCTCGCCGGAGATCAGCTGTATGTCGATCTGGATCTCGCCGACGACAATCTGCCGCCTGGGACGCAGCTGGAAATCGGTGACGCCGTGATCGAAGTCAGCGCCCAGCCGCACCTCGGTTGCGGCAAGTTCGTCCATCGGTTCGGCGTAGATGCCATGAAGTTCGTCAACTCGCCGCTCGGCCGGCAGATGCACCTGCGCGGCATCAACGCGCGCGTTCTGCGCGCCGGTGCTGTCCGCGTCGGCGATCGCGCGCGCAAGCGCGTGTGACGCCGAGGGTATGCCGCGTCGCGGCCGCGACTCGCATGCCGGGTAATTGTCTGCGCTCATGCTCTGACGCTCCCCGCGCCTCTAGGAGCTACTTCGCGGCGACATCCGCCTCTGGCTCAAAACGCCAGTGCTGACTCGATGCAACCAGAACACTTGGTCGGAAGATGCGCGGACTGAATCGCTCCGCCAATTTCCGGCTACGCGGTGAGCTCGGCATGCTCGCACGCGGTCCGGGCACCGGAATCGGATTCGCCACGCAGCAATGCCGACGCGACCGGGACTCCTTCCCGGTGAGCGAGTCGCGGCCGCCGCGCGGCATACCCTCGGCCCATGGTCCGTGCGATCCTCTCAGTCGTGAAGCCATCGATGCTTGCAGCCCTCGTGCTGCTCGCAATCCTGATTGCCATTTACGGTCCTGGCATCGGCAAGGGATTCGTCAAAGACGATGTCGTGTGGGTCGGCGCCAACCACGTGACGTCGTGGAGTGATGTGCGGGCGCTGCTCGTCCGCACCGACGGCTTCTACCGGCCGATCGTCGGTCTGACGTTTGCCCTCGATCGCGCGGTGTACGGACTCGAACCGTTTGGCTTCGGTGTCACCAATCTCTGCCTGCTCTTTCTGGGTGCATCGGCGCTTGCGTATTTAGGGACCACGCTTGGTCTCCGCACCGAAATGGCGATCGCGGCCGCCGGGGTGTGGGCGCTGAATTTCCACGCCGTCAACATGGCCGTGCTCTGGCTGAGCGGACGAACGGCGCTGTGTGTCGCGATCGCTGCACTCCTCGCCGCAGCGAGTGTCGTCTCGCGAAGGCCGATCGCCGCCGGCGTCGCGGCGCTCGTTGCGATGCTGGCCAAGGAAGAAGCGGTGATGCTGCCGTTCATCCTGAGTGGTTGGGCCTGGGTTCTTGTCGCCGAACGTGCGGAGTGGCACGCACGTGCCGCGCCGAAGCCTGCGGCGAAGGCAGGCGAGGTCCTTCGTCTGACGTGGGCGACGTGGGTCGCGCTGGCGGTCTATCTAGCGGTTCGCGCGCAGACGACCGCGATGACGCCGATGACCGCGACCGCGCCGTATCGGTTCGTGCTGGCGCCAGGCGGGCTCGCCGGGAACGCGCTCGAATATCTCGATCGGTCGTGCACCTTCTCAGCGATTGTCCTCGTCATTGCCCACGTGATCGCCTGGCGACGTCCTGTGATGACCGCGTCGATCAGACGTGTGCTGCTGCTCGGCGCGATCTGGTTCGTCGGAACGTTCGCTTTGACGATCTTCGTGCCGAACCGTTCGAGCCTCTATGCATTGCTGCCGTCGGCCGCGCCGGCACTCATCACCGCCTTCCTCCTGCAGCAGCTATGGGATTCGACGAGCCTAATTGCTCATCGTCGGTTGGTAGCGGGCGCCGTGATCCTTCCGGTGCTGCTCCTGCCCGTCTATTGGTCGCGCAATGTCCGCTGGGTCGAGATTGCCGAGCTGTCGTCTGACACGTTCGCCGTCGTCCGACGCGTCGTGCGCGAGCGTCCCGATGTGGACCGGCTGCGGTTCCGCGATGACCGCAGCTCGCGGCGGTCGTTTGCCGACACCTACGATCAGCTGCTGCCAGACGCAGTGCGGCTGGCCGCGGGCCGCGACATCAAAACAGAGGTCGCCACGCCGGGCATCGAGCCTGCCAACGGCGTCGTCATTGCGCTGCGGGACCGCAGGGTCCTGGTCGAAGCGGATCAACCGTAAAGCAGAATTCTGACAAAAAGTTCAGAGACTCTTCAGGGGGCTGGCCGCCCTCAGCAACTACGATCTGATTTGACCAGTTCAGCCTGAGACTGTATTCGCGTGACTCTCAGTTTTCACGCTCTGTGGATG
>Ga0111538_10003759_pt1 | contig 21156 bp, 15 predicted proteins | sample SoiMethybrSBSTD1_FD_79669 | JGI IMG/M metagenome (GOLD analysis project Ga0111538, IMG submission 79669) | Bulk soil microbial communities from a Populus tree surrounding site in Tennessee, USA - Soil MetaG P. TD hybrid SBSTD1 (version 2)... | ecosystem: Environmental > Terrestrial > Soil >... | reverse complement strand
CTGGGCGGCGCCTTGGACGTCTCCTATCGGTTCTGGGACCGCTATTCGGTCTTCGCTCAGTACATGGTCAGCGACGTGAAGAATCGGAACTTCAGGGCGGGCGACGACGGGATCGATCAGCTCGTGCGGGTGGAGCTGACGCGGTCGTTTCGGTAGTTCGTCCGTGGCCACGAATGCTCGAGGAACCGATCGGTGCTATCTGCGCGCGATGTCACGGTGACACCTAAGCGTTCTGAGCTTGCCACGACGACGTTGACTCTTGATCGCGCAAGTATCGAAGAACTATTGTTGAGTCGGTGTGAGATTTCATGGCACAACTATTGCCGCTCCCAGTGATGCGTCGTGGCCCGTGTCAATCGCACGGTGCACGCCTAGCCCGAGAGGGTGATCGCTCAACGTACTCGGGCCCTAGCTCAAACCCTTAGGGCGGATCAGGAGGAACAAGTCATGTGGACATCGCGTCGCGGGATTACCCGATGCATGCTTGCCTCGGCGGTGGCGGCCTTGGGTGTGGTCTCTGTCGACCCCGCATTCGCCCAGAATTCGTGGCCGACGTCAGGGAACGTCGGTGTCGGTACCGCGTCGCCGGCTGAACGCTTCACGGTTCAATCCAACACACTCGCCACGGGCTTCAAGGGCGCGTTGGTTCCTCCCGATGCAGCCAGCCTGTTCTACGAGACCGACGATTCGGGGTGGCGCTTTACCATCGGCAAGCGTCGCACCGGCAACGGCGCCTACGTGCCGCAATTTACGATCCTCGACAGCGGCAACGTGGGCATTGGCACAACCAATCCCAGGGAAGCTTTCTCGATCATGACGGGGAGCTTGACGACCGGTTTCAAGGGCGGACTCGGGGCTCCGGATTCCGGTGCGTTGTTCTATGACACTGACAACACCGGTTGGCGATTTACCCTCGGCAAGCGGGTGATGGGGAGCGGCACGTACGTTCCGCAGCTCACCTTGGCGGACAGCGGCAATGTCGGAATCGGCACGATCAACCCAGCCGCCAAGTTTCACGTCGCGGGTGACGTGCGGGTCGACGGCAACATCGGAGCGAAGTACCAGGACGTCGCGGAATGGGTACCGGCCGTGACGAAGCTCGCGCCGGGGGTTCTGGTCGTGATCGATTCTGTTCACACCAATCGGGTTCAGGCGAGCAATGAAGCTTACGATCACCGCGTGGCCGGCGTCGTCTCCGAGCGACCGGGTGTGTTGCTCGGCGAGGGCGGTGATGACAAGGTCATCGTAGCCCACAGCGGTCGCGTGAAGGTCATGGTCGACGCCAGCTTCGGGGCGGTGAACGCCGGCGATCTTTTGGTTAGCAGTCCGACTCCGGGGCACGCGATGCGGTCAGAGCCACTCAAGGTGGGCGAGGTCGCCATCCACCGGCCCGGCACCGTCATCGGTAAGGCTCTGGAATCGCTCGCCGAAGGCCAGGGAGAGGTCCTGGTGCTCCTGACCCTCCAGTAACATTGACAGGCAAAGCGCTGTTCAAATAGACTCGTTTTCGGTCCAGCCGACGCCATTGGCGTCGGCTGGACCGAGAGTGCGAAGCTATCCTCACCGATCCCGCACGACATCGTAGGTCCTATACGACTGTCGCCAAAACCTGGCTGCGCTTCATGACACACGCATAGTGGAGTACATCAATCTCGGCGACCTAAAGGTCTCGAGACTTGGCTTTGGGTGTGACGCGCTCGGCGGTCATGCCTGGGGGCCCTCCGATCCCAGGGAGATGGCGAAGGCGATCGAGCTCGCCGCCGACCTCGGCGTCACACTCTTCGACACAGCCGACTGCTATGGCAAGGGCCTCTCTGAAATCCGGCTCGCGCGTGCTCTCGGCGCTCGCCGCAAAGACGTCGCGATTGCCACAAAATTCGGAGTTCGGCTCGACCGGGCCGGTGTTGCGTTCCGCGACAACTCGGCCGCGTGGTTTGAGAGCGCACTCGTCGCCAGCCTTCGGCGGCTTCACACGGACTACATCGATCTCTACCAAGTCCACTACTGGGACGGCAGGACGCCATGGGCAGAGATCTTTTCCCGACTGGAGCGGAAGCGGGAGACGGGCGTCATTCGCAGCTACGGCGTGAGCAACGAGCTGATAACGGCTGAAGCGCTCCCGATTCGACCGGCGGGATTCGTGAGCTGCTCTTTCGAGTTCAGCTTCGCCAATCGCCAGAACCAGGACCGAATCGAGTCGATGCGGAATCAATGGGACGTGGGATTCCTATCCTGGGGAAGTCTCGGCCAGGGCGTGCTCGGCGGCAAGTATGCGGGCACTGCCACGCTGAGCGATGGAGATCGGCGCCGTCGCCCGACCTACGTGAACTTTCACGGTGACCGGCTCAAGCAGAACCTGCGTCTCGTCGAAGGGATTCGAGACTTGGCGCTCGGATATCCGGCGGCGACGCCCGCTCAGGTCTCGATCCGCTGGATCCTCAGTCACTTCGACTTTTCCGTGGCGCTGGTTGGCGCCAAGAGCCGTAGACAAGCCCGCGAGAACGCCGAGGCGGTCGATCTACGGCTCAATGAAGGCGACATGGCGGCGCTCGATCAGCTGAGTTCCCGAGGAGAGTGGCCCGGCTCGGAAGCATCCGGCGGGTCCGCGGTGTGCGACGCGCGCTCGACGCTGTAGCCGCGAGCCTCGGGCTCCTCGTGTTCGCTCCAATCCTCATCCTCTCTTCGATTGCGGTGTGGCTGCAGGATCGCGGCTCGCCACTCTACGTGTCGCCTCGAATCGGACGCGATGGTGTTCCCTTTCGGCTCGTCAAGCTGCGATCGATGGTGATCGGAGCGAGCGATAGCGGCGTCGATACCACCGTCGCATCCGACCCACGAGTCACCCGCGTCGGCGGCATGCTGCGCCGATTGAAAGTCGATGAGCTGCCTCAGCTCTGGAACGTAGCGGCCGGACACATGGCTCTCGTCGGCCCTCGACCAAACGTGCCCCGAGAGGTCGCGCGCTACACCCCCAGCGAACGAGAGCAATTGACCGTCCGCCCCGGACTCACGGACCTCGCGTCGATCGTCTTCGCCGATCTGGACAAAGTCCTCGCGGCGAGCACGGACCCAAACGGCGACTATGGCCTTCGCATCCGTCCGTGGAAGAGCCGCCTGGGACTTCTCTACGTTCGTGAGCGCGGCCTTCGCCTGGATCTCGAGATCCTCGGCCTGACGCTCGTGCGCGCGGTGTCGCGTCGGGCGTCCCTTCGCGGAGTCGAGGCAGTCCTGACGCGTCTCGAAGCGCCGGCGGACCTGCGTCGGACTGTTCATGAGCTTCGTGACGGGGTAGCCCCGGCCGCGGCCGCGGCACCCGGCGGGGGATCCGAACCGGGTCAGCCAGCGGCAGCACTGTCCAGGGGAGCATAGAGCGCCGTGTGCGGCATTGTCGGTCTCGTCCGGCGGAGCGGAGTCGCGTTGACTCAGCTCGAGGAGCTGACGTCTCGGCTCGCGCATCGCGGACCCGACGGCCACGGGACCACGCTACTGAACGGCGGCCGCGTTGGCTTAGGTCACCGGCGTCTGGCGATTCTCGACCTGAGCCCGGCCGGCGCCCAGCCGATGTCCGACGAGACGGGGACGGCGTGGATCACCTACAACGGCGAGATCTTCAACTTCCGAGAGCTACGAGAGCAGCTCCGAGCCCAGGGGCACACGTTCCGGACCGAGACTGACACAGAGGTCCTCCTCACTCTGTATCGTCGCGAAGGCTTACGGATGCTGGCGCGCTTGCGCGGCATGTATGCGTTCGTGCTTCACGACACTCGGTCCGGCGAGACCTTCTATGCGCGCGACCCTATCGGCATCAAGCCTCTCTACCTTCGCGAGCTGGACGACGGGGTCGCGCTCGCCTCGGAACCCGATGTGCTTCGCGGCCTGGGAGCGACGTCGATCGATATGCTGTCGCTCCTCCGTGCCCTCATGCTTCTCTACCCGCCGGGTCCTCGCTTCGGGTTGCGCGAAGTCCGGCGGGTGGCCCCGGGCGAGGTGGGACGAATCGACCCCGACGGGAAAATTACCCTGCTGCCCTTTGGGCCGATCTTGCCGGACCTTCGCGGCCCCGGATCCCTGACCCGCTCGCCAGAAACGACCGTCCTCACCGACGACCTGCGATCTTCCGTTCGTGAGCATTTGACCGCCGACGTTCCGGTCGGCCTTGCCTTCTCCGGCGGCCTCGACTCGTCCGTACTGGCACGCCTCGTATCCGAAGAGTCGACGAGACCTGTTCGCCTGTTCTCGTTCGTTTCGCAGATGGCCGATTCGGCGGATCGTCTCGACGACCGCGATGTGACGCTCGAGGCCGCGCGGCGTCTCGGATTCGAGGTCAGTGAGGTCGAGTTCACCGGAGCACTCGTTCCAGTTGTCGATCGGATGGTCGGCGCCATCGGCGAGCCCGTCGCAGATCCAGCGGCAATCGCGTTCCTTCGGATCGCGGAGCGCGCACGAGCGGAAGGCCGCTACGTCATGCTGTCGGGGCACGGCGCCGACGAGCTCTTGGCCGGCTATCGTCGGCACATCGTGGCCGCGACGCTCCTGGACCGCCCACGGCTCGCTCGAATCATTTCGCTGGCGGCGGCCTGGTTCGGCGGCGACCTAAATAGAATCCACAAGATCTTCCGTGAGCGCCCAGACTACTGGCCGATTTTGCTGCAGTGCGTGTTATGCCCGGCCGATCTCCACGAGGTCCTGGTGCCGGAACTGGCCAACACGTCGCTCGAGGATCTGTTCGACCCGCTCATGAACATCGCCGGCGACAGCGCCGGCGCGAGCGGGCTGCGGCGGGCGATGCATCTCGATTTCAACTCGTACCTGCCGGATCAGAATCTGAATCATCTCGACAAGGTCAGCATGGCGTTCGGCGTCGAGGGCAGGGTGCCGTACCTGACGCCCCCGGTCGTCTCGACCTGCGCGTACTACTCCGACGCCGCGTTGATCGAATCATGGCGCGGCAAGGCGCCGTTGCGGAAGATCGCCGCGGAGCTTGGGGTGGTGGGCGCGGCCGCGAAACCAAAGCGCGGGTTCGGCATTCCACTTACACGACTCGTGAGCGACGGATGGGACGACATTCGGGCGCGTCTGACCGATCCTCGCGCGCCCGGCCGGATGCTGTGGAATCCGGCGCTCTTGCGACGCATTCAAGACAGCTCGATCTCCGTCGTCGATCCACGCATCGTCCTCACGATGCTGGTCATCGACCGGTGGATGGAGTACGACAGATCCGGGTAATTTATCTCTTCTCCCAGTACCCCGCCGAGACCTTCGCGGTCGCGGAGGTGAATGCGGTGACCGACCAAGGCGTCGACGTGATCCCCGTCGCCTTGCGGGGCGATCCGCGACGCCTGCGCGAGCGACTCAGGGCATGGGGCATCGCGACTCAAGCCGCTGAGCTTTTGTCGTTTCGCCAGGCGCGGGTGTGGCGGAGTCTCCTGTGGTTCGCGGCGCGCCATCCGGTTGCATTCACCATGCAGGTTGCCTGGCTCGTCCGCGACAACATCCTCAGCCCCCTCCATCTGGTCAAGTCAGCGTTCGTGTTGCTGAAGGCGCCCGCTCTGCTCGCCCTCGTCATCCAGCGTCGAGTCGACGTCGTGCATGTGTTCTGGGGCCACTATCCAAGCTTTGTCGCGCCGATCGTCAAGATCGGCGCGCCGGCGTGCCGACTCTCCATTTTTCTCGGAGCCTATTCCGTGCGCCGGAGCATTCCGTCGCAGCGACGATTGCTGGCCTACGCCGATTGCCTGACGACGCACTATGAGGGGCACGTCGACGATATTCGCAATCTCCGACTCCGGACTGAGACGCCGATCGCCGTGATCCGGCGCGGCGTCGATCTGGCGCGGGCGTCGAAGATTCGCGGTCTATCGCACGCCGGGCCTCAATTCGAAGAGCGCCTCGGAGTCGTGTGCACCCTCGCCCCATACAAGTCAGTGGACCATGCGCTGCGGGCGTTCAAGTTGGTGAGCCAGCGGCGACCCTTCCTCGAGCTACATATCGTCGGGGACGGCCCGGAACGCGCCGCGCTGGAGAATCTGGCGCGCACCCTCGGCATCGTCGACCGGGTGCGATTCTTGGGGCGACTCGGTCACGCCGACACTCTCGAAGCCATCGCCGGGTTCAAGGTGCTCATGCTGACCTCGCTCTCCGAGTTCTATCCGAACACGCTCAAGGAGGCGATGGCACTCGGGATCCCGTGTGTCGCTTATGCGGTGCCGGGCATCGTGGAGATGGCCGCCGGTGGACACGGCATTCGACTCGCCCGCCCGGGCCGCATCGAGGAGATCGCGCAACGGATCGCCGAGCTCCTCGAAGATCCCGCTCATGTGACGCAGACGGTCTCCGCGGCCGACCGTCAGATCCACGAGTTCGACATCCAGGCGAGCGCGGCGAAGCTGACCGCGCTCTTTCAGTCCCTCACCGTGGACGGATTGCCCTCGGCTCATCTCGTTGCGACGAAATAACCGTCTACGAGCAGTGGCACGGCTGGGATGTCTGTTCGTCGGACTGGGGCTCCTCGCCGCCGCAACCGCCAGCGTGGGAGCCCAGGTCACTGCGCCCGCCGGCTTTCAGCCGATCACATCGCCTGAGCAACTGCTCGCAGCCTTCGATCTCCGCCGGCCTGAATTGTCGGCCGTCGCAAAGCTGGTCCGAGCCGATCGGACCAGCGAGGCCCTCAAAGCTCTTCTGGCCTACTACGACAATCGGCCGCAGCCCCTCCCGCTCCCGGTTGAGCTCGGCGACAACCGAGCTCGTGCCGAAGACATCGCGGCCGGACGAATTCCTCATCTGTCGGGATTCCCCCCGTTCGTCGTCAACACGCCATACGACTGGGATGCCGACCCGTTCGGCGACTACGAGACGACGATCAACCTGGCCCGACAGGGCTGGGTATCGGAGCTGGTGTCCGCACACCAGAGAAGCGGCGAGCGCAAGTACGTCGACGCCTGCGTCAGGCTCCTCCGCGATTGGATCGAGCATTCGACCGAGTCGAAGTATCTCCAGGGCCGAACCTTCTTCCGCGCGGGGCGGCAACATCTTTGGATGCCACGCTCGTTCAATCTCAACAGTGCCGAGCGCCTCAACGTGCCGTGGCCGTACGCCTTCTTCGCCCTACGAAAGAGCCCCGCCTGGCCCGACGACCTCAAGATCGCGATGCTGCGCCAGATCCACAACCAGGCGGAGTACGTCCTCGCAACGCTCGAGCCGGGCGACGACCGCTTCGTCATCGGCAATCGAGCGCTGGTCACGACCGGGACCCTGTTCCCCGAATTCGCCCGCAGCGGACGATGGCGCGACACCGCGTGGCGAAACCTCGCGGAGTCCGCGCGCGACCAGTTCGCGCCCGACGGCGCCCACGTGCATCTTTCGCCTCACTACCAGTGGGTGACGCTGCGATCCCTAGCCTGGCCGCTCTTGTTGCAACGGCGGAACGGGGTTCCGGTAGACACGAGCTACCTGGCCGAGCTCGAGCGCGGACTCGACTACCTGCTCAGAACGTCCAATCCCCAGCGCGGTGTCCCGGTTCTCAAATGGTCGTCCCGCACTGATCTCCGCCCGCTCTTCGCGATGGCCCAGGAGTTGTTCCCCCAGCGATCGGAATTCACGTTCCTGGCCACCGATGGCGGCGCCGGCGCGCCGCCTCGGTATCGTTCGAGCGAGCACCGGTACGCCGGACACGTCGCATTCAGGAGCGGCTGGGAGGCCTCGGCCGTCTACTTGCTCTTCGACGTCGGGCCGATGGGGCGGCTGCCCCACGAAGACAAGCTGTCCTACCAGTTGAATGCTTTCGGCGCGTACCTCGCCATCGACCCGGGCCGTCATTCGTACGTGATGCGGCCGATCGACGTCTACACGGCCAGCTCCGAAGGACATAGCACCGTCCTGGTGGATGGCAAGGGACAGGATCGAGAGAGCCTGGGGCCGGCGACGTGGCGGCCACAAGAGGACCTCGGCCCACTGCTCAACGCGTCCGGAGGCGTGGAGTACGCCAGCGGCCGTTTTCATGGGCCCTGGAAGGGTGGTGCGAGCCGGCCGCTGGTTTCACAGTATCGAGACGTCCTGTTCGTCGATCGGACCTTCTTCCTGGTCGTCGATCGCCTTTTCCCGCGAGACAGCCGGCCGCACGCCTACGACAACCTCGTGCAGTTGGGACAGGGAGACGCGAGTCTGGTAGCGGACCGGATCGTGTTCCGATCCGCGGAGGCGCGCGCCGGCCTCGTCCTCTCGCACGCGATCGTGGGAGCCGTGGACGAGAAGCCGCGCATCCTCAAAGGCTCGATGGATCCGATCAGTGGCTGGACGTCTCCGCAGTACGGCGACCTGATACCAACGCCGACCGTGTGGTATCGCACGCAACCAACCCCGGCGCCGGTCACCTTCGTCACGCTCCTGTATCCGTTTCGCGATCAACCGGTGGACGTGTCGCTGAGAGTGCGCGTCGGGCCGCAGCCCGGGGCCGCCGAAATCGCGGTCGACGCGAACGGCCGCTCGCGAGTCCTGGCACTCGATTTCGCCGAGGGCACGAAGGTGCGATCGGTGAAATGAGTGACGCCGAGCGCAAGACGCGGGAGGCGGCCTTCCACGACCGGCGAGAGCGTCTTCGCCTCACGGCCCCGGATGAGTACGAGCGCATCACGCGCAACCAGCGTTTTTACGCCGCGAATCGGGCGAGCAAGCGCTTCATGGATGCGTGGCTTCGCGAGCACTGCGCGCCTGGGCGCCGCGTTCTGGACTATTGCTGCGGAACGGGTCTCAATACGCTCTTCATCGCCGGGTGCGGCGCGGAGGTCGTCGGAATCGACATCTCGTCACAATCGATTCGGGCGGCCCGCGCGCGGCTCGACGACGAGGGACTCGGAGCTCGCGCCCGCTTCGTCATCACGGACGCGGAACGGACCTCGTTCAGCGAGCGAACGTTCGACGTGATCCTCTGCAATGGAGTGCTCCACCATCTCGACCCGGGCGCGGCGTTCAAGGAGCTGAGCCGAATCCTCAAGCCGGGGGGCCGGGTCTTTTGCGTCGAGGCGCTCGCGCACAATCCGATCTTCCATCTCTACCGACGCCTGACGCCGCACATGCGGACCGCGTGGGAGGTCGAGCACATCCTGTCACGAGAACAGATCGCGCTGGCAGGGCGACACTTTCAGTCCGTCGAGACGCATTTCTTTCACCTCGCGGATTTGTTGGCCGTGCCGTTTCGACGGTGGCGGGTCTTCGATCGGCTCCTCGACGCTCTGGATCGTGTCGATCGACTCCTCCTGTCCTTGCCGGGGCTGCGCTGGTGGTCGTGGCAGTGTCTCTTCGTGCTGGGCGGACCGCGGGGAACTTCTGAGCGATGAACGTGTGGATTTTTGCGCACTACGCATCGATCCCGTCTCTCGGACAATATACGGGCCACTACGATCTGGCGAGGGCGTGGGTCGCCCGCGGGCACCGCGTCACGATCTTCGCGAGCTCATTCAGCCACTACACCTTTCGCGAGACAGTGCTTGCGCCCGGCGAACGGATCATCGAGACCGAACACGACGGCGTCCGCTTCGTGTGGCTGCGCACACCACCGTATCGAGCCAACGACTGGCGTCGCGTGATCAATATGGCGGTGTACGCGTGGCGGGCGGCTCGGGCCGCGCAGCGACGAGCGGACCGTCCAGACGTGTGCATCGGGGTGTGCGTGCACCCGTTGGCGGGTCTCAGCGCGTGGCTCGTCGCCCGCATCCGGCGAGCCCCGTTCGTCTACGAGATCCGCGATTTGTGGCCGCTCGTCTTGATCGAGACGGGCCGCCTGCGATCTCGAGGGTTCGCGGCGCGGATGTTGTTCGCGCTGGAGCGATTTCTCGTCCGGCGAGCGGCGTGTGTCGTTGCCGCCTGGAAGTACGTCGACCGTTACCTCGCCGAGCGTGGTTGCCCTCCGGCGCGGATCGTCTGGATTCCTCAGTTTGCCGACCCGCAGAGAATTCCGACCGAGGCGCCGGCGCCCGCTCCGCATGGGGGCTTCGTCGTCATGTACACCGGCGGCCACGTTCACACGATGGGGCTCGACGTCGTGCTCCGAGCTGCCAAGCTGCTGCAGAATCGCCACGTCATGGACGTGCGCTTCGTCCTGGTCGGCAGCGGCCAGGAGAAGCCTGCTCTGGCGGCCCTGGCGCGCGAGCTGGACTTGAAGAACGTCGAGTTCCGCGCACCGGTCCCGAAAGATCGCCTCTACGAGGCCATGAGCGAAGCCGACGCGTTCATCGTGAGTCTGCGCTCGCTCCCGAGCCACCGATACGGCATCTCGATCAACAAGCTTTGCGACTATTTTGCGATGCGCCGCCCGGTGATCTATGCCGGGACCTCTACCTACAATCCCGTGGTCGAGGCCGGGGCGGGCTTCGGCATACCACCGGAGTCGCCGGAGGCCATTGCCGATGCCGTGCTGCGCCTCAAAACGCTGCCGCTATCTGAGCGGACAGCCATGGGCCAACGGGGTTGGCTGCACCTGGTTCATAACCACGACAAGAACCTGCTCGTCGAGCGATTCGAGCACATGTTGCAGGCGGTATGTGCGGGATAGCCGGCATCCTGACGCGCGGCGCTTCGCCGTCTCGCGAGCGTCTCGTGCGCATGCTGAAATCGCTCGAGCATCGCGGTCCTGACGGAAGCGGCCTCTGGGTGGACGGCCCTGTCGGCCTGGTTCACACGCGGCTCGCCATCATCGAGCCGTCCGCGGCCAGCGCCCAGCCCATGGTCGGCGCCGACGGCCGCAGCGCGATCTCGTTCAACGGAGAGATCTACAACTACCAGCAACTGCGAAGCGAGCTGGTCCGGCACGGTCATCGGTTCAGCACGTCGTCGGACACCGAGGTGTTCCTCGCGGGCTTTGCGCGCGAAGGCCCGAAGTTTTTCGAGCGCCTCGAGGGCATGTTCGCGGCGGCCATCTGGGACGGCGTGCAGTTGATTCTCGTCCGAGATCGATTCGGTATGAAGCCGCTCTTCTACACGGATCGCGGCCATGAGCTGCTGTTCGGCAGCGAGCCCAAGGCCCTGCTGGCGGGCGGCGCAACGGCCCAGCTGAGGGCGCAAGGACTCCTCGAATACCTGCTGCTGAACACCGCTCAGGGACTCGGGTGCATGTATCAAGGCATGACGCAGGTCGAGCCCGGCGGCTGGATCGCGGTCCGCCCGGGGCAAACAGTCGTGACCAACCGCTACTGGGACATTCCCGTACCGACCAGGCCGGCGTCTCGCCCGTGGCGCTTCGCGTTGGACGACGCGCGACACATCCTCGATCGAGCGATCCGGCGCCATCTGGTCAGTGATCGACCGGTGGGCGTCTACCTCAGCGGCGGCATCGACTCGTCGCTCATCGCGTCCGCGGCGGCCGCGGCGGTTCCGCGATTACGTTCATTCTGGCTTGGCTTCGACGCGACCGGGGACGATGCTTATCAACGCTTCGCCGAGCGAATTGCCGAACGGTTCGGGATGACCCACGTCTCGGTCATCGCGAAGAGCTCTGACGTGCCAGAGCTCCTCGATGAGATGAACACGCTGGCCGACGAGCCGCAGGGTGATGCGGCCGATGTCGCCGTCTATGCCCTGTCGAAGGTCGCACGCGAGCAGGTCAGAGTTGTGTTGACCGGTGACGGGGGGGACGAAGTGTTCGGTGGCTATCGCCGTCATCGCGGCGACGCGCTCGCGCGGCGAGTGGGGTGGTTAGCGCGAGCGGCACAGCCGCTGGGCCCGTGGCTCGGGGATGTCAATCGACGTCGTCTTCGCTTGCTTGCCACCGCGCCCGCCGGCGAGCGCTACGCAAGCTCTCTGATGAGTCTTCCGGAGCCGCGACGTGAGGCCGCGCTGCTGATCCATCCGGAGCTCAGACGCGATGTCGACGTCGACGCGGTGTTCGATCAAATTCGAAAGCCGTTCCACCGAGCCGCCGGACTGTCGGCCATGCTGGTCACCGACCTCCGGACGATTCTGAGCGACAGCTATCTTCGGAAGACCGATCGCGCCTGCATGATGGCTGGCGTGGAGGGCCGGCTGCCATATCTGGACCGCGAGCTGGTCGAATTCGCATTCGGGTTGCCGGCGAGTGCGCTCGTCGGCGCCATCAGCGGCAAGCGCATTCTTCGAAAGCTCTTGCGGGAGCGTATCCCCGATTCGATGACCACGGCGCCCAAGGCCGGCTTCAATGTTCCCTTCTGGCGGTGGTTGGCCGACGGCCGCATGAGGGAGCTCCGGATGGCATTGGCCGAGCCGACATCGGCGCTGTCTTCGCTCGTGAGCTCGACGGCGCGTGACATCCTCACGAGCGATCCGGGGGATCCGCAGCACGCCGCGACACAATGGAAGCTGCTACGGCTCGGCCTCTGGGCTCAGCGTTGGCTACGCGATCCTTACCGAGATGCGGTCAGTGCCTGAGACCGCGGGGACCTACCGGCTCCCCAACTACATCTGGTTTTCGGCGTCGACCGCGTTGATGCTGGCCGGGCCCTTCTGCGTGGTCATCATTCTCAGTCGAATGGGATCGCCGGTCGAGCTAGGGCTCTATGCCTATGCCTACGCAGTGACGGCCCCAGTGCAAGCATTCGCAGGACTGCATGTGCGCGCGTTCATCGCCATGGACCGCCTCTTCGGGTACCGCGTCGAGGACGTGTTGGCGCAGCGAGTCTATCTGGGCCTTCTGCTCTTCGTGACCGCTCTCGTGGCGGCGGCGTTGCACGGCGGCGACGCGCATGAGCTCGGTGTGTTCCTGGGTATCGTCGTCGTCCGCGTGGCCGAGGGGTGCACCGATGTGTCGACGGGGCAGCTGCAGCGCGCGCATCGTCCTCGCTTGATCGCGCTGTTGTATGCGGCCCGAGGTGTCGGCGGGCTCGGCATCTTCGCGGCCCTGATCGCCGCCCACGCACCGCTTGGCCTCGCCTTGTCGGGCATGGGTGTCTTTAGCCTGTTGACGTTCTTGGTCGTCGATCGAGCACTCTTGGCGTCGATCGGCGCGGCACCAAGCCTGCCTGGTGTCGTCGACAGTGTCGCCAGTGCTCGCCCGCTCCGGCTCGCGCGTCACCTCTTCCCGGGGGCGCTGCTGGCGGCGCTGAGCGTCGTGGAAACCAATCTTCCGCGCTACGTCGTCGACGCGTTGCGAGGAATCGAGGCGGTCGGTGTGTACACGACGCTAGGCATGCTGCTCAGTGTCGCGACCAACGTCGTGCATCCCGTCTTCTTCATGACGTTCGCCCGACTGGGTCAGGCGGCACAGCATCACGATCCCGAGTCGAGCAGATTCCTGACGCGTACGATATGGACGAACGCTGGCCTGACGATTGTCAGCGGCGTGCTGCTCATCACGATATGTCTCGGCTTTGGTTCTTCGATTGTCGTCGGCGTCTTCGGATCTGCATGGGGGAAATACCATGAATTGTTCAGTGTGCTGGCGGTCGCCGCGAGCGCTGGACTGCTTCGAAGCTGCCTCGGATTCGCACTCACCGGGCTGAATATCTTCGCGCCCCAGATCGCGATCACTCTGTGCAGCGCGGTCATCTTCGTCGTGCTTGCCGTCGGGCTCGGCGGCTCGACCGACCTGATTGCCGTCGCCCAGGCATGGGCTGCTGCCTCGCTCTTCGCGGTCGTCGTCAATGCGGTCATTCTCGGCGCCGCGCTTCGCCGCCGTCGTTCGACGGTCGATGTCGCCAGCATGGCGGCGGGCGCGCACCTCGGGGGCTGAACGAGCGTGGATCCGATTGCCCTGTGGCTGTTTGTCCCGGTGTGGGTCGGCGCTCTCGCGCTTGCGCGCGGCCTGAGGCGGCGGTTGATCGGCGTCACGACCTTTTTCACAGCCGTGTCGGTGTTGTACATTCTGCTTCCCATCTTCTTTTATAGTGGCGACGCACCGTTATTCCTGGCGCTCGTCGCCGGGAGCGGACTCGCCATCGTGGGATTCTGGCTTGGCTTCACGGGGCCGACGGGCTTTCGTGAGCCGGTCGCCGAGGTCGTCGCGGACCGACCTCTCGAAACGACCCGGTTGGGCCACACCGCGGTCGTGCTGATGACAATCGGGCTGCTGAGTGTGGCCATCGCCAATCCCAACGTGCTCTCCCAAGTTGGTACGTACGAAGGCCGCGTCGCGTTTCAGTCAGGAAGGGGAATCGAGCCGTTCTTGTTGAATCAGGTCGTCGTAGGACTCGGGGCGGTCGTGCTGCTGGCGCTCGAGCGCAGGTGGTGGATGGTCGCGCTGCTCGCCTCCATTGCCGGCGTCGGCTGGGCTGTCTATTCGAGCCACAAATTGTCCATGCTGACGACGCTGGCTGCCTGGTTCGCGTGGTGGATTGCCGGTGTCTGGCATGGACAGCGGTCCGTCCGGCTCGCATGGCTCGGCATCGCGCTTCTGCCGCTGATCCTTCCGATGCTTCTCGTCTACTCGTTTCTGCGAGCCGGCAGCCCGGGCGATCTGTCCGACGCCGTGGCCCTCGCTGTGAACAACCTGGATCGCCTCGGAGATGCCGGAGTGATGGTGGGGGACTTCGACGGACCTTACAGAGTGCTCATCGCCACGCTCGAGAACCGGGCCAGCGACGTCGTCCTCGGATGGACGTATGTGTCCCAGCTCGCGGTGCTCATGCCGCGTGGCTTCCGCGGCGATTTCTTGGACCTTGCCGAAGAGTTCGCTAGGCTTCAGCTTGGTTCTGCCTGGCAGCCCGGCATGGGGCTGGCGTTCTCCCCTTGGGCCGAGGGGGTTTTGAACTTCGGACTCTTCGGGTTCTTCGTCGAAGCGTTCTTGTTCGGCCTCATCCTATCGGCGCTCGTCCGATCTGGGCGCGCCGCATTCGGCCGCGACGGTGCGCTGCTGCTCTACTGTCTGGCGCCCCAGATCGTCCTGTTTCAGCGCGGGTACCTGGTCGGCGTCGTCAAGAACGTGGTGGTGTACGCCCTTCCATTGGTATGCGTGTGGCTGGCGCTGGGGTGGTTGGGCCGCATCGCGTCCTCCACGCCGATCCCGATCGATTCGCGGCGGTTTGCGCGAGACACGCTGGCGGATTAGCGGTGAGCAACGACGACAAGCCTCCGCTCGGCCTGCTTCGGCGAATGCATCGCACCATGGTGCTCATCCGGCAATGCGAAGAACGCATCGCCGAGCTCTGCGATTCGGGCGAAGTGCGGTGCCCCTGCCATCTGTGTATCGGCCAGGAGGCCGTCGCCGCTGGCGTGTGTAGCGCGATAACTGACGCGGATTACCTGTGGGGTGGTCACCGGTCGCACGGACACTATCTCGCCAAGGGCGGCGATCTCAGGGCGCTCATCGCCGAGGTGTTGGGGCGTGCCACGGGCTGCGCCGGCGGGCGGGGGGGCTCGATGCATCTGATCGCCCAAGAGGTAGGCATCCTGGGCACGGTCCCGCTTGTTGCCGCGACGATCCCGCTCGCCGTCGGCGCCGCGCTCGCGGCAAAGCTGCGTCGCGAGCGTCGCGTGTCCGTTGCGTTCTTTGGTGACGGTGCGACCGAAGAGGGACACTTTCACGAGTCACTGAATCTCGCTGCCCTCCACCGCCTTCCGGTCGTCTTCGTTTGCGAGAACAATTTGTACGCGAGCCATCTCCATCTGACCGAGCGGCGCCTCGTCGACAATCTCGACAGGTCAGGCGACCTGCATGGCGTACCGGGTGAACGAGTGGACGGCAACGACGTCGTGACCGTGTATGACGCCGCCGTCCGCGCGGTGCAACGTGCACAACGGGGCGAAGGTCCGACCTTGCTCGAATGCCGCACGTTCCGGTGGCGTGGGCATGTTGGCCCAGCGATGGACCTCGACGTTGGAATTCGCCGACGGGATGATCTCGCCGCATGGCGTGAGCGAGATCCCATCGCGAGCGCGGCCGGACATCTCCTCGAGGCCGGCGCGACGGAGATAGAGCTCGAACACGTGACCAAGGAAGTGCAGGCCGTGATTGACGACGCCGTCGACTTCGCTCGAAATTCGCCGTTTCCGGCGCCCGAGTCCCTACTCGACCACGTCTACTATCGACCAGAAACCCGATGACAACACGGACGCTTTCGTACGCCCAAGCCATTCGCGAAGCTCACGCTCAGCTGCTGCAAAGCGACGAGCGTGTCTTCGTTCTCGGGCAAGGCGTGTGGAGTCCGTGGTACGCGGGGACGAGCCTGCACGATATCGACAAGGAGTTCGGGCGGGAGAGGATCATCGACTCGCCGGTGGCCGAGAACGCGACGACTGGAGCGGCCGTGGGTGCGGCTCTGGCCGGGATGCGTCCGATCGTGTTCCACCCGCGAATGGATTTCATGTTTCTCGCGATCGATCCGATCGTCAATCAGGCGGCGAACTGGTCCTACATGTTCGAGGGGCGAATCGGGGTCCCCATCGTCATCCGAGCCGTCATCAATCGAGGTGGCGAGCAAGCGGCGCAGCATTCTCAAGCGGTTCATAGCTGGTTCATGCACGTGCCCGGACTCAAAGTCGTCATGCCGGCCACGCCGTACGATGCAAAAGGACTGTTGATGGCGGCGGTTGCCGATGGCAATCCCGTCATCTACATCGACGATCGGTGGCTCTATTCCGACGAAGGGCCCGTGCCGGAAGAGATGTACACGGTCCCGATCGCGGTCGCGGATGTTCGCCGGGTTGGCCGGGATGTGACGATCGTCGCGGCCTCGTTCATGGCGCGCGAGGCGGTGAAGGCGGCGGCTGACCTCGCGGCGCGGGGTGTGGATGCCGAAGTGATCGACCTGCGTTCGATCAAGCCATGGGATCGGTCGCTGGTTCTCGACTCCGTCGAAAGGACAGGGCGACTTGTGATCGCTGACAGCGGATGGACGACGGCGGGCATCGGAGCCGAAATCGCAGCGACGGTGGTGGCAGAACGGTTGCACAGTCTCAAGGCACCGATCGCCCGCGTGAGCCTGCCTGATGTCCCGGCGCCGATGAGCCGGTCTCTCGAGCAGGTCTACTACAAGTCTGCGGCGGATATCACCGCCACTGTGCTGGAATTGCTGAGTCGATGAGCCTCGAGACTCCGGCATCGAGGTTTGAGGGGATACGGGACAGCTTGCTGCGCCACCGCCGACCGGTCGTGATCAGCCTCCAGCTGATCGTCGCCGCCGCGTCGCACTACGCGGCGCTGATGCTGCGATTCGACGGCGGGATTCCACGGGATGTCGCCGCGGCGCTTCCGACGCTGCTCCCCATTCTGCTTGCTCTCCGGGCCGCCGGCCTGATCGCGTTCCATCTCTACGAGGGGCTGTGGCGATACACCAGTGTTCGAGATATGGTCCATGTCGCCGCTTCTGTAGCCCTCAGTACGCTCGCGTTCGATCAGGTCATTCGCTGGCTGCCCGCCGCCCACGCGTATCCCCGATCGGTCCTTCTGATCGACGCGTGTGTGCTCGTCATGCTGCTCGCGGCGATGCGACTGGGGCGACGGCTGTATCGAGAGCTGGCGCGCGGGACGCGGGAGAAGAGAGTCCTCATCTACGGCGCCGGCGACGCGGGCGAGATGATCGTCCGCGACATGCGCCGGAATCCGTACTATGAGTACGAACCGGTCGGCTTCGTGGACGACAATCCCGCGAAGGTCGGGTCGAAGATCCACGGGCTGAAGGTGCTGGGCACGAGCGCGGCGCTCGGCCCGATCATCGCGGCAACGCGCCCAGATGCCGTGCTCGTCGCGATCGCCAGCGCGGCGCCGCCGACGATGCGAGCGATCGTCAACACGCTGGAGCCGTTCAAGGTACCGATTCAGCGGCTGCCCAACCTGCGTGATCTGCTCGACGGCAAAGTCAGCGTCGGACAAATCAGAACCCTCTCGATCGAAGACCTCCTGGAACGAGCGCCCGTCACGTTAGACCGTGACGCGACGCGTTCGCTCATCGAGGGCCGGGATGTGCTCGTGACCGGTGCCGGCGGATTCATCGGGCGCGAGCTGTGTCGGCAGATCCTGGCGCTGGTGCCACGGCGCCTGACGTTGCTCGATCGGTATGAAAACGGACTCTACGCGACCTTGAACGACCTCGAAGACCTGGCCCTCGGCACGCAGATCGACGGCGAAGTCGCGGACGTGACCAGCGCGGATCGCTTGCGTCTGATCATGTCGGCGGCCAAACCACAGGTCGTGCTGCACGCCGCTGCGCACAAGCACGTGCCGCTGATGGAGCTGAATCCCTGCGAGGCAATCTTGAACAACGTTCGGGGCGCGCGCGTCCTGATCGAAACGGCGGGCGACATGGGCGTGCCGCGTGTCGTGCTGATATCCAGCGACAAGGCGGTCAATCCAACGAGCGTGATGGGAGCCACCAAGAACATCGCCGAAATGCTCGTCCAGGCCGCCAACGGACAAGGTGGAAGTCTTCTGGCGGCGGTGCGTTTCGGAAACGTCCTCGGAAGCTTCGGGAGCGTTGTGCCGCGCTTCGTCGACCAGATCAAAGCCGGGGGGCCGGTGACGATCACGCATCCCGAGATGCGCCGCTACTTCATGCTGGTGTCCGAAGCTGTCGGGCTCGTTCTCCACGCGGCGTCGCTGGCCAAAGGCGGCGAAATCTTCGTGTTGAGCATGGGGGACCAGATCCGCGTGCTCGACCTGGCGCGGAACCTCATCCGTCTGTCGGGCTATCTGCCGGATGAAGAGATCGCCATCAAGGTCGTCGGTGTTCGACCGGGGGAAAAGCTGGCAGAGGAGCTGATCGGCGCAGACGAGCAGGCGATGCCCTCTCCGGTGGATGGCATCTTGCAGGTGCAACCGCGGCGCTCACCCGGGTTGCCCCAGCTCCGTGAAGAACTCACCGAGCTCGAATGCCTGGCGGAACAGGGCGACGTTCCTGCCGTGTTGAAGATGCTTCACACCATCGTGCCCACGTACCGACAAGCCGCGGACGACGGTGGACGCGGCTGAGAAATCATGACGAAGCCGGAACTCTACAACGCGACGGCATCTGCGTATGCTCGGGTTATCTGGCGACATCGCGTGCCCGTTGTCGCCGTGCTGGCAATCGCCTTGGTGCTGGCGGTCCTTGCGACGATCATCCTTCCGAAGAAGTATGACGCGACCGCCTCCATCGTCACGCCTCGCGAGAACGTATCGGCCGGGATCCTTAGTGGCCTGGCGACGGCGTCAGGCTTGCTCCAGCAAGTGCCGACCTCTGCGCCGCCGTCGCTCGTGCCGAATCGGGATCTGATTGTGGGCGTGCTCAAGAGCCGAGCGGTCGCTCAGGCGGTCAGCGACCGTTTTGCTCTCGCCGCGAGATTCAGGGTTCGATACCCAGGAGATGCCGTGAAGCACCTGCAGGATGCCACGACGATATCGATCTCTCGCGAAGGAGTCGTCTCGGTCATCGTCGAGGACACCGACCCGAAGCTCGCCGCGGACATGGCGAATTTCTACGTCGAGGAAGTCGACCGTCGCGTGGCCCAGTACAGCATGAGCGAATCAGGTCGCCAACGGGGCTTCCTCATGCAGCAGCTGGCGCGGGCCAAGACGGATCTAGACGAGGCCGAACAGGCCCTCCGGCGCTTTCAGGAACAGAATCGTGCGATCGTCCTGCAGGAACAGACCCGGGGCGCCATCGAAGCGGCGGCGCGTCTCAAGGGCGAAATTCTGGCCGCAGAAGTGCAGCTCCAAGTCATGCGTAATTTCGCCACCGATGCCAACCCGGAAGTCATCGCACTGCGCCGGCGAATCGACGAGATGAACCGGCAGTTCACCCAGATGCAGTATGGCGTCGGCAGCCCACAGGACGTCGCCGACAAGCGGCGCTCGCGCGACTTCACGGTGCCGTTCGCCCGAGTGCCGGAAGTCGGCTTGGAACTTGCCCGGCTAACGCGCGACGTCAAGATACAGGAAACGCTCGTCGGCCTCCTCACACAGAATATGGAGCAGGCGCGCCTCGGTGAGGCGAAGGACCTCCCCGTCGCGCAGGTGCTCGACCGCGCCGTGCCACCCGATAGGCACGCTCGGCCGCGACTGAGCGTCAATCTGGCCATCGGGGGTGCGTTAGGCCTCGCGCTGGGATGTCTTCTCGCCTTCGTGTTGGAAGTCCGCAGCGGTGCTCGACGCCAATAGCCCTTTGACAATCGCCCTCCTCGGCGGCTCTCCAGTGCGCCGCACGCCCTTGCCGTACGCGCGTCAGACGCTCGAGCCCGACGACGTCGCCGCGGTCGCCGACGCGCTCGCCGCGGACTGGATCACGCAAGGCCCGACCGTTGCGCGCTTCGAGCGCGCGCTGGCCGACCGTGCCGGCGTGAAGCACGCGATCGCGGTCGCCAGCGGGACGGCCGCGCTGCACGCCGCATGCTGGGCCGCCGGGCTCGCCGGCGGCGACGAAGTGATCACGACACCGCTCACGTTCGCGGCGACCGCCGCCGCGATTGTCGGTCGGGGCGCCCAGCCCGTGTTCGCCGACATCGATTGCGCGACGCTGAACATGAGTGCCGACGCGGTCAAGCGCGTGGCGACCACTCGAACCCGGGCGCTCCTGCCGGTCGACTTCGCCGGGCTGCCGTGCGACTACGAGCACCTGCTGCCGCTGGCCAGTGAGCACGGCTGGATCGTCATCGCCGATGCGGCGCACTCGTTCGGCGGCGCCTTCCGTGATCGGCCGGTCGGCGCGCTGGCTGACATGACGACCTTATCATTTCATCCCGCGAAGCTGATCACCACGGGTGAGGGCGGCGCGGTGCTCACCGGCCGCGACGACCTCGCCGAGCGGCTGCGCACGATGCGCCACCACGGGATCCGTCACACCGATCGCGAGCACCCCTGGCGCTACGAAATCCCCGACCTCGGCAACAACTACCGCCTGACCGATTTCCAGTCGGCGCTCGGTCTGTCCCAGCTCGGCAAGCTCGATCGCTTCTGGCAGCGGCGCGATCAGCTCGCCCGCCGCTACCGCGAGGAGCTCGCCGGCTCGCGTCTCATCGAGCTACCGGCGCTTCCCGCAACGCATCGTCACGGTTGGCACCTCTTCGTCGTGATGCTGCGTCTCGAGCGTCTGGCCGCCGATCGCGACACGATCCTCACCGCGCTGCGAGCCGAAAATATCGGCGCGACCGTCCACTATCCGCTGGTCTACCGTCACCCGTTCTACCGCAAGGAGTTCGGCTACGGCCCGGGTCTCTGCCCCAACGCGGATGCGGTCGAGGAGCGGCTGGTCACCCTGCCGCTGTTCCCCGCGATGAGCGACCTCG
>Ga0111538_10003758_pt1 | contig 21159 bp, 17 predicted proteins | sample SoiMethybrSBSTD1_FD_79669 | JGI IMG/M metagenome (GOLD analysis project Ga0111538, IMG submission 79669) | Bulk soil microbial communities from a Populus tree surrounding site in Tennessee, USA - Soil MetaG P. TD hybrid SBSTD1 (version 2)... | ecosystem: Environmental > Terrestrial > Soil >... | reverse complement strand
GAGACCGAGCGAGGTGAGCATGCCAGCTATGTCACTTCGGCAATCAACGCGCTCTGCGGATCGGGGTGGGCGAGCGAAGGACGATGCCAACGGCGAAGCGTGTGCGGCGACGGCCAGTGCTCGATCGACGAGCACGAGGGACCTTGCGGAGGGGACTGTCCCTCCATCGATTCACGCGTCCGAGGCTTCCCGCAAGGTGGCGGTTGCACGTTCGCGCCGAGTGGCCCTGCGGCGGGCGGCTGGGCGCTTCTGCTGGGCGCAGCCGTGAGCCGCGCATGGCGGCGCAATCGCGGGTTGAAAGGTGCCGGGGAGAAGCCATCCCGCCGGCACGCGATGACGTGGAGGAGCGCCTCGTGTAGGATATAGGAAGTGCCCAGCAGATCCCACGGTTCCACTCGACAAGCGCCACCCTCGTTCGCGTAGCGCCATGGCGAGATGCGTAAGGGGGGAGTTTTTCGTCGAATACGTGCGAATGATTCGCCGGCGCAAAGACATCGATTGGGACAGCATCTTGTCGGGCCAAGATCTGGTCTATCTCGCAAGTCCCATCCAGCCGGACGAGTGGTATCCGATGGAGACCTTCGAGCGCCTCGGCGTGGCGATTCTGGCGCAGTTCGAGGGGATAACGCTCGGCGCGGTGCGTTCGTGGGGAAAGCTGTCCGCCAGCCGATACAGCGCGGAGCATCCCACGCTCATTGCGCCGGACGACCCGGTCGAGTCGCTCATGCGGCTCAAGGTCATGCGCAGCACCCTCTTCAACTTCAAAGCGTTCGATCTCACGATGCTGGTCGACCACCAGGCCCGCGTCGCCGTCACGTATCACATGGGCCCCGTGGCGGAAGAAGCCGCCTGCCATCAGACGATGGGTTTCTGCGAGGAGGTTCTCACGCTTTCCGGTGCGCTCGAGGTTCAGGCGTTCTTCGAAGAGCGCGCTTGGAAGGGAGATCCGAGGACGGTCTTTTCGCTCGTCTGGAGCGGACCGGCGGCTACGGCGCCCTGAGCTGTCGGACGACCTGCCGTCAGTCCGTACCGTCGTCCGCCAGTACGAGCACGGCTTCGACGCAGTTCGGCGGCAGAGGCTGCCCCTCGTCCAATCGCTCGACCGAAAACGATCGGGCTTCCGCAGTCGGCCTTTTCAGCGCGACGCGAATGGCGCCGATGCGCACTTTGCGTTCCGGGGCGGGCTGTTGCACTGGGACGGCGCGCTGGCGAATGGACGACGGCGGCGAATGGGCGGGGACGGAAGAGACGTGGGTGGTAGGAAGGGGAGGCGGGGTCGCGCGGCGGAGGAGCGTGGGGTCCGAGTCGAGGGGCTGGCGGCCGACCTTTGGCGCGGGCTTGGAAAAGTTCGCGGGCGATCGCACGACGGTCGAGGGCGTCTGCCGCGCCGCGTTCTTCAAATCAGCCGCCGCGTGCGCGAGCGCGAGGACGCGCGAATCATTGCCCTGCTTTTCGGCTTCGTCGGCGGCACGCCCAAGCCAGCGCGCGGCTTCAGCAAGATCGCCGCGCACTTCGAGCGCCTGAGCCGTTTCGAGGGCCACGAGCACATCCTCCGAATCGGAAGGCTTGGGGCCAGGTGTGCGCAATGTAGGCGTGAATGGTTTGAGGTTGAGCTGCGCCATGATCTGTCTGTCGCCCGACGGCTGCGCTTTGAGCAAGCGTGGGGCAATTTGACGCGCTTCGAAGTGGGCATTCGAGAATCCACCCGAGGAATCTCGATACGGCTTGTCCCCTTTTCGAATTGCACGAAATCTTCGAACTCTCGTAGGCTGCTGGACCTGAGCGATCATCGGCCCGCGCTCGCGCGCTTTGCCGTTTCGAATGGTGTTCGAGCGACGATGAGGGTCGCTTGAGCGCGCGGGCGGGGCGAGTCGTCATCCAACAACCAGAGGTGGGACATGTCAAAACTGCGTTCTTTGCTCACGTCGTTCAGCGCCGTAGCGGCATTTTGCGTTGGCATGGGCACGTCCAGCGTCGCGCTGGCCGATTCCCCCGACGAGCCCGGTGACGTTAGCGTGGACACCTTCTTCTTTCCGGTGACCCTTTCGGATGGAAACGTCCATCACATCGCCGGCTATCTCTTTTACATCGGCACGCCCGAAAGGCCGATCATCCAGGTGGCCGTGCATGGCGCCACGCACTACCACCTCTATTGGGATATTCCTGACTTCAATGGGGATTCGTATTCCTATGCGAGGTACATGGCCCATCGTGGTTACACGGTGCTGGCCATCGATCAGCTGGGAACGGGCGCGAGCGACCAACCCGACGGCGACACGGTGACGCTGCCCGAGACGGCGAGCGCACTTCACCAAGTGCTGGCCAGCCTGCGCACGAGCCAGAACCCCACGGGGCACGACTTCTCGAAGATCGCGCTCGTCGGCCATTCCAATGGCTCGCTCACCTCGATCTTCGCGACCGGCACGTACCACGACGCGGATGGGTTGGTGACGACCGCGTTCGAGCACTCGCCGCATCCGCTTCCTTTCAACCCCGGCGATATCCTGGCTCTTCTGACGACGCCGTACCTTCCCGCCAACGCCTTCTCCGAGGAGTTTCGTACGGCGCTCTTCTACCACGTGCCGTCGACGGACCAGGCACTGCTCGACTTCGAGTTCAACTCCCTGGCGGCAATCCAAGCGCGCGCGCAATTCATCGATCTTTTCCAATACGGGTTGCACTCGGAACTGACGCGCAGCACGAGCGTCACCGTACCCGTGCTAGTGCAGAACGGAGACTTCGATGCCCTCCAACCGTCGGCGTTCATGCCGGGTGAGCCTAGCTATTACCCCGCCGCTTCCAGCGTGACACTCCAACCGCTCACGGCGATGGGACACAACATCAACGGCCACCGCAACCATCTGCAGAGCTGGCAAGGAATCGATCTCTGGATTCGGCAGAACATCCACTGACCGGGCTCGGCGGGCGCGAGGTTTGAATGGGTCACTTACATCGCCCTCTCCGCGGCGCGATCGCAACGCGTGGAAATCGTGACCGATTCGCGATGGCTACGGCCGTCGCGTAGCCGGGTACCCGCAAGCCTCGCAGCTCAAGATGCGGGAAGAAACGCCGTTCACGTAGCCGTGCCCACAGGAGCTACGCCGTCCGATCCGCCTCAATCGGGCCCCGGCCCGCTCAGAATCCTCGCCATGGGACCCTGTGAGCTTCGCTTCGAGGGCTCGCTCGCGAACCACCAGGTGCAGGCCGATCTGAGGCGGAACATCACCGCTCTTCACGAGCGCATCGTTGCCGACGGGTGCCAGACGATCACCGTCGACGTCCAGGGGCTGCATTTCGTCGACTCGTCGGCCATTCGGATCTTCGTGGATTGGATTGGCCGCGCGGCCGGAGCCAACTACCAAATCGTTTTCCTCGTCGACCCCAACATGACGTGGCAGCGTCTCAGCTTCAACGCGCTCAAATCCCTGGGTACCGACGCCGTCGAGGTTCGCGAGATGGGCCCTGCTTCGTCTACGAAGAGCGAGCCAAGCGAGTGAACGAGGCGCCTTCGCACAGCGCGGCCATCCATCGGTCGTGGCGCCTCGCGGGAGACTGGAAGGCACTCGACGAAGTGCGGCGTTACCTCGAATTCGGTCGCCGTTTTTGCCATACCGCATGTCGCGAAGCTGCCATGATGGCGTCGTGGGAGCTCGCCGAGAACGTCATTAAGTATGGACTCGTTGACGGGGATAAGGTCACGGGGACGATGACGATCGCCCTCTGGCCCGGCAGGACGTTGATCCGCACGGAGAACAAAGCAAACTGGGCGGAAGGAGCGCACGAAGTCATCAGCACGATCACGCGGCTGTCGACGGCAACCAGCGTGCGCGAGCTCTACGTCCAGAGGATGCAGCAGCTTCTGACGGGCGAGGGCAAATCGTACACGCGGCTAGGCTTGCTCCGCGTGGCCTACGAAGGTGGCTTCCAATTGTCCTACCGCCACGAAGCGCCGCGCCTCGAGATCTCCGCCGAGCGCCGCTGCGATTCGCCGGCGTGACGCGCCGTCGCGGGGTCAGCGAGATTTTCCGCCCTGCGGTTGCCTCTACAGAGCGAGAACGGTCGCCATGCGGGCAAGATCGTCCCGCGTACCCCGCTCGCGGCGCTTGACGCGCGCGGGGCATCCTGATGTGGTAAGTTGCTCGTTTTCGCGGGGTTTACTTCCCCGCGGCGGGGGCTCGTTACCATGTCCGCCGACGCAGGCGTCCGAGAGGGCGATATCATCGCCGGCAAATACCGCATCGATCGGGTGCTAGGCGCAGGAGCGATGGGGATCGTGGTTGCGGCGCATCACTTGAAGCTCGACGAGCGGGTGGCCATCAAGTTCTTGCAGCCGGAAGCTCTCGCCAACGCCGAGGCTGTCGCTCGATTCGAACGGGAGGCGCGGGCGGCGGTGCGAATCAAGAGCGAGCACGTTGCTCGCGTGCTCGACGTGGGGACGTTCGACAACGGCGCGCCTTACATGGTGATGGAGTACCTCGAGGGGGGCGATTTGGCTGCTTGGTTGCAGCACCGGGGGCGTCTTCCGGTCGAGCAGGCGGTGGAGTTCGTTCTTCAAGCGCTCGAGGCGATCGCCGAAGCGCACGGGCTCGGCATCGTGCATCGCGATTTGAAGCCGGCGAATCTCTTCGTCGTGCGTCGCGCCGATGGCCTCGATGCGGTGAAGGTGCTCGACTTTGGAATCTCCAAATTGAGCCTCACGGGCGAGGCGAGCTTCGTCGCCAGCGACGCCGCAGGTCTCTCGCCAGAGCAAGCGGAAATGAGAGAAGGTCATCCGCGCCGCGAGAGCATGTCGATGACGCGCACGGCGATGGCGATGGGGTCCCCCTATTACATGTCGCCGGAACAGATACAGTCGGCGCGCGATGTGGATGCTCGTACGGACATTTGGGCCATCGGCATCACGCTATGGGAGCTTCTGACGGGTAAAGTTCCCTTTGGCGCAGCGACGATCCCCGAGCTGTGCACGCGGATCTGTACCGCGACTTTGCCGCCGCTGCGTGAACGATGGCCTGACGCGCCGCCCGGCCTCGAGCAAGTCATCGCCAGGTGCCTCGAGAAGGATCGGTGCAAGCGTTACGCGAACGTGGCGCAGCTTGCGACCGCACTCGGAGAATTCGGTCCGCCGCGCGCGCGGTCGTCGGTGGAGCGGATCGGGCGGACCATCTCGGCGAGAGGGGGCGCGCGGGATGCGTTGGATGTGCCGCCGTCTTCCGACATGACGCACGGGGCACACGAAACGGCGTCGCTCTCGCCGCTCGGGCGGACGGCTTCCGGCGCCAAGAACCGCAAGGCCAAGGCTGGGACGATCGCTGCTGCCGCTGCGCTGATCGTGGTCGGTGCAGCGCTCGCTCTGAGCATATGGAGTCGTGAACCGAGTGCGGAAGGTCTGATGCCGTCGATGAGCGCAGCAAGCGTCGGCGCGCTCGGCGTGCGGGAAGGGGAGCTACCTGGCGCGGACGCCGGTGTCGGGACTTTGGAGCATGCGCCGGAATCTTCGGCCGTCGTCGTCGAGCAGCCGTCTGCATCTTCGCGATCCGCCGGCGCGCCGTCATCTCCGCTTTTGCTGCCCTCCGCCCCGTCACCCTCGGCCGCGAAGCGCCGGTCGGTATCCTCGGCGCCGGTGAAACCTTCCGGCGCCGCGAGCGTAAAGCAGCAGGGATCGAACTGCGATCCCCCCTTTACCTTCGACGAGAAGGGGCGAAAACATTTCAAGCCCGAGTGCTACCGATGAGATTCGCATGACACCGCGAGGCCGGCTCATCGCGGCGATGGTCGCAGTGGGCTCCGCCCTGGGCGGTGCAGAAGCGCGTGCGGGGGACCCAAGCACCCGGGAATGTTTGGCCGCGAGCGAGGCTTCGCTCAAAGCGGGCAACGAGCACGCGCTTCGCGCGGAGCGATCGGCGCTGTTGATCTGCGCGGCCGCGAGCTGCCCCTCCGACGTTCGTAGCGAATGCATCCGTCGCGTGGACGAGGTGAACGCCGCCATTCCGACCATCGTCTTCGTAGCTAAGGATGCGCCGGGCGGCGATCTCAGCGCCGTGAAGGTCGTGATGGATGGCGAAGTGCTGGCCGAGCGGCTCGACGGTTCCGCGCTCTCCATCGATCCAGGGGTGAGGACGTTTCGGTTCGAGACAGCTGGCTATCGTCCAATCACGAAGCAGCTCGTGATTCGCGAGTCGCAAAAGAACAGGCACGAAGCCGTCGTGTTCGGATCGGCCGAAGCTCTTTCGGCGCCGAGCTCGGGAGTCGGGGCGCAAAGGACGTTGGCCATCGTCGTCGGCGGCGTGGGGCTCGCTTCACTTGGCGTGGGGAGCGCGTTCGGGCTTTCCGCGATGGCGAAGAAGGCCGACGCGGAAAAGGTGTGCCTGCACGACTGCGCCGATCAGAACGGCGTGAATCTTTGGGACGAGGCTGCCCGCGCGGGCAATGTTTCCACGGTGCTGTTCATCGCGGGCGGCGTGCTGCTCGGCGCTGGCGCGGCGCTCTGGCTCACGGCCCACCCCGACGCGACACGCGGTCCGTCGGCGCAGGTCGGCGTCGGGCCCGGCTCGATCCAATTGAGAGGCGTGTGGTGAAGCGGATCGCCGCCGTGCGTCTCGCTCTCCTCGTCACGCTTCTTTTGAGCGCCGCATGCAATGCCATCCTCGCTATCGACGAGCACAAGCTCACGTCGCCAGACGCCGCATCCGATGCGGGGGCCACGGATCCGGACGTTCGCTTCGATGTCGATTCAGGATCGCTCGTCCCGCGCGATGGATCCGCTGACGCCCCCGGCCTGGACGCGCCGAGCGATCGGCGCGATACGGACGCTCACGAGGGGGGCAGCTCCGGCGCCGATGCGAGCGACGCGGCCGATGCGGGCGCCACCACCCCCGACGCGCGCGACGACGGCAACACGGGAGTCGACAGCGGTGACGGCGGATCCAGCACGGGGGACGGTGGGTCCACCGGGGGCGACGGTGGCGATGCCGGCGGTCGCATCGTCGTTCTGCGAGGCACCATCAGCACCGTGAAGCTCGCTCCCGCCGCGGCGGGAAACGTGCGGCTCGTCGATCATGGGATTGCCGTTCCATGGAAGAGCTGCAACGCGTCGAATTGTGTGAGTGGAGGAATGGCGCCATGAAGACCAAGTGGCTTTGGATGGGCGGATTGTCGATAGGGGCCGCGAGCCTCGTGATGGGTTACGCCGCGGGTCGAGCGCGCGCTTCCGGGCTTCGGGCGGCCGATCCGATGACGTACCGAGGGGTCTTAACCGATCTCGCGGGGGTGCCGCTCACCGGGACCAAGAACGTCCAGATCCAGTTCTGGGATCAAGCGACGGCGGGCGCCATCCAATGCTCGGTCGGCCCGATGCCCGCCACCCTCGTGGGAGGCGCGTTCGAAATCGTGTTGCCCGAGGCGTGCACGACCGCGGTTCACTCGACCACCGATCTGTGGGCAGAGGTGTTCGTCGACGGCGCCTCGCTCAATCGAACCAAGTTGGGAGTGGTCCCCTACGCCCTCGAAGCGGATAGGGCCTCCAATGCGGCCGGCGCGCTGGCAACGCAACTCGCCGGGATCGAGGGTCGACTTGCGCGCGACACGAGCGGCGCTGCCAAGCGCATATGCACTGGTTCGACGCCGATTGGCTCCACGGACTGGCAGGTCTACGGCAGCAGCGGCATCACGGTCCGCGTCGATACGTCGGGCTGCAGCTTTACGACGCGGCCTCTTTACATCACGGCGCTCGTCGGAGAAAACCAGCACTTCGTAACGACGGGCGGATCGGCGCCGTACGTGACCGATGCTACCGCGACGACGCGCTTCGACATCTACATCCCCGACGCCACGCCGGCGGGTGCCAACATGTACAAGTGGCACATCGAGTGGATCGGTATTGGCAATTGAAGAGGATGGGGCTCAAGCCCGTGGACCCAAGGCCCCACCACGGCAGAGCAAGATTTACCAAGTCGCTCCGCGCCGCGATGGCTACGGTCTTCGCATGGCCACAATTCGTAAAGAGCTGTCAATTGGTTCGCCTGCTGCCGCTGTGTGGGCGGTTTTCCGCGATATCGGTGCCGTGCACACGCGGCTCGCACCGGGGTTCGTGGTGGACTGTCGAATGGACGGCAGGGATCGCATCGTCACGTTCGCCAACGGTTTCGTCGCGCGCGAGCTCATCGTGCAGGTTGACGACGAAACGCGCCGGCTCGTTTACGCGGTGCGCAGCGACAACCTCACGCATCACAATGCGTCGTTCCAAGTGTTCCCCGCCGGCGCCGACCGCTGTCGCGTCGAGTGGATCACGGATCTGCTGCCCGATGAAGCGGCGGCGGGGATCGGCGCGATGGTGGAGCAGGGGGCAGTCGCCATGACGAGGGCGCTCGAACGGCGGCCGCAAACGCCGTCGCACGAGGTTTCATCCGCTCGATGAAGCATCGCGCCGAGCCCGGCCTCGTCTTCGGCAGCGTCCGGGCGAAATCGTCCGCCCGCTACGCCTGAGCGGACCGTCGCGCTTGAACCAAGCTGGCGATCTTTTCGAGAAGCTGGCGGTGTTCGACGGGCTTCGCGAGATACTGTTGATAACCCGCCGCCAACGCCCGGCGCATGTCCTCCGCTCGCGCATACGCCGTGAGCGCAATCGCGGGCATGTCGGCTGCGGTTTCGAGTCCGCGAATTTCGCGAATCAGATCGTAGCCATCGAGCTCGGGCATGCCGATATCGCTGACGATGATGTCGAATTTGCCGGATTCGACCTCGGTTAGCGCAGCGCGCGCGCTCGTCGCCGTCGTCACCAGTGCGCCGGCTTGCTCGAGGACCTCCCTTATCATTTCCAACGAGTCGACCTCGTCGTCGACCGCCAGAACGGAGATGTTGGCGAGCGCGTCCTTCGCGTCGACGGGTCGACATCGTTTGCTCTGTTCGCTCGACCCGGCGCCGTCGTCCTCGTCTTCGAGCCTCGAAGTGGCGATAGGGCGAATGGGTAGCTTGATCGTAAAGGTCGTGCCGTGCCCCGGTCCATCGCTGTCCGCGGTGATGGCGCCGCCATGCAGCTCGGTCAGATGGCGTACGATGGCGAGACCAAGACCGAGGCCGCCGTGCTTACGCGTGGTGGAGCTGTCCACTTGGCGGAAGCGTTCGAAGATGTGGGGCAAATGGTCGGCTGCGATTCCTGCGCCGGTATCCCGTACGGTGAGCATGATGCCCGATTGCGCGCGGTCGCCGGTCACAGTGATGCGTCCACCGCGCGGCGTGAACTTGATGGCGTTGATCAACAGGTTCCATAGAACCTGATGAAGCCTGTCAGCATCGATGATCGCGGCCCCGAGCTCGGGATCGATGTCGATGACGAGACGGACGCCCTTTGCGTCGGCTCCGGGTCGTACGACGTCGGTGGCCTGGTGAAGGATGGGGGCGAGCTCCGTCTTGACCGTCCTCAGCTCGAGCTTGCCGCTGATGATCCGGGATACGTCCAAGAGGTCGTTCACGAGCCGCGTTTGTGCACGCGCATTGCGCTCGATCACTTCCAGTCCGCGTTGCAGTTTCGATGGATCGGGCGGCACCTTGCGAAGAAGGTTTGACCATCCCAAGATCGCACTGAGCGGCGTGCGCAGCTCATGACTCATCGTCGCCAGGAACTCGTCTTTCGCGCGGTTGAGCTTCTCCAGTTCCTCGCGCGCCTGGGCATTCTCGCGGCTGGCGGCCTCCAACGCGTGGCGTGCCCGCACGCTCTCCGTCACGTCGATGTCGAAGGTCATCACGCCTTCGACTTCGCCCAAATCGTTCCGGACCGGCAGGTAGACGGAGTTCCAATACGATTCAACCCGCTGGCCGTTGACGTTGTGCCAGGCGAGCGCTTCCTGTTGAGCGAGAGGTTCGCCCTTCTCGTAAACGGTGCGGAGTTGCTCGTAATACGGTTGTTCCGTCATCTCCGGCACGGCGACGGCCAACGGTTTCCCAAGGACGTCTCGGCCGCCCAGCACGACGACGGCTCTCGGATGGGCGAATTCGAACACGAGATCGGGGCCGCGAAGGAAGTTGACGATGGCCGGCACCTCTTCGAGCAGGCCGAGGAATCGGCGGCGCTCCAGGTCGGCGGTCAGGCGAGCTGTCCGCTCTTGCAGAAGCTTCCTCTCATTCTCCTCGGCGGCACGCCGATCGGTCAGGTCGCGCGTGACCTTTGCGAAGCCAATGGTCGCGCCCTGCTGGTCGCGCACCGCCGTAATGACCACATCGGCCCAAAAACGGGAACCATCCTTACGCAGCCTCCAGCTCTCGTCCTCGAACCGGCCTTCTCGGCGGAGGATGTCGAGGATCCTCTCCGGCCGGTGCGCAGCACGGTCCTCGGAAGTGTAGAAAATCGAGAAGTGCTTGCCGATGATCTCGCTCGCGTCATAGCCCTTGATTCGTTTAGCTCCGGGGTTCCATGTCGCGACATGGCCGCTAGGGTCGAGCATGAACACGGCGTAGTCGATGACGGCATCGACCAGCGCGTGAAACGCATGCTCCGACTGCTGGAGCCGTTGCTCGACCTGTTGAGAACGCATTTCACCCCCCGCGGTCAGGCGCGGTTCGTCCTCCGTTTACGTCATCAGTTCGTCCATTCGGTCGTTCATCCATGCGGGTCCTTGTTATATCTCCGCGGATGCAGGGATCCGAGTAGGCCATTGGGCCGGATCGAATCCGCCGCGAGCGCGGGGGGCGCTGGAGGCCCATGGGAGAGCATGGGCGTCAACCGAGGTCACCTTCAGCGGCGCCTAGAGGACCAATACGGACGAGCGCGATACGGTCGCTCGCCCAGCGGTTCGCGAACTCGCATTATATCCCCCAAGGATCATCCCGCGCGACGGTGCGCTTGACAGGTTGTGATTTCGGCGGCTCGCCGCGAGGCTCCGTAGAAAGCGTAGCTCGCGGAGCGGCGAGGCCGGACGTTGCTTCTGGCGCGAGCTCGAATTCCTTTGCGACGTCGCGATCGAGATCGATGGTGCGAACGAGCGTCGTATAACCCGGCGCTTCGATGCGAAGGAGGTGTGGCTTGTCGTCGGGACGGCGCCTTATCCCCGCGGGGTTGCCTTCGAGCGCTGCGCCATCGAGGAAGACGCGCGCTTGCGCTGGTCTGACCAAGAAGACCGCGGAGATGGTCCCGGATGCTGGCGAGGGCGCCGCGACCGCCGGTTCGGGCCTCGTGACGGCGGCCGGAGCAGCTTGGAGAGGGGCAGGGGGCGCCGCAAGATCCTCGGCGATGGCCGCGCCGGCGGCCGACGCGGGTGCACCATTCGGCGCGTGAGCGGCGTACGCGATGCCAATCGCGCCCACGGCCGTCACGCATGCAATCCCGAAGACGCGTCGCAGCTGCCGGCGAATCGTGGGCACATCGCGCACGGCTTCGACGATGTCGTACGACGTGCTCGTCGTTCGACAGGTTCCCGTGCTCGCGAGCGGCGAAGTCGTCACTTGCGGAGCGGGTGGTGCAGAATGGAGCGCGGCCGCCGCTTCGTCGACGAGCGTCCGTAACTGTTGCCGGTCGACGGAGAAGAACGTTTGCATGTACGCGGCGAGCGTCGCGACGTGCGTCGTATCGCCAAGTCGCGCCAACACGCTTTCGATCTCGAGGCGCATCTCTTCGGCCGTTGCATAGCGATGCAACGGATCGAAGGCGAGCGCGCGCGCCGCGATTCTGAGCATGTCGGCGCTCACTCGGTCGGCATGGAGCGTTTGGATCGGCAGATCTCCGGCGGTGAGTCGGCGGAACACCTCGATTTCGTCGTGTCCCTCCCAAAGGCGCCGCCCAGTGGCGGCTTCCCAGAGCATCACGCCGACCGAAAAAATGTCGGCTCTTCGGTCGACGCGCTCGCGGCGCACGGCCTCGGGCGACATGTATCCGATGCTGCCTTTGACGATGCCCCCCATGCGCGTCTCGTCATCGCGAAGTGTCGCGTTGGCGATGGCGAAATCGATCACCTTGACCCGCCCGTCGTACGTCACGAAGACGTTGGAAGGCGTCACGTTGCGATGGACGATGCCGAGTGGCTTTCCTTCGTCACCCAGCTCGTGGATGTAGTGAAGACCCGCGAGCGCGTCGGCCAGCACCCGCAGGTGGATCGCAAATGGCACGTCGCCGGCCAGCTTGGCTCGCTGTCGAACGCTCGCCAGCGTCTGGCCCTCGAGGAACTCCATGACGAGCGCGCACAGGTCGCGGTCGGAATAGAGGTCGTAAGTCTCGACGACGTTCGGGTGCTGAAAACGCGTCCCGAGGAAGGCCTCGTTCGAGAACATCTCGCAGAACCCGTTCTGCAGAGAGAACTCCGATCTCAGTTGTTTCAGGGCGATTGGATGGGTCGTTCCACCCTCCTTTGACAACAGCGCCAGATAAACGCTGGTCATCCCGCCCCGCCCGACTTCTGCGACGAGCCCGTAATGACCAAGCGTCGCCCTCAATCCAGCGCTCGCTGCCAGCATTTTCGAGTCGGTGCTCATCGCGGTGACCGCGGGGCATCCAGTACACCGCTTACAGTCGCGCTGGGAGGATCCATCGTCCCAGAGCGAGCAGCGCCCGGACGAACGACCGAGATGCCGGCGCGCTTTCCACCTCCAGCGGCCGTCGTTGCTGGTCTTCGCCCCATTGCGACCGCTCGTGTCAGGGCCGGGTTCACGTCGGCGCACCTCGGAGCCGACCGCCCTATCATCTGGTTGCGGTAGTCCCCAGGTTGGGGCCCCCCTAGCGCGCTTGCGCGGAAGCACGCGTCCCAACAACATAAAAGGATGGGAGGGTCTCCGAATACGCGTTAATGGGAGTTTCTGACGATCTCGAAACGAGAGATATGGGGGCAGGCTCCGACGCGGGGAGCAAGGAGACCGCGTTTGGCGAACCCGGCAGCAACGTTGGCCGGTATGTCTTGCAGGAGCGAATCGGTCTTGGTGGGGCGGGGGTCGTGTTTTCGGCGTACGACCCGACGCTCGATCGCAAGGTCGCGCTGAAATTCTTGCGGGCGGGCAGGGACGCTGCCGCGGCGCGTGCGGGGCTATGGGGCGAGGCGAAGGCGCTCGCGCGGTTGTCGCACCCCAACATCGTGCAGGTCTACGAGATCGATGCGTTCGAGGATCGGATCTTCGTCGCGATGGAATTGGTCGAGGGGGTCACACTTCGCAATTGGCAGCGCGAGCAACCGAGATCGTGGCGCGAGACGGTGCGCGCGTACTTGCAAGCGGGCGAGGGGCTTGCGGCGGCGCATCACGTCGGCCTCGTCCATCGCGACTTCAAACCCGACAACGTGCTCGTGAGCGCGAAGGGTCGGGTCATCGTGCTCGATTTCGGTCTTGCTACGGCGGGGCTTCAAGCGGCGGGGAGATCCAGTCCCCGGCCATTCCACGTCGACACCGCGACCGACGGAACGAGCGGAACGCCGCGCTACATGGCCCCCGAGCAGCACGATGGTGTAGAGGCCGACGCGCGGGTCGACCAGTACAGCTTTTGCGTGTCGCTCTATGAAGCGCTCTACGATGAGTATCCTTTCAAGGATCGATCGAGCCGTGTGCGCGATCCCGAGGAGGAGCTGCGGGCGCTCCTCCGCCGGAAGAAGGAACGCGCGCTACACGAGCCCGAAGCGAAACGGCAGGTGCCGGGGTGGATTCGTCGGATCCTCGTGCGCGGACTCTCGCCGTCTCCTTCCGATCGTTATCCTGCGCTCGAGTCGCTCTTGGCCGAGCTCCGGCGGGGGCTCAACGCTGGTCACGGACGTTGGATCGCCGCCACGGGGGTCGCCGTCGCGCTCGGTCTCGGTTTCATCGGCTTCCATCGCATGCAAGAGCAGCGCGCGGCCATCTGTCGCGGCGCGCCGGCAAAACTCGCCGGCGTTTGGGATGACGGCAAGCGGGAGCAAGTTCGCGCAGCGTTCGCGGCGACCGGTGTTCCGTTTGCGAGCGACGCGATACGGACGGTGGAACGCGCCTTGGACGGCTATGCCGAAGCGTGGTCGAGCATGCACCGCGACGCGTGCGAGGCGACGGTGCTGCGGGGTGAGCAATCGCAAGAGCTCATGGACTTGAGGATGGAGTGCCTAGGGCGGCGCCGGCAAGCATTGGCTGCGCGCGTCGAGGTCTTCAGCAAAGCGGACGCGGTGGTCGTGGAGAAGGCGCCGGTCGCTGCGCACGCGCTGCCGACGCTCGACTTGTGTGCGAATGCATCGGCCCTCCGGTCCGTGGTTCGCGAGCCGGAGGATACCGAACAACGTCGCGCGATCGCGGAGCTTCGCTCGCAAGCGGAGCGCGCTCGTGCCCTTACCGAGTCCGGCAAGATCGCCGAAGGCGGGGAGCTCGCCGAGTCGACGGCGCGGGACGCCAAGAAGGTTCAGTTTGCTCCGCTCGAGGCAGACGCACTGCTCGTGCTCGGGAGCTCCCAAGAGACGCTCGGGAAATACGCGGACGCGACGGCGACCCTTCGCGATGCGATTCGGGCGGCGCAGAGAGCACATGCCGACGAAGCGGTGGTCCGCGCGCTGACGACGCTGGTTTTGGTGGTCGGCGGCAGGTTGGCTCAGTTTCCCGAAGCCGATCAATGGGCGCGCGACGCGGACGTCTTCGTCGATCGCGTCGGCCGAGGGGGATCGCTCGAGGCGCAGCTGCTCAGCAACGTCGCCTCCGTCGCCGTCGTGCGGGGGGATCCCGTGCAGGCTATCGCGAGCCTTCGCAAAGCGCTCGACGTCCAGCAGCGAATCAGCGGACCGGAGCACCCGCAGGTGGGCAAGCTCCTTTCCAATATCGCGTTCGCCGCGGAGGTGGCGGGGGATCCGGAAGAATCCTTGCGTTACTCCGAGCAGGCGCTCGATGTCATTGCCAAGACTGGCGGCCCGCGCCATCCGTATTTCGGCATGGCCCTCGTCAACAAGTCGATGGCGCTCTTGTCACTACGCCGGTACGAGGACGTGATCGCCGATTGTCGCGCGGCGCTCGAGATCCTGGAAAAGACGGTCGCTCCGAGCAACCTCTTCATCGCTTATGCGGCGATGAATCTGAGCGAGTCGCTGCGCGGGCGCGGCGACAACGAGGAAGCCCTTCGCGTGAGCGAACGCGCGGTCTCCATCATCGAGGCCATCTCGATGGACCACCTCGATCTTCCGGAGGTACTCATGACCCGCGGGCTTGCCGAGCAGGCACTCGGCCGTGGCGAGCAGGCGGTGAAAGACGTCGAACGCGCAGTGGCCATTTGCGATAAGGCGGGTACCGGGAATTCCGCCAAGTTGGCACGCGTGCTCTGGACGCTCGGTCGCATCCTCGTCGAGCAAGGGCGCTACGAGCGTGCAATGGCATCGCTGGACCGAGCGCTGCGGGTCGGCAAGGAAACGTCGGTCGACCCGCTCGACCGAGCCGAGACGCAAGCGGCGCTCGCTCATGCGCTCTTCGCGAGCGAGAAGGACTTGGTCCGGGCGCAATCGCTTCTAGCCGACGCGCGGGCCACCTACGCGCGGGAGGGCAAACGCGCAGAGCTCGCCGCGGCGGAGCTCGAAAAGTGGGCGCCTTCGTTCGAGGAGCGGATGGCCCCGAAGCGCGTTGCGCTCTCGGGTGGGGCCAGGTGACGGAGAGTGAATGACGACGCAACGTCGCGATTGACGACGTCCTGCGTGCCGCATCCGACTATCGCGGGCTCGAGGCGCTGACTTATTGAAGCAGGTCGGCGTTGGCTCGCGCCGTCCCGACTGCATGCGAACTGAAATGCGTCTCTATTTCTACCGATCGAGGCTCAAGGCGTCCCTTGGGGGCGCCGTAGTGCCGACTTGTGCGACCAGAGGGTCCCCTGACGAGCAGGTCCCGCGTCGCGTGCTGCCGTGCGTCAGGCGGGCAAGCCCGGGGACGCGCGATGCGCCGATGGCTCGTGCGCCCGGTCACGTCGCTGGCGACAGTCGTTGCGTTCCTCATGTTGGCCGCGCTCGTGCGGGCCGATAGTCGGCTAATGCTGCCGATCCAGCTGGAAGCGCAGCTCTTCGCAAAGGTCCTGACGTACGACAAGAACTTTCCCGTTCGAGCGGGGCGCACCGCGCGCGTGCTCCTGGTCACCAAGCGGGACAACGCAGATTCCGCGCGTGTCGCTTCCCAAATGCAATCGGCGCTGAAGCCTATCGAACAGATCGGGGGTCTACCTCACGAGGAGGTCATGGTCACGTTCACCGGCGCGGTGCAGCTGGCCGAGCTGATCAAGGCGAGCGGCGCCGCCGCTGTCTTTTTCGGACCGGGATTCGATGACGACGTCGAGGCGATCCGCGGCGCGCTCGAAGGGCAAGACGTCCTGACGGCGGGCAGCGTGCCCGAATACGTTCCCCACGGGATCGTTCTTGGCTTCGACATCGTCTCCGGCTCTCCGAAACTGCTCGTGCATTTGACGCAAGCCAAGCGACAGAACGTCGCGCTGCGCGCCGAGCTCCTGCGTCTGGCGAGGATCTTCGAATGAGGCTCTTTGCGCGCGTCCGACCTGCCACACGCTGGCTGCGAGCCGCTGCGGGGCTTACCGTCGTGGCGCTCGGGGCGTTCGACGCGCGTGCCGACGAGGTACCGGATTTGGGCGCGCTTCTCAGCGAAAAAGTCGTGACGACGGCATCGAAGACCGCGGAGACCAGTGGCACCGCGCCCGCGATGGCGAGCCTGATGACGGCGGAGGACATCCAGCGCTACGGACTTCATACGATCGACGAGGCGGTCGCGTTCCTTTCCATGGGCGGATTCTCGTCGGACAATCTTTACAATCCCGAGATCGGCGCGCGCGGCGTCCTCTTGCCCGGCGATCAGGGCGCGCACATGCTCGTTCTCATCGACGGCCATGCCGTGAATGAGCCTCTGCACGGAGCAGCCAACCTCGGTCGCGGCCTTGGCATCCCTATCGAGCTAGTCGATCACATCGAGCTCATTCTGGGCCCCGGGTCCGTTCTTTACGGTTCGAACGCCATGCTGGGCGTCATCAACATCGTTACCAAGCGGGGGCGTTCCTACTCCGGAGTTCATGTCGTGGCCGAGACGGAGGTTGCCAAGAGCTACCGCGCCGGCGCCGCGTTCGGAACGTCGACCAAGATATTGAACGCGCCGTTTCAAATGGTGATGGGTCTCGAAATCTTCAAACAGGATGGTCCGACGTTCACATTCGGTCCGCAGGGCCCCATCCAAGACCTTTTCGAGCCGGCCCCCATGCTCATGCGCTTCAACCGAAGCGGCCCCGTGAACGGCATTTGGGGCGGTGACGCGAGCAGATCGCACTACTCTCTCGTGCCGGCCGGCTATCTGAGCCTCGAATGGGGAAAATTCACGCTGAATGTACGCGCTTCGACCTTCAAGCGCGCGGCGCCCTATTCGTCGCAGTACATCAACGTCATCTCCGACTTCGACGATCCCAAGAACTATCAAATTGACCGCGTCTTCTCGGGGGACTTGACCTATCGCACGCAGCTCACGACCCACGCGGGATTCACGGCGCGCGTTTATGGCGACTCGACCGATCGGCGCACCTACACCGACTATTCGCGGCGGCTCGCGTGCCGCTTTCCCGTCGCAACCTGCCGCGAAGCCGACGAGGGCCTTTCGCGTTGGGCGGGCAGCGAGCTGCAGGGATCGCTCGATTGGTGGAACAATGGCCGCGCGGTCACGCTGATCGGCGTCGACGGCCGCTATCGTTATGCCCAGGGACGAAGCGATTTGCTCGATTACGACACGGGGCGACCGCTCCGCTCGAGCACTGCCGTCATCGACTCATCCCATCCGGTGTTGGCCGCCTATCTGCAGCAAACGGCCCAGCCGCTCACTTGGCTTGCTTTCAATGGCGGCGCTCGCCTCGACTATGATCCACGGTTCGACCCCGTCGTGTCGCCGCGTGTCGCAACGAGTATCAACGCGTGGCAGGGGGGGACGTTGAAGGCAACGTACGCCGAGGCGTTCCGCGCGCCGACGTTCTTCGAAACGGACGCGTACATTCCCAATGCGCTGCTCATGCGCCATCCGCTCGCCCCCGAACGCGTTCGATCGATCGAAGGCTCGATGGAGCAGAAGTTCGGCCGAAACCGCCTCGTCTTCGGCGTGTTTCGATCCTGGTGGAAAGACCTCGTCGAAAAGTACGTCTTTTCACAGGCGGAAAAGGACGATCTCGTGGCGCGCGGCGATCTCGCCATCAGCTACGTCTTGGGACCCGTTGCCGAGTACCGCAACATCTCCTCCATCGACAACTTTGGTTTCAATGGAGGGTGGGAGGGCATGACCGGGTCGGGGCGCTTCCACTATGGTGCCAACGTGACAGGTGCCATCGCGCGCCGCGTGGTACCCGGATCGGATAAGCCGCTCGTCGTCGCGCCGCAGATCTTCGGCAACGCGCGCGTCGCCTACGATTTCGAGCATGGCTTGCCCACGCTCGGTCTCGCCGCCCATTTCTCTGGAAGTCGCATCGCGGACCGCGCTTTCGACGGCAACTTCACGCCTTTCCCCGTTGCGCCGCCGCAGTTGGAGCTCCGCGCCACGGTCTTGGGCCCGGTGCCTTTGATCAAGGGTCTCTCCTATCGCTTCAGCGCCAACTACGCCATGGCCGACCGCGGACCGTATGTCGTCGGCGTGGTCCAGCAATCCTACGCCGGGCTCACGAATGCGGAGTTGATTCCGGTCGACCGCTTCCGGGTCACCGCGGGCCTGTCGTACGCTCTTTTCGAATGAGGCATTGATGCGCCGACCTCTACCGCTGCTCGCTCTCGCTTCGGCTCTCGCGGCGTGCCTCGATTTCCCGCCTCGCATCGTGCCGTCGGACGCCGGGTCTACCGAAGATGCAGAACCTCCGCCTGTTGACGGCGGACCGTCCCCTTGTGTCGAGTGCATCATGACGCCCGAGGATCCCGGCCCCGGCTGCGGCACCGCTTGGAACAACTGCAAGGACGAGCCGCGGTGCGCGGGTCTCGTCGAATGCGCGGACCAGGCGCGTTGCTTTCGAATCAGCGATTTGCCTCAGTTTCTCAACTGCACGCAACCATGCGTCGAGAAGTTCATGTTGATGGGAACGAGTGACCCCGTTTATCCGCTCGTCACCCCGATCGTTCTTTGCACGACCGGTGGCGGCGCCTGCGTCCCCATTTGCAGCGGGAACTGAGCCGATCCTTCAGCCATCACCGCGAGCCGTCTGGCCAGGGCTTGCGACTCGCTCGAACGGCCGGGCGCGAAGTTTCTAGCGTACCTTCACGGCGCGCCTCTTCGACGGCCTGCACAGGCTTCGAGTTGCAAGAAACTGGAGCCGATTCGCGAGCGCGAGACCACTCTCCCCCTTAGCGAGCCACTAGTGCTTTGTGCGAGCGTTCGATGCTCGACCGATCCTCATGAACAACCGAACCGCGAAGTTCTGGCCCACGACCGCGCTTGCCGCGATGCTGCTCGCCGGGTGTGGAAGTGAATCGTCTCCTTCTCCCTCGAGCGGATCCAGCGGTGGCGCATCGGGGTCCGGTGGAGCGGGCGGCGTCTCGACGGGAGGCACGGCCGGATCGGCGGATGCAAGCGTAACCGACGCGGGGAGCTCGGGCGGAACTGCAGGTGCCGGCGGTTCCGCGGGGAAGGGCGGAGCGGGGGGCAGCGCGGGGGCCGCCGGCTCGGGGGCCGGCGGTGGAGCGGCGGGAACATCGATCGATGGGGGAACCGGCGGGACCTCCGTCGACGCGGGGCGAGGTGGCGCGGCGGGCAGCGGCGGAGCCTCGGTCGACGCGGGGCGCGACGGCGGTGCTGGGGCGAGCGGCGCAGGGGGATCTTCGATCGATGCGTCGACGGACATCGCGCCGCCTCCGAATGACGTCGACACCGGCGCGGACACCATCGTCACGTTCAAGAACGGCGTCTTCTGGAACGACACGCAGGGCAAACGCATCGAGGCGCACGGCGGCGGGTTCATCCAGGTGGGCAAGACCTGGTACTGGATTGGCGAAGACAAGTCGCACAACTCCGGCAACTTCAAGGGGGTCAACTGCTACGCGTCGACGGACCTCGTCACGTGGGAGTTTCGGCGCGCGATCATCACGCGGCAGACGGCGCCCGAGCTCGACGCGGCCGATCGCATCATCGAGCGCCCCAAGGTCATCTACCACGACGCCTCCCAGCGCTATGTCATGTGGCTGCATTGGGAAGGGGCGAGCTACGCGGAGGCCGCGGCCGGCGTTTTTTCGAGCGCCACGGTGGACGGCGCGTACACGTTTCACAAATCGTTTCGGCCGAACAACAACATGTCGCGCGACGACACGCTCTTCAAAGACGACGACGGCAAGGCGTACTTCATCTCGGCGGCCAACGAGAACGCCGATCTCGCCGTGTATGAGCTAACGCCGGATTATCTCGACATCAAGAGTCAGATCGCGACGCTCTGGGTGTCCAATTGGCGCGAGGCGCCGGCTGTCTTCAAACAGAACGGGGTCTATTACCTCGTGACGTCGGGCGCCACCGGCTGGGACCCCAATCAAGCCAAATACGCCACGGCGACGTCGATGGCCGGACCGTGGTCCGCCCTTCAGAATTTGGGCAACAACTTCGCCTTCGACAGCCAATCTACGTTCATGCTGCCCGTCGTGGGCAAAGAGGCGACGACGTACATCTTCGCCGGCGACCGCTGGCAAGATCCGGATCTCTTGGGTTCGAAATACATCTGGCTGCCGCTCAAAGTGAACGGCACGACGGTCACCCTCGACTACTACGATCAGTGGAAGCTCAACGTCACCACGGGTCGGTGGACGCCTTACGACGGCTTTTTGCCAAAGGCCAATTGGAAGATCGTCTACGTCGACAGCGAGGAGACGGCGAACGACGGCCGTGCCGTCAACGCCTTCGACGACAACGCGGCCACGCTCTGGCACACGCAATACACCGGCGCCAAGCCCGGACAGCCGCACGAGATCCAGATCGATCTCGGGCAGGCGTATCGCTTGCGCGCGATGCAGTACCTGCCGCGGCTCGACAAGGATCCCTACGGCATCGTCGCGGGCTACGACTTCTACGTCAGCGCGAGCACGACCGATTGGGGGACGGCGGTAGCTTCGGGGACGTTCGCCTCCGATCGTTCGGCCAAGCGCGTCGATTTTCCGGAGAAGAGCGGCCGCTACATCCGGTTCGTGTCGCGCAGCGAGATCAGCGGCAGCGCTCTGACCAGCATGGCCGAGCTCGACCTCGTGGGTGCTCCTTAGTCACCCGCCGTCG
>Ga0111538_10003757_pt1 | contig 21162 bp, 16 predicted proteins | sample SoiMethybrSBSTD1_FD_79669 | JGI IMG/M metagenome (GOLD analysis project Ga0111538, IMG submission 79669) | Bulk soil microbial communities from a Populus tree surrounding site in Tennessee, USA - Soil MetaG P. TD hybrid SBSTD1 (version 2)... | ecosystem: Environmental > Terrestrial > Soil >... | reverse complement strand
GACGGACCGGTTCAGTAAAGAAAGCACTGATCCAAACAGCACGGGTTTGGGGCTCGCCATTGTTAAAAAGATCTGTGATAGCTGTGGCTTTCATTTGGGGTACAGGTATGACAACAGCCTGCATACCTTTGAAATTACTTTCTAAACATTAGGTTGCTTTTGTGATGATGCGTTTCTTGAGCATAATGATTTCAATTTTTCTATCTCTTCCTGGTTGGGGGCAGGTTGCGAAAGTTACCGTGTCTGGAACTGTCAAGGATAAAAAGTCAGAAACCGAGTTGCCCTATGTGAATGTGGTCATAAAGTCCGAAGTAGATAGCCTATTCGTTGGTGGCACTGTAACCAATGAAAAAGGACTTTTTACACTTGCCGGTATTTCTCCAGGCAACTATATCTTGGAGTTGTCATTCGTCGGGTATACCCAAAAGCAAGTGCCGTTGCTGGTTGGAAGGTTGAGTGAGTTCCTGGATCTCGGCATCGTCGACCTTGAAGAGAATCCAACGACGTTAGCAGAAGTCGTTGTTGAAGGAGAGCAAGATGCCGTCGTTGAAACGATGGAGAAAAAAGTTTTTAGTATCGAGGATAATATCAATCAGAGTGGCGGCTCGCTGCTTCAGGTCATGCAAACGCTCCCTGGTGTCACCATCAGCCAGGAAGGAACCGTGCGTCTTCGTGGAAGTGATAGGGTCACAGTGCTTATCGACGGAAAACAAACCGCATTGACAGGTTTTGGAAACCAAACCAGTCTTGATAATATTCCAGCCTCTGCAGTGGAGAGAATAGAAGTAATAAATAATCCATCAGCGAAGTATGAGGCAAATGGCAATGCCGGAATCATCAACATTATTTATAAAAAGGAAGTGAAGGAAGGCTTCAACGGAAAAGTTGGTTTGGCCCTCGGCGTTGGCGCTCTATGGATAAAAAAAGAAAACTATCCTACGATCGGTCCGCAATATCAGAATACGCCAAAGATCAATCCCTCTGTTTCGTTGAACTACAGAAAGAAAAAGGTAAATGTATTCCTTCAGGCAGACAACCTCTACACGAAGACACTAAATAAAAATGAGTTTGTGGATCGGTACTATGACAATGGAGAGATTGTGAAACAGCAGACCAGAAGAAATCGAGACACGAACGTAGTCACAGCAAAGGGCGGCATGGATTGGTACGTGGACGACCACAACACCATTGCTGCTTCAGCCTTGTTCAGCAGTGAAAAAATTCTCGACCACGGCGAGGAGCCATTTTTTAACGATGACCTATCGGAGCGACTGCACCTTTGGCAGTTTCTTGAAGATGAATTGAAAACTACGGTTACGTTTTCAGCTTCATGGCAACATAAGTATTCTAAACCAGGTAGATTGTTAAACGTGGGCTATAACTACACGTTTCATCGGGAAGATGAAAAATATTTTTTCACAAATATATACCCTGACTTTACCGGAGAAGATTCATTTAAATTGATTTCTGATGAACACGTGACCGATGTGACAATTGACTACGTTCATCCACTAAGGTATGGACGATTTGAAAGCGGTTTCAAGTTCCGGTACCGGGAAATTCCGACGGATATGCAATTCTTTCCAGGCGAAAATTCTCCACTCGATGTAAATGCCGGAGGCTACGCCAACTACAAAGAAATAATTCCAGTAGTGTATGGTAATTACATTTTTGAAAGTGAAAAGTTTGAGGCTGAAGTGGGCCTTCGGTTAGAATACGTTGATATTTACTATGACGTGGATCCTAATCATAATACCTATGAGAGCGATGGCTATAACTATACGCAACCTTTTCCAAATCTCAGATTAGCATACAAGTTTAATACGAATCATACGTTGTCATTTTTTTATACGCGCAGGGTGGATAGACCTAATGAAGTCGACATCCGAATCTTTCCAAAATATGATGACGTAGAAATTATTAAGGTTGGCAATCCTGGACTACGGCCACAATTTACAAACTCCGTTGAGCTTGGCTACAAAATGAGCAGTGATCATGGCTACTTATATACGGCGGTGTATCATAAAAGAATGGAGGCCACGATCACAAGAATTGCCAGCATCCAGCCTGGAAGCAACGTGATATACAATATATTTCAAAATGCCGGTGATAGCCATAGCTCGGGGTTTGAGATTATTCTTTCACATAATTTTCAATCGTGGGCAACAGTGAATTTGAATCTCAATGGTTATAAGAACACAATAGAAGCTTTTACGGTCGTAAATGAATATCCCGCCGAAAATACATTCACCGCGGAAAGTCAGCAAATGTATTCGGGTAGTATCAAACTCAATGGACTATTTCATTTACCCCACAAAACAGACTTACAAATATCTTCTGTTTACCTTGCCCCTGATGTGGTGCCACAAGGAAAAACCTATTCACGTTTCTCAATCGATGTGGGCGCAAAAAAAATCATCCAAAATGGAAAGGGCGAATTATTTATTAACGCTTCGGATTTGGCTAACACGCAACGTATAAAAAAGGAAGTTAAGGGAGACGGATTTAGGTATCTTAGCACTGACTACTATGAAACACAAGTGATCAGAGTAGGATATAATCTCAAATTCTAAATTGTTGGCCCATGCAAACCTGGATTCTGTATGCAATTTTTTCGATGATTTTTGCAGGACTTACTTCGGTATTGGCCAAGTACGGCCTGCAGAACATCAGTGCTGATTTCGGTTTAGGTATCCGCACCACCATTATTTTCATTATTATAACGCTGATCAATTTGGTTGGCGCAAAGTATAAAGAGTTTTCAAATCTCACCGGATTTCAGTTAACGCTCCTTGTCGCGTCTGGAGTAACCACTACGTTGAGCTGGATCTTTTATTACCGGGCAATGAAGGATGGACTGGTATCGTATGTTGCCGCAATCGACAAGGCGAGCATCATTATTACTTTATTGCTTTCCTTTTTCTTGTTAAAAGAACCCGTTACGCCAAAGATTATGTTTGGCGGTTCACTCATTTTTATAGGCATGCTGGTGTTGATTTGGAAATAAATTGTTGGCCTAAATGAACCTCGTGAGCTTAGTCTTGCGACAGTCGATATCAGACATCGTTATTGATCCAACAGCCAAAAAAGATTGTTTTGTTTTTGTCTTTTCCAAAGCTGTTTGGCCACATCAGTAAAATAATGATGTGAACGAAAGAAGGATATATTTTGCCTGACCCACTCGCCATCTGATATTGGGCAGCCTTTGGTGGCTTCTAATTCCTCCTTAAGCAGAAGTGATTTGATTTCATAATCTGTCGCCCCGAGGTGGCACATGTCTGCATCACAGAGAATTTTTTGAACTAGCGTTGCTGGCTTCGAAGGAAGTTTGGTAGTCATTATCAAACCTTGAACATCAGATCGGTACTTTGGCGTCAAATCGTAATCGCGTAAAAACGCCAATGCAATGTTGACACTTTCTTCTTCATGCTCAATATTACCGTTGCAGTATCCTATGTCATGAAACCACGCAGCGATTGTTAACGCATTCAGGTCAACTTCTGGTATGGAGTAGTGGGAAGCTAAAAACTTACTTTGCTCCACAACCTGTCTCGTATGATCTATATTGTGAAAGAACCTTGTGGGCGGAAGGTTTTCCGCTAAAAAAAGAGTGACGAAGTTTTCAGCTTGTCTCAGTAATTCTAATCTCGGTACAACCATCAGCCAATGCTTCTTCAAGCAAGATTATCAAAGAATTCTGTAGAGATTCTGGAGGACGAACAACGACACCTTTGTTATTTTCTACTGATTACAATATTTCTCAGATATGGGATCAGCGCCAGGCTTTGCGCAAGAAATAAAACCGGATCACGACGATAAACTGAATAGATAGTTACCAATACCGCACCCCCTAAACTGATCCACCAAAACCCAAGGGGGAGCAACGATTCGCCCCTCTTCTCTGAATAGTGAAGCTGGTACAAGAATCTAAAGTTGAGCAACAATTGGCCAATAATTCCTATCCACACCATAGCAGTCCCCTGAAATGTTAGGAACGCTTTAAAATTGAACCCATTAGACCTTTCCAATATCCAAAGAATTGCAATAACAGGAAGGGCTAACAGGAGCAGCTTTATGGAAAATGAATAACTGCTCCAATCCTTCTTCAGTTGAAGATTTCGAAGGTAAATAAAATAGGCTACCAATTGTCCCAGGACAATAACCACATCATATCGTAATATTCCATAGGCCAAAAATAGAACTGACCCGAGAAGGCTAAGGCGCCAAAACAAATTCGGTGAAACGACTTGGCCTTTTTTTTCTGTCATCCACCATTGTAATAATATTCGCGTCCCAAATATAGCCTGTGCGAAAAAACCAAAGCCAAAGATCCAGTGTGTATTGAAGTATTGAATCATAAAATCTAGTTATAGTACAACGTCCACTTCCCCATTGTTTGTTGTTGCCAGGCACCTTCCAGAAAAGTTTTTAATGTTGGAGACGACTTTTTTGTTTTAACCACTAATACTGTTTTGGCAGCTAATAATTCTTTAAAACGAATTGACTCAGTTTGATCCGTTGCATCAATGAAATAACTTTTCCAATAATCATTCTTTTCAAACTGCGTCTCGCGTTTTGCTGTGTGATTTCCTGAATAAACTGAGATAATCTCACGATCTAACTCAAAAGCCAGCGACGGTAACAATTCATCGTACACGATGATGTTTCTATTACTGAGATGGTTTTGTTCTATAAAAGCGCATATTGGTCGGGTACTATTTACATCGAGGCTATTAAATCGGAAAAAGAATGAAGCGTAAAAAATCAAATTGAGGGCAAACAAGAGCGATAGCGTAGGAATTAAGTAGTTACGGGGAAATTTGCTTCGCACCAGCCATACGCTTAGCAACAAAGACAAAGCTGGCATCATCGTGAGCCACCACTTGTTATCAATGCTTGCAATAGCGAAGGGTACGAATCCAATTCCAACGTACACCAACGCAACCAACCCGAAGAATAGCAGGCGTTGAAGTTTTGAAATACCACGCACGACGAAAAATGCAGTTACAATACTAAACCCAATAAAAAGAGGTAATATGTAAAGAACCAGTTTTGAACTTGCCACAGAGAATACCGTTAATGGAAGCAGGAACCACCAAAGCCCAATACGTTTCACAAGTTCATAATCTCGCGTCCCTTTTTCTGCGTCTTTCGTGAAAAAGCCGCTTATAAAAACAGCGATCCACGGGAGTGAAACCAGCGGAATTATCAGGATATAATAATACCAGGGCTCTTTCCTTGTAAACACTTCGGCATGCGACAATCTGTCCACTAAATGATGGAAGAAAAAATAATCGGCCAGCCGTGGCTCTTGATAGATTACAAAGCCAAACCACCAGGAGCCAGAGACAAGAAACAATATAAAAGTGAGGGCGTAGTGTCTACCCCCTACGTTAGGCAGTGAAATCACCTTCCACAAACCCAGGATTGCAAATACGGGGACAACGAACACGGCTGGTCCCTTTGTCATGAAACCCATCGCCATGGCTAATCCGAAGGCGTAGAGAAAAAGAACATTAGCACTTTTGAGATACCGGATCCAACAAAACAGGCTTAACAACACAAACGTGTTCAGAAAGGCGTCCGTCGTGAGGCCTCTCACCGAGATTAGAACTACAGGCAATGTCGCGTATACTACGGCAGTGAACAAAGCGGTCTCTTTATGTTCAAAAAGCTCGCGTGAAATTTTTGAAATTAACAGTACTTGCAGGAAAAATGCTATTGTTAAAAAAAACCGCGCTGCGAATTCATTAACACCAAACATTGAATAACTGATCGCCGTTAACCAATACGTAAGAGGCGGTTTATGATAGTGATAAATATTAAGTAGGGTAGGGTGCAACCAATCACCTGACCGCACCATTTCACGACTAATCTCGGCATAACGTGCTTCACTGGTTTCAATTATTCCCCACTGGCCAGCGGTAGCCAGCATCAAAACCAAAAAAATGAAGATCACTAAAGCTACGATCCTATCGCGCGAGCTCTTCATAACGATTCATGCTATGTTTCAAAATGTGGTATCGGATCGTGTGCCGCTGCATCCAGCGGAAGACTATCACATCGATAAATGGGCCAAACAGTCTGTTGAAGAGATTGTATTTTGCTTTTCCCGCGTAACGTGGAAAGTGTTGAATTGGAACTTGTTTGACTTTACCGGCCAAGAGAATCACAATATCAGGAATGAATCTGTGCATGCCTTTAAAAAAGAACATCTGTTTAGCCACATCTGCCCGAATGATTTTCAGGGGACATCCGGTATCGATGATGTTATCGTGTAACAGCCGTCGCCGAAATGAATTCGCTATCATGGATGATAGTTTTTTTACAACGGTATCCTTGCGGTTGACCCTGTAACCTGTTACCAGATCACACGCCTGCATGTAGGGTAACAACTTTAGAAAGTCTGAAGGTGACGTTTGAAGATCGGCATCGATATACCCAATAAGGGTGGTCGTACAATAGTCTATACCAGCTTTTAATGCAGTGCTTAATCCTTCGTTCTTTTCCAACGAAATGAAAGAATAGCGACCATCCAGTATACAAACTTTTTCAATCAGATCAAGGCCTCCATCTCTTGAACCATCATTAATGAACAGCACTTCAGTGGGTATGTTGACCTGGTCGAGAAATTTGTCCATTTCAACCACGAGCTGTTCAATGCAATTTTCTTCATTGTACACCGGTACCAGCACTGTGAGGGATTCACTCATACAACAATAATATTTAAGTCCAGGAAAATGATAGGGGCGAGGTTTCGATTAGGATTCACACAATGGTACTTCCTCATTCTGGAGAAATTCTGGATGTATTATATTTTCCCAGTGCAAATTCTGCTCTGAAGCCTCCTTTTCATTAGGTTACGCGATATTTCATTTGTGGGTGAGGAGTCTGATTCATTTTAAACAATTTCGTAATATGCGGTTATGTCACAAGAAGCTATTTCTGTGTTCGATATTTTCAAAATTGGTATAGGGCCTTCCAGTTCACATACGCTTGGTCCCTGGAGGGCTGCCTTACTTGTTTTGGAGTCCTTGCGCCAAAAAAAAATATTGACAGATGTAGCCCACGTGCAAGTCTTACTATACGGGTCACTGGCTAAAACTGGAAAAGGCCATGGAACTGATATTGCTGTGCAACTTGGATTGTGTGGATTTGATCCGGTGACTTTCGATGTCGATCAAGTGACACCAGTCGTTGATGAAATTGCCAGCAGAGGCAAAATTAATTTAGACAGCAAATTTCAAATCCCTTTTATCCCCTCGGAAGATATTGTTTTTATCCGTACAGAATCACTTCCTTTCCATCCAAATGCATTAACTTTTTTGATCCGCTTTACAAATGGTGAATCATTGGCTGAAACGTTTTATTCTATTGGCGGCGGTTTTGTAGTGAAAGGGGACGGCGCACAAAACGAGGAACAGGTACAATTGCCCTATCCCATTAACACAGCGGAAGACCTACTGAGGCATTGTTTAGGAACAGGTTTTCGGATTCATGAGCTTGTGATGAAAAATGAACAGGCTTTGCGTGCGCCGGGAGAAATAGAAAAAGGCCTGATGAACATCTGGAACGTGATGCAGGAAGCAACGTATCGGGGCTGTCACAGATCCGGAACTTTGCCTGGTGGTCTAAAGGTAAAACGAAGAGCGGCAGAATTGAATAAGAAATTGCTGAAAAAAAAATCTTATGATTCGTACAGCGAATGGGTGGAAGCCATAAGAGTGGGAGGAAATACATTTCCATATATTCTTGATTGGGTAAGTTGTTTCGCGCTGGCTGTGAATGAAGAAAATGCGTCGTTTGGCCGGGTCGTTACCGCGCCTACCAACGGTGCCTCTGGTGTTATTCCCGCCGTATTACACTACTATAGCATTTTCTGTGATGGACAGGGAGTTGATAAAATCGCCAATTTTTTATTAACAGCGTCCGAGATAGGCAGTATTTTTAAAAAAGGAGCAACGCTTTCAGCGGCAATGGGTGGCTGTCAGGCGGAGATTGGGGTTTCATCGGCTATGGCCGCGGCTGCTTTAACTGAATCGCTAGGCGGCACGGTACAACAGGCTTTAATGGCGGCTGAAATAGCAATGGAACATCATCTGGGGCTAACCTGTGATCCTATTGGGGGGCTGGTGCAGATACCTTGCATTGAGCGCAATACCATGGGAGCAATCAAGGCGATTACTGCTGCGCAACTTGCGTTGCAGAGTGATCCAGCCCATGCAAAAATATCGCTTGACGGAGTGGTTAAGACCATGTGGGATACTTCCAAAGATATGAATAGCAAGTACAAAGAGACTGCCGAAGGAGGACTGGCTACTAATATTCCTTTAGGTTTGAGCGAATGTTAAAAGCCAATCCAATGATGCGTTGGTGGTGAAGTCGACGCAGCCACAAAGCCTCTAAGGCACGAAGCCTGGCCGGTAGACAGGGGCTCACAAAGGCCGGCGATGTGAATAACGATCGCTCTATCCATACCGTTGATTTCAACCCTACAGATTATACTAATTTGGAGGCTAGTTATCCTATTGTTAATGGCTCCTGGTGAACTTTGGTTGGCCTCCGTTGCACACAGGCGACAGCAGCTCGTAGCCTTATGCCTATTTCGGTCGCAAGGTCCACAAGGTATGTTGTCTTAATAGGTTTCTGGAGGTCTTCAAGTGGATTGTTTGCTGAGACTTCAACTTCCCCAGTTTCGTGTTCCTGGATAACAATATTGCATGGAAGCATTGCGAGCATGTGCGACTCTTGACTGAGCGCTTCGTAAGCAAATAGGGTATTGCACGAGCCAAAATTTCTAAACCTGATGTTCAGTTTTCTTTTGAATGCGTCCCGGAAATCGATAGTAGTAATTACGGCGAACCCCTGATTTTCCAGGTTTTCTGTAATTTTTTCTAACACTTCCTGAAACGGCATTTTAAATTTTCTTGAATAATAAGCCATAGAAATATTTTTTTATTATACAATTTGTTCCTCAAATGACGCAGAAATAGGCCTTGGAACATACGAGGAATATCAGGTGAAAAAATGACTCTTGTCAGTTCAATAAAAAAACATTTTCTTACAAAATTTGAGCATTAATTTTTGGTTTTATTGGGTAAGGAAAAGTTTGGCAACAACAGTCATCCGATTGAATTCAGCATAAAAGACTTAAGCGGAACCTGGAATGTTTTCGCTAGCGGAGATGCGTTGAGACTACCTTTAGAATACGGTTATAATTAGTTTTTGTAAACCTTTCCCGAAATACATATGGCGATCAATAGACGACAATGGTTCAAACAATCGGCCCTGATTTCTGCCCTGCTTAATACCGGTTTTTTATCCGCCAAAAACAACATAAAGAAAGTTCGGATTGGCGCATGCGATTGGTCGCTCGGTAAAAGCAGCGATCCTAAATCTTTTGAAGTGGCAAAAAGCATCGGCTTGCAAGGTGTCCAATTGAATTTAGGATCTGAATCCAATAACATGCATTTGAGAGACTATGCCGTTCAACAATCATTCAAGGATGCATCTAAGCAAACAGGCGTGGCAATAGCAAGTCTTGCCATCGCTGAATTAAACAAAGTTCCATACAAATCCGAACCAAAAACAGAACAATGGGTATGGGATAGCATAGATGTTGCGAGAGCCTTTGATGTAAACGTAATCCTGTTAGCCTTCTTCGGTAACAACGATCTAAGAAACGATGAGCCTGGTAAGAAGGAAGTAGTTCGCAGATTAAAAATGGTTGCGCCGAAAGCAGAAAACCTGGGAATTACCTTAGGAATTGAATCATACCTAAGTGCGGAAGAACACATGGATATTATCCAGCAAGTCGGTTCGAAGAGTGTCAAAGTTTATTATGATTTTAGAAATTCCGCCGATGCGGGTTATGACGTGATAAAAGAAATTCAATGGCTAGGGAAAGACATGATCTGCGAATTGCATATGAAGGAAAATGGATTTCTACTAGGCAAGGGAACGCTGGACTGGACGAAAATATGTAAAACACTTCTGGCGATGGAATATTTCGGCAACGGTTGGATGCAAATTGAAGGAGCAACTCCTAAGGACGCTGATATAGTCAAAAGTTATAAACACAACCTTGACTTCCTGAAAGAAAATTTTGGCTATTGAGATAATTCAATAAACTGTGGGATGTGTTCGTGCAGTTCTAGTCCAAATCTTCTGCGGGCTGCTGGTTCGATTGTTGAGCGCGGGCTTGCTTAAGGAGACACTCGGACCTATCAATATTATAAGTCTTAAAGACTTACTTATGATTTACGTTCACGGTTATTTTATGAGTCGAAAATTTATCTGAAGTGCTGTTGTATGATTAGTTGTCAGTCAAAAGACCGACAGCACGATAGGCACGAGTGGGCCACCGTCCAAGTCCTATGCGCCAGCCGTGTAGCAATAGTGTACATCTGCAAAGGGACCAGCGCAATATTATCAATATGCCAGAGATGGTTTACCGCCCTTCCGTCCCGATCGAAGTAAATTCACTGTATAACAAACCAGCCTATTCTCCAACACCTCACCCTTTTCCGACCTCACTTCACCCATGTTCAACTCATAAATGTAACCCGGCTTCAAGTTCTCCAGTTTCAGTTTGACTGTTTTTCCGTCATCGCCGACTTTGATGTCTTTTACACCGACCTTCTTCACATCGAACTGGTCAGAACCGTACTTGAGGTGGTACTCATAGTAATAATGTCGGAAGTGGTAGTTAGAGGTGTCCCGTAGTGTTGCTTCGTCCATTGGTTGAGTGAAGTGCAGATCGAAACCTTCGTCGGTGATGTTCATGCTGTGGATGTCCACTGGGTCTTTACCGGTGAAAACGATGCGCTGAATTCCTGTGTCGCCGATATAGCCATGCTGTACTTGGCCCACATACAGGCTGCCGTCGGGTGAGAACGCGAGACGGTTGTTCCCTTTGCGCAACCCATGCTTGTCGATGAAGGGAATACACGCGCCCTGCCACACGCCGCTCACTTTCTCCAGCATCACACGGATAATGCGCTCCTGGTTCATCTCCCCGATAAGGATTTGTCCGGCGAATGGACCGAAAGCTCCGTCGGTGACGTCGTATATCGGTTGCGTTGGTGAGGCAGCCATAGTACCGTATGGGAACTGTACCACTGCGCGTTGGCGCTCGGCGTTCAGTCCTTCAACAGGAAGTTTCGATGGATCTCCTTTGTTCCATCCAGGAAGCCAGATCATGCTGGCTGGATGTCCATAGAATTTATTTTGCTCTACTTTAAACAGCGGGCTTGTTCCTACCCAGTCGCCTTGGTTGTCGGCAACGAACAATTCATTGTCGGGTGTGATGAGCAATCCGCTTGGCGAACGAAATCCATAAGCATAAGGAATGAATTCACCGGAAGGTGTCAGCTTGGCAACCCATCCACGGTACGGCACAGCAGCGAACTTTTGTTTAGGCGTAAACGGAACGAGTGTCGTGTCAAGCTTGCCCCGGACTTCATCCATAATAATTCCCCACTCTGACGCTGTGTTGAACGAGATGAACAGATTACCATCACGGTCTTTCACTGGTCCATACGTCCACTCGTGGTAGTTGCCTGCCATTCCGAAATTATCGGTGGCTGTTTCATAGACGTCAGCCTGTCCATCGCCGTCCGTGTCTTTCAACCTGGTCAACTCCGGTTTTTGCATTACAAGAATTTCCGATTCAGTTACCGGCAATACACCTAGCGGCTCGTGTAATCCCTCCGCAAAAAGTTTCCACGCTTTCGTTTCAGGATTGTAGATCATCACCTCTCCGCGAAGGAAACAGGCCACGAGTCGTCCGTCTGGTAAGAATGCAATGCCGCCAGTCTCCGCATTCAAACCTGGTGGAGTTTCAATGGCCTCAACAATGTATGAAACCTTGGCGTCCGGATATTCTGATTTCTTTCCACAACTGGTCATCAGCACAGCAAGGATCACCCAATTGCCAAGCTTTCTCATTTCGCTGTTTCTTTTTTGGTCATGATAATCACAAACTCGTGCGCATCGTCGGCAGTCAGATTGATCTGATTACCGTTGACCGTTCCTTTTGAACTCGTATACTCAACGCCATCACTGTCATTAAATACAAAGAATAGTGACCGCGTTGCTTCCGGAACTTTGAACGAACGGATGAGCCCACTGCCATCTTCTTTCGGTTTGATCAGTTCATATACGTCCCTGCCATCAATGGTATAATGAAATTCCGGATAGCGGTCTATCAGCTTGTATCCCTTGAAGTCAACAACAGGATTTTTTTCGGGGGAAAATTTTAACGGGAACGTGGTCTTGTCGCGGTAGAAGACTGTACCCATGATGTTTGCATACTTCTCTGCTTTCTTATCGAAGTAATTTTTCGGATCGAGGAATTCTCCCTGCCATGCATAACGCAGTCGACACGACCCCGCGTCCCAGCAATACGACAACTGGTTCGGCAGACTCACAGCAATCGCCGCAGGTCCCGCGTCGGGCATGAATATTCTATACATATAAGGAGGAGTGGTTTTGTAAGGATGCAGATCTTTTGCAGAATGGTCATGTTCTGTGCCGCTCCCCAATGCATTGGCCGGCGGAACATTTGGATCTTTTTCCAGTGGAGGAAGATCTTTTGTCGTCACATACATGGCTCCGTACATCACAAGTCCATGCCCGGGAAACGTGCAAACGTAAGGGTAAACATCTTCTTTCATTGGTGCCTGAAAAATAATGTAGGCCGATTGCCCTGGTGTCACGATGCGAAGCGACCACAACACTTTGTCGGATTTGGGAATATAGTTCTGCTTCGGACCATTTTCTCCAAGCTTGTAGGAGGCGTCCACGACTTCCTGTCGTGCTCCTGGTTTCGTGATCACAAGGTTATGATCCATATCGTCGGCGTTCGTTAGTGTGAGCTTGATGCGCTCGCCCGGCTTCAACTTGATCCGCGTAAGATCGAATTTCAATCCCCCGATGGCTTTGATCTCGATTTTTCTTTTGATTTCTTCCTCCCCCTGTGCGAATGATAATTGAGAATATCCCATAAGGAACAGGAGAAATATTACCAGATTTTTTTTCATGCTACGCTACTTCGGCATTTGCCGCGTCGATCAGTCCCTTAATGTAACCATAAGCCTGGGCGAACGCCTGCAATCCTCCCGGGTCGTCCGGGTGTGCCGGACAATGATCGGGGCAAATAGACCATGCGTAATTCTCGTCGCGGAGGATGCGGATCACTTCAATGAAGTTCGCTTCTCCTTCGTCGATGTAGACTTCTTCGAAATTGGTCAGACCACCTTTGATGTTCCGCATATGAATCTGGTAGATCTTTCCCTTCTCCGCGAAGTACTTCACGATCGGCAGCAGCTCAGTCTTCGGCTCCTTTAATCCTTCCATCACTGTACCCAGGCAAAGCTGGAACCCGTTGTAAGGGCTGTCGACAATCGATTCGTACTTTTTCAAAGAATCAAAAACAGAAGCCGGTGCACAATCCCATGTGTCTACTCCCTGGTAGCCGCGCGGCAGTCCCGGCGGATCGTAAGGATGGATGCCCAACCTCACATCATGCTGCGCACACACAGGAATAATATTTTTTAGAAAGTAAGTGATGCGCTCCCAGTATTCGTCATACTTCACCACACCATATTTTTCAACGGGAAGATCTTTCCAATTGTCTTCCAGTTTGAAAGCATGATAGCTTGAACCGCCGCGACCGTCAGTGTGCCCGTTGCGGCGAATCGGAATCAATGTCCAGTGCATCGTCACTACTTTCACACCAACCGCCGAGGCCTTGCGGATGTTGTCGGCTACCTCAGACAGTTTATTCTCCTGGTCCGAACGTGTTTTTGCGAAGATGAACGACGAATCCATCCGGATTGCTTCCCACACTTTGCCGTACTTGTCGCAATCATCTTTCCATCGTTTCATATCATCAGCATTCCACACGCCGCTCATGATGTTGGTGTAGTGGCGCACGCCACACCGTTCGTGGTATTCGAAGTTTTTCGTTGTCGTCCAATTCTTTTGTTTTTCATCCCAGCCCAAGGACGGATCGGCCTTTACCACATGGTAGTCGGCTCCTACGTGTTGCAGCAGGTTTTTCTTGGGCTTCGCAGCATGGAGCGCTGCGCTGGCAGCAGATGATGTCGCACCCAGCAAACCGGCACCGGCAATGCCGGCTGTGATCTTGCGGGCAAATTCCCTTCTTGACGTGTTTTCGGTTAGCTTTTTCACGATGGGCAGACTTGAGGTGAATGCGTTAATCGTTATCCGTTAACCGTAAGCCGCAAAGTCAGACTACTCTCTCCAGTTCAGATATGAGAACTATTAACGGATAACGGATAACGATAATTCAAATCTATCACGGAACTTCCTTCTCCGCAACCCAATTCTGTGACGGGAAGAATTAATTGATGGTCGGGAAAACCAGAATGATCTGATACAAACTCCGCGGAACCTTTTAAGAAAATTGTGGACTCAGGCGGTTGTTGGTGTTGTGAGCGTGTGTTAGGTCACCAGCACGTGCACCCACTCGGCTAACAGGACGCGACTAAATTAACTGACGTGGACTACCAAAATTATCCGTTGTGGACTGCCATTCACAGGACCTAATTAATTATTTTTACAATCATCATTTCTATACATATGCGTAACTTCATCACTACTGCGATCGTATTCGCAATCACGTCCCTGGTTGTTCTCGCTCAGCATCATCACCCCGAAGAAAAATCACCCTTATCATTTATTGCCGTCCGTTCCGAATTGTTAAGTGATCCGGGGCTAGCCGGTTACAAAATGGAATCCTCAGTGATGACGATTTTACCAGGGGCGGTCGATACAGTGTCACACCGGCATGACTGTGAACTTTTTGGCTATGTGCTCGAAGGCGCTGTAATTGTCGGGTTGGATGGAAAGGAAGGAAAAGTCTACCGTGCCGGTGAAATGTTCTACGAAAAACGCAACATTCTGCATTCACTGACAAAAAACCCGGATCGCAAAAAAGAAACGAAAGTATTATTAATGTTCATCATTAAGGAAGGTCGTGCCGGATACACAAAAGAATATAATTAACAACAGGTGTTACGTTCCACACTAAAACTTGCTGCTGGCTCGAGTGGTTCGTGCCAGCATGTTTGACGACACACCCCGACTCATCATTTTGTAAGTCTAAAGACTTACGTATACATTAGCTTTTCACATTAGTCATTAGTTTATTCTGACTCTCCTATAACTTTTAATCAAATCATATGAGAAGCTTTTTTTTAATTCTGGCGCTATGCGGATTTTCTTTGCAAACATTGTCGCAGGAGCCGTTACGGGTCATGATGATCTTTGCCCATCCTGATGAAGGTGAAGTTTATACCGGCGGTACGGCAGCGCTGTACACTCAGCTGGGGCACCAGGTCAAATTTATGTCACTAACCAATGGCGATGCCGGACATTGGGAAGAAAAACCCGAAGTGCTGGCTAAAAGACGGTACCAGGAAGCAATGAATGCAAAAAAGATCCTTAGCCTTGCAGAATATGAGGTGCTGGATTATCATGATCAGGGCTTGAAAAACACCAAGGAATCACAGACAAAAGTGATCAGGAGTATTGAGGCTTTTAAACCTGATGTTGTCTTTACGTACTATCCTGCCCAAGGCGGTCATATCGACAACATGACTGCAGGCTACATAGTCCGTGATGCAGTTAGAAATCTGAAGATGGATAAGCTTCCTGTTTTTCTCTACGTTCGCGATTACCACACGTCTACGTTTTCATACATTCCACATTTTGCATTCAGCATTGACAAGGTTTGGGACAAAAAGTTGGAAGCTTGTGGGGCTCATCAAACCCAGGTGGCCGAAGCCATTCCGCACAGCATGGGAATATTGGAGGAAGTAAAAAAGGATCCCGCTAAACAAAAGGAGCTGATCAACGACAATACATACGCCTTTAGTAAAGTATTTCCTACTTATAGGTACGCGTTAGAGAAATGGTACGGCAGAGAAGCGGCGTCAAAAATCCAATACGCTGAAGCATTTGAAGTGGCTGAGTTTGGCCGCCAGGTCAGGGAAGAGGAAGTATTCGCATTATTGCCCATGCTTCAACGGTCTTATGTCGTTTCAGGTACCAAGGACTGGACAGACACCGGCATTGAAATTAAAGAAGGTGATGTGTTTGAAATATCTGCAGAAGGAAGCATCGTCTGGAAAAGAGATGGAAGAGAAAAATGCGGACCTGAGGGCGCTGTACCTTATACACGTTGGGGGAATAAACCGGTATCAGGAGCGCCAACGGGAGCGCTGATTGCACGTATTGGATCCGACGCTAAGGAAAGCTTTCTCATTGAATCAGGCCGAAAAATTATTGCTTACCGGTCAGGAAAATTATATCTCGGGATTAACGACGATAACACCGCCGATAATGATGGAGAGTACAGAGCATGGATCAAAAAAATGGAAGGAAATTGATATTGTTTATGCCTGACTTTATATCAAGACGAAAATTTATCGGTACAACCGCCTTAACCATATCATCGGCAGTGGTTGGCGCAAAAGACGGAGTCCACCACTTCGGGCGTTCCGAAACTTCTGAAAAAATATGGGTTGAACAAAAGGAAAAGGATAAGCCAAAAGGTATGCGACTGGGGTCCGATACGGATAAGCTATACGCTGTAAAGGGCAAAGGGCCCTTTGCAATACTGGATTACCTGAAAGCTCATAACTTTGATGGCGCATTTTTCAGAACGATGCTGGATATTAGTCCGACATTAGACGCTGGGCAATTGAAAGAGGTTAAAGCACATGCTGATTCGCTCGGACTTTTCCTGGATGGTGGAATTGGCTGGCTCAATCCCTATAATACGGCGGAAACTCCAGAGATAAGAAGATTTGGAAATGGTGACTACAGGGTTGCCGTTGAGAAGATGATCAAAGCGGCGAGGTCGATTGACTGCACTGAATTGTATGCGGTTTCAGGTCACTCGGTACATGGCAATCCATTTTTTATAGCGTATGACCGATTCAGGACAGACGTGAGTTGGGGAGATCAGATGATTGCAATGAAGAAATTCATTACTATGCTTAGCCCGATGTTGAAGGATCTGCACATACGTGCCAACATTGAAACCCATGGCGACGAAACCTCTTTCGAATTAATACGCTTGATCGAGGAGATTGGGCCGGATATTCTGGGTGTTACCCTTGATCCGGGTAACCTTCCACTCAGTGGTGATGTACCCAATGAAGCTATCGAACGGTTAGCACCGTACGTTCATTGCACGCATTGCAAAGACGGGATCATGTATCATTCTGAAACCGGCGTTACACAACAACTGAGAACCGTAGGAGAAGGTGTTGTAGATTGGGATAGGGCCATTGAAGTGTTAGGAAAATATAATCCGAACCTTCATTTATGTTTTGAGGATTACCGAGCAGAAAATGTAATAGCGTTGTATGATGAAAACTGGCGCCGGCATTTTCCTGAGCTGACTGATGCTGACATTAAAAAATTCGAACAGTTGGCGGATGAATGTCAGGAGCGTATCACCAAGAAAAAGATTCTCGGAATAGCAGAGTATAACAAACTTCCTTTCGGAGATGCAGAGCGGCTCGCTTCCTACAAACAGGGCTACAATTATCTTAAGGAGATAATTAAGAAAAAAGGTCTAGGCTATTTGGGGCTGTAAGGAATTTACAGCAGATATGATGAAATAACTAACTTGTATTAAAGCCTGGTTCCTCATGAATAGTAAGAAAGTCATTGTCATATTTGTCATTTCTTTTTGCACAATAGCGTTTGCCGTCCGCGGGCAAAACCGTGTATCGGAAGTACCTCTTTGGAACGAGTCCCTTGAAAATTCCATTCCCCTTGATTGGCTTATTATCCCCTCAAAACAAAAGGCAGGTATATTCAAATCTTCGGATGCGAAAGACATCATCCTGTACAATGGGTTCGTAAAGCGCACTTTTAGAATTGCGCCAAATGCTGTGTGTACGGGCTACCAGAATATGATTAACGGACAACAATTGTTGCGCGCAATTAGCGCAGAAGCGCGAGTTACAATTAATGGAAAAAGCTACAATGTAGGCGGCTTGCACGGACAGTCGGAAAAAGCTTACCTGTTGCCACAATGGTTGAATGAGTTTAAAAAAAACGAAAACGATTTTCAATTTGCGTCGTACGAAGTGAGCTCGCTTTCACCATACATACATTGGAAGGCGACAACCTGGGCGATGAACAAGAACCAGCCTACAGGCAAACAGATCACATTTAGTTACGAATCACGCCTGCCAATATTGAAAGGGCTGACCATTAAAATACACTATGAATTGTATGACGGCTTGCCATTGATTTGCAAATGGTTGTCTATAGAAAATAAATCAGACCGCTCCTTTAAACTGGACCGCGTAGTAAATGAAATACTGGCAACAGTAGAGGAAGAAAGCGCAGTGGTGGGGCGTCCGGAAAAGATGAAGACACAAAACGGTATTTATGTTGAGACCAATTATGCTTTCAATAATGCCATGCGCTATGACCTGAGCGATCAGACACTGCATTGGAAGATAGACAGCAGTTATACTTCGCAAGTGAATTATGACTACAATACGCCTTGTATATTGGAAGTGTATCCAGATAAGGGTCCTGGTATTGTTTTGCTTCCCAAAGAAACTTTCAATTCTATAAGAACCTATGAATTGTTGATGGATAGTTATGATCGCGAAAGGAAGGGACTTGCCATACGAAAGATGTATCGGGTCATTGCGCCATGGACAACTTCTAATCCGATATTTATGCATCTTGTCAGCAAAAATGATGACGAGGTCAGAACTGCTATTGATCAATGCGCCGCTACAGGATATGAAGCATTGATCCTCAGTTTTGGAAGTCACCTTAACATGGAGGATTCGTCTGCTTCAAATATTCACAATTGGAAATCCCTTACCGCGTATGCACACGCCAAGGGAATTTTAATAGGGGGATATTCTTTGTTCAGTTCAAGAAAAATCAGTGAAGAGGACGATGTGATCAACCCGAAAACCGGCAAGCCAGGCGGCGCATTTTTTGGTAACGCTCCTTGCTTTGGCAGCAGATGGGGACTCGCGTACCGTGATAAAATCAAATATTTTTTCCAGAAGACTGGATTTGATATTTGGGAAAATGATGGACCTTATCCGGGGGATGTTTGTGCATCAACGACTCACCCAGGCCATAGCGGTTTGGAGGATAGTCAGTGGCGTCAAATTGAGATTCAAAAAGATCAGTACCATTGGTTGAATGAGCGAGGAATTTATTTGAATGTACCCGATTGGTATTTCCTCGACGGAACACACAAGACTGGAATAGGCTACCGCGAAGTCAATTTTTCACTGCCAAGGGAAAATCAGAAGATATTGAATCGTCAGAATATTTTTGACGGAACATGGGAAAAAACCCCATCGATGGGATGGGGCTTTGTTCCCCTGACACGCTACCAGGGCGGGGGAGCTGATGCTGTGCTCGAACCGCTTTCACAGCATTTAAAAGATTACGAGCAATTGATGATGCAGTATTACGGAGCGGGCGTACAGGCATGTTATAGGGGCTCGCGATTATTTGATACGGAGGAAACGAAACGGACTGTTGTAAATGTAATTAACTGGTATAAAAAGTACCGCGAAATTCTAAACAGTGATATCATTCATTTACGACGAGCAGATGGGAGAGACTGGGATGGAATTATGCATGTTAATCCTCAGCTAACGCATAGGGGACTCGTGATGCTTTATAACCCAACAAAAGAAAAAATTGAAAAGACAATCAGATTACCGTTGTATTACACGGCATTGACTGAAAAAGCTACGATAAGAGAAAAAGAAGGTGTTTCAAAAACCTATTTACTGAATAGAGGATATGAAGTTGAATTGCCAGTAACGCTCCAGCCTGATTCCTATTCCTGGTGGATAATCGACTAGCGGCGTGTTGCTGGTTCGAGTGTTGCGCTCGAGCATTGTGCGAGGAAATACTCGGACCTGTGATATTGTAAGTCTTATCCGAGGATTCCTTTGGAAAGACTTACGTTTGCATTGATTTTCCACGTTGACGCTGTTGATATTACTGAGCGGTTGTCAGTCAAAAGCCTGACAGCATAATAGGCACGAGTGAACCGCCCTCTGGCAAGCGCACAACACGCGCCAGGCAGTACATTGTTTTCCTAAAAACTCAATTAACAATTTCGGGTCGTCTCTTCCCGATGTTTGTCGCCTGCTCGAATGCAAATCCCATTTGCAGAACACTGAAGTCAGCGTTGTGTCTACCTACAATTTGGATCCCGATGGGCAATCCTGTTTTTGAGAATGCACAAGGCACCGACAGCGCAGGATTTCCAACGACTGAAAGGTAATACGCTGAACGCATCCAGTCGAGATAAGTGAGCATCTTAACACCAGCTATTTCGGTTGGATATGGAGTGTTGACATCGAATGGCAATACCTGGCTCACTGGCATGATGATGAACTCATACTTCTCAAGGAACACCTGAATTCGCCGGAACAACGTTGACCTCTTTGCTTCGAGGCGTGCGAGATTAGGACCCGTCAATTTTCGTCCTTCAGTGATATGCCACTTTGTGTATTCGTTCATTTTGTCTCCGTTTGCTTCGAGCATATCGCCGTACTGGACTTCGTATTGCCAGTGCCGCAGGCCAACGAAACATTCATTGGCGTCGGTCATGTCTGGCTCATTTTCTTCTACGATACATCCTAGTGATTCAAACACTTTTCGTTGTGAATCGACCGCATCCTTTACTTCTCTCTCCCAGGGCAGTCCAAAGTCTTTGATGAACGCCACCTTCACGCCCTTCATGTTGCGTTCAAGTGGTCTCGAAAACTGCTGTGGATTTTCCATGATGGATATGGGAGAACGGCTATCGGGCCCTGCCTGTACGCTCAGCAAAAAAGCACAGTCGGAAACCGTGCGTGCCATCGGGCCCTGAACACTCAATGTCTGCCATGCAAGTTTTGAAGTAACAAGTGGTATTCTGCCAGGAGATGGACGCAAACCTACGACATTGCAAAAGCTTCCGGGATTACGCAGCGATCCGCCCATATCACTTCCGTCTGCGAGTGGTGTCATGCCACAAGCCAATGCAACGGCCCCGCCACCGGTACTGCCGCCGCAGGTCTTCGTGATGTCATATGGATTGAAAGTAGGACCGAACAACGGGTTGAAAGTCTG
>Ga0111538_10003756_pt1 | contig 21162 bp, 19 predicted proteins | sample SoiMethybrSBSTD1_FD_79669 | JGI IMG/M metagenome (GOLD analysis project Ga0111538, IMG submission 79669) | Bulk soil microbial communities from a Populus tree surrounding site in Tennessee, USA - Soil MetaG P. TD hybrid SBSTD1 (version 2)... | ecosystem: Environmental > Terrestrial > Soil >... | reverse complement strand
GACCCCGAGAATCTCTGCGGCGACTGCCGGTGCGCCTCCGGATACGCAATTTCGCCGACAGGCACCGGCTTGCTCCTGCGGCGAACCACCAAAGGAAACTTCAGCGCGGATCGTTCGAGGCCTGCCGGCCCCTTTGGGCGGGCATCGAATGTACGCCTGGAGTGAAGCGAAGCACTGGCGAAAAGAAGTGGCGAGGCTGAAGTCTCTTCAGAAGCTTCGAGCAGGAAATGCAGTCGATCGAGCGGGAAGAGAGAAAGATGGTGCGCGACGCTGACCTTCACCGTCAGGTCTTCAAGCACGAATACCTTCGTGGCGCCGCCATTCGAAAAACGCACATTCGATACCCGCCCAAAAGAGCCGGCAAGTCACGCCTCGAAGTCAGTGCACCGCAGGGGCGAACTGTTCCTCGGGGCTTCACTGAAGCCCCGATACAATGATGAAAAAGATTTCTTGAGCCCCGAGGAGCGCCATGAGAGGCGTGACTTGACGGCTCAGAAGGCGGCGGACATCCAGTGTGCGACTTCTCGAAGTCGCGGTCGCTACGACTGCAGGCTGAACTTGATTGGAACCTGAACCCAGACGGCGACGGGGCGGTGCTGCTGGAGTGCCGGCTTGAAGGTCGCCTGCTTGGCGGCATTGATCGCCGCTTCTTGAAGAACTTCCGGACCGTTCACGACCCTGACGTCGGCGACCTTGCCGTCCTTGCCGACGAGAAGGCGAAGCACCACGGTTCCTTCCGTTCCCATGTCGCGCGCCAGATCGGGATAGGTGGGCTGCGGAATGTTGATGAGAACGGGCATCTCCTCGACGGCGACGTAATCGTCCGGATTGGGAAGCCCTTCGTCGAAGTTCACGACGAGTGAATCGCCGCCGCCGGTGAGCGCGGAGAGATCCGAAGTCTGGAAGTCGGCCATCTCTTCGACCGTCGCGACGGTGAGCTCTTGCGCTTGGTAATCGGGCACCGGCTCGGGCACACCGATCGAGGGCGGAGCGACTTGCGCGGCGAGATTGACCTGCGGTGGTGCTTCTTGTTCCGCAATCGAAGGCGGGACGACCTGCTCGATCGACACGAAGCGGACGACCTTCTCCGAGTCCGGCTTCTTCATGAGCACGTTGACGACCAGGAGTCGTCCGCCGGCGACAACGACGTTCAGGAGCATCGCGATGATGAACGACCAGATGAACGTCTTCTTGAACCTCTTGCGAAGCGGATGGTCTTCGCCGACGAGCGGGAGAGAGAATCCGCGAGGTCCGGTCGGAACTTCCATCGCCTGGCTCATGGAATCTCGCTCACTTCTTCGACGTCTTCTTCGCTCATCGGGATCAAGCTGAAGCGGGTCATCTTGGCGTATTCGAGCTCGTCCATGAGATCGACCATTGTCGAGTAACTGGCCTCGCGATCCAGCTTGATCAGCACGGTGAGCTTGTCGTTCGCCGCCTTGTGCTCTTTGAAATGCCGCACGAGATCGCGCTTGGAGACCGATTTGAGCGGATCTTCCCCGAACTTCCAGAAGATCCTTTCGTTCTTGTCCACCATCATGATCATCACGTTCGATTCCGCGACCTCGACCTTTGCGTCCTTCGGCGGGCGGTTCATTTCCATCGCCTGAGGAGCGCGGAAGATGGTCGTCACCATGAAGAAAATCAAGAGCAGGAAGGCGATGTCGACCATCGGGGTCATGTCGACTCGAACCCCGACGCGCCGGCGAGGATGACGTAAGCCCCCCGCTTTCTTTGCTGGTGCTTTGCCTTCTCCGGCGTCCATTCCGCCCATGGGCTTACTCCACCTTCTCTAACGAGGCTTCTGCTCGGTCTTCATTTCCGTCATCAGATTGAAACGCAGCGCGTTGGCTTCCGCGAACGCATCCATGACGTCGGCCATTGCCCCGTACTTCGTGTTCTTGTCGCCTTTCAGAATGATGAATGCGCTCGGCTTGCGCTGGCGTGCGTCCTTCAATGCATCGGTCACGCCGCCTTCGGGAATCTCCGCCGTCAGGCCCTTTTCATCCTGAAGGTAGGTCTTGCCCTCTTCCGTCACCACGACCGTGATCGTGTTCGACTCCGGGACTTTGATCTCGGAGCTGGACATCGGAAGGTCCACGGAGACTTCCTCGGGGGGTTTGAACTGCGTCGTGGTCATGAAGAAGATGAGGAGAAGAAACGCCACATCGACCATGGGGGTCATGTCGATGCGCACGCCAATTCTCCGCTTTGCTCTAGCCACGGACCACGCCCCTCTGATGCTGGAGCAGTTGCAAGACCTCGAACGTCGTCTCGTCCATCGAGTAATTGAAGCTGTCCACGCGGTTCGTGAAGTAGTTGTACATAACGATCGCAAGAATCGCGAGGATGAGGCCGCCGGCAGTATTGATGAGCGCTTCGGAGATTCCGATCGCGAGCTTGACCGCGTCCGGCGCGCCTTGGTGCCCCATCGCCTGGAACGAGCGGATCATTCCGATCGTCGTTCCCAAGAGGCCGATCATGGTGCCGATCGAAGCGATTGTGGAGAGCGCGATCAAATTGCGCTCCAAGAGCGGCGTCTCCAGCGCGTTCGCTTCCTCGAAGGCGCGGCGCGTTTCGTCAACGAGCTCGTCTTGTGGAATGTCCTGGCCCTGCAGCGCACTGTAGCGCTCGAGACCCGCGCCGACGACGTTCGCCAAGCAGCCGCCCTGCTTGCGGCACGCATCGATCGCTTCGTCGAGCTTCCCGCCGTGGACCGCGTTCTTCAGCTTGCGGACGAAACCGCCGATGTCGCCCCTTCCGCTGGCCTGTTTGAGCGTCCACAGGCGCTCGATGATGAACGTCAACACCATGATCATGAGCACCATCAGGGCGATGATGAGCGGGCCGCCCTTTTGGATGTATTCCGGCAGCGTTGTGAAGATCGCGTACGAAACGCCGACCGCCACGATCATGATGACGTAGATGATCCAGCCCTTCATGAGTTCCCTCCGTAAGCGACGAAGCGACTAGTCCGCCTTGTTGACTCCGCCGATGGCTTCATCTACCGAATCGTAGGAGTCGAAGACCAAAGTGAGCTTGGTGACCAGAAACAGATTCTTGATTCGTGTGCCGACTCGAGCGATGCGCAGCCAGCCTTGCCGGTTGCTGCAACTCGTGTGTGCGCCGACCAATGCACCCAACCCCACCGAGTTGAGATACGAGATCCTCCCCAGGTCCACGACGACGTGCGGAGTTCCCTCCGCCACGATCTCGGTGACGGCCTGCTGGAGATCTCGCGTCTCTTCTCCTCCCTGAAGGTTCTTGCGCGGCGTCAAGATATGCACGTCACCGCGCTTCTCCTTGTCCAGGTTCATGCCCGCTCCTTCCGCGAATTATTGGCCGGTCTTCCCACTTTGTGCCTGTTGCGATACCTGCAGCACCGATCGTCCCGTCGGGTGATTGGGATTGATCGCGAGACTCTTCTCCGCCGCTTGCCTCGCATGCAGCACATCGTTCAAGCCCAAATAGGCCTGACCCAACATCGCCCAACCGTCGGCATTCTCCGGGTCCGCCGAAGTCGCCTCTTTGAGGGCGGTCACCGCTTCCCCATAACTCTGGCGCTTGAGTTGGCAGAAGCCCAACCCGCGCAGCGCCTTCGTGTTGTTCGGTTCGATGTCGAGCGCCCGGCGGTACTCCGTGATTGCGGCCGACACCGAATCCGCAGAGACCAAAGCCTGGGCAAGGGAGATTAGCACTTGAGGGTTTTCCGGGGCGAGCGTTTGCGCCTGGCGCAGAACCGCGATTCCCTCTTGAGGACGCTTCGCCTGGAGGAGCGCGATCCCCAGATTCAATGAAGCGGGTGAGAAATTGGGGGCCAACACCGTCGCCTTTTGAAGCGCGACGACCGCGGCCTCGGGATTGTTCTGGCGCAGCTCGAGCAGACCGAGCGTGAAGTACCCCTCCACGTTCGTCGAGTCCATGGTCACGCCCTTGGTCAGATGCTGGCGGCTTTCGTCGAATCGATTCGACTCGAACGCGATTTGCCCGAGCCGGATGTAATCGATCGCTTCATAAAGCGTGGTGTCCGGCATCGCTGCGTAGAGCCGCGTTGCCGTCTCCTTGTCCTTGTCCTGGTAGGCCGAGCGCGCCAGGAGCAGGCGCACGTCGGCGCGTGTCGAGTCGATCGAGTACGCGCGCTTGGCCGCTTCGTGCGCCGCCTTGAAGGCGCGCGTTTCGAGACTGGATTTCGAGAACCCGACCAGCGCATCCATATCGTTGGGTACGAGGGAAACATAGCGACCGTACGCCGCCGCCGCCTTGTCGTGCACTTTGCCGAGCGCGTACAGACGCCCCATGTCTTTGAACGGCGGAGCATACGTGGAATCGATCTTGACCGCCTCTTGATAGCGGCGCAGAGCTTCATTCGCCTCCTGGATTTTCTCGAACAGCGATCCCAGGTTGTAATAAAACGGCGCGGTGGGAGTCGCGCCGGGAGTCGCCAGGACTTTTTCATACGTCTGGATGGCCAAAGCCGGAGACCCGCGCTTCACGTAGATGTCCGCGACCAGCGTGGCGTAATCCCCCTCGGACGTGTTCATGGTCATGGCGATCAAGGCTTCGGACTCCGCAGTTTGGAGATCGCCCTGCTCGAACGCGAGCTTCGCCATTCCGTAGTGGTACTTGTCCTCGCCCTCTTTGGCGCCTTTCTTCTTCTTCCCCTTGTCGAGCAGATCCTTCGCTTGACCGAATTGCTTGTCGTTGATGGCCAGCAGCGCCTTGGCGTATTGGGCGACCCAGAGATCGTCCTTCTCCTTCATCGCCTGGTCGATTTCCAAACGCGCTTCGTCGACGCGTCCCACCCGCAGCAGGAGAAGCCCCAGACCCGCGTGCGATTCCGGCAATGAGCCCGCGGGCGCTTCGGCGTTGGCCTTGCGATAGAGCGGCTCGGCTTCGGTGGGGTTGCCCTGGCGGACATACACCTCGGCCATTCCGTACGTCGCGTGGGGAACTTCGAATTGATTGGCGAGCGCTTCCTCGAAGTGGGCCTTCGCTTCCGCGACCTTCCCCTCGTCGAGCGCCTTTTGTCCCAAACGGATCGGGTTCTCCTCGAACGAATACTCTTTCTTCTGTGCGGAGGAAGGGTTGGCACAAAGGAGCGCAATCCCCAGCGCCGCTACCCACGCGGTGCAGGCGCGATCGCGTACCCCTCGAAAATGAAGTGCATAAGCTGGCCGCATCGAGAATCTCCTTTTATGAATCCCAACACCGCACGTATAGCTGCGGTCCCGCAAATCAAGTCCCCTCGGCGCCGATGGGGCGATTGACCAGTTGAATGAGGCGAGGCACTTCGCGAGCCGGAAGGTAACCCGCTCGGGTGACCAGCCTTTGACCTCTCCCGCTATAGAGATAAGTGACGAAACCCGAAGCCAGACCAGAGGAGCCAGGGCGACATGATACATACAAGTAGTGAAAGAGGGGATAGTCTCCCGTCGCGACCGATTGTGGATTTGCGGTAAAGGCCGGCTTGCCGGAAGCCTTACGAATCCCCGCCATGCGCACACCGGCGGGCCCCAGATCCTGCGGCAAAGCCAACGTGCTCGCGAATCCCAGCGCATCCGAATCCTGCGCCACGGCGGTCATCACGTCGTTCTCATTGGAAACCCATTGCACTTGCGCGGGCGGAGGCCCGGATTCCCCGAGCTGGCGGGTGAGCGCATCCCACAGCCCACGATTGGGATCGGGGGCATAGATCTTCTTCCACGGCCCCTCACCTCGGACCGCCCGGCGAAGATCCTCCACAGTGAGCGAATCCACCGGCGAACCGGATCCCACGATGACCGCAATTCCCCCCAACGCGATGGGAAACGTGAGGACCGAATCGCCGACGTCGCGGATTGCCGCGTTTTCCTCTTCATTGGGCTGGCGGCTCAAGAACGCCGCATCCACTTTGCGATTCACGAGATCCTCCAGCGCTTTCGTCGTTCCGCCTTCGCGCGACTCGACGTGGACTTCGGGATAATCACTTCGATACTCCTCGATGAGCTTCCCGATCAGCTCCGGGGCCAGGCTGTTTCCGGAGAGCTCGAGCGTCGTGTCCGCTGCCGGGAACTCGGGACTCGGCACCCGCGAGCGAAGAGCGGGAACCACCCGGAACAGCACGAGCCCCAGGACGATCGCCGTATAGATACCCAGCCGGAGGTAGAAATATTTCCGGCTTGGGGAACCCGAGTAGCGCCGTGGATCGGGGGGACCGAAGCGCGGAACCCATTGGGCCAATTCAATCTCCTTGGGCGAGCCAGGTCATCGCTCGCAGTATGCAGACACCTTTGAATCCCCGCCACGGGGCCGGGGGTTCAATCGCCGGCGGATCCGGGAGGGAGCTTCGGCTCCACGAAAATGACCTTCTCCCGCTGCATCGACGCGGTGCCGACCGGCGCCCCTCGCGGCTTGCGCACGAATCTCTTCTCCGTGTATGCCACCGGAACCAGCTTCGAGTTGCGTGCTTTGGAATGATGCGCGGCGATCGCCGCCGCGGCCTGCACGATTGCTTTGGGCGGCTCGCCCTTTCCGGATGAAATGCGCAAAACGGTGTGGCTGCCTTGCGCACCGCGGGCGTGAAACCAAAGATCGCGTGGCGAGGCCAGGCGATGGGTCAGCTCATCGTTCTGTTTCGCATTGCGCCCCACCCAAACCTCCCAGCCTCCGGGAAGAATGTAGCGGCGCAACGCGGACTCGGGGGTGGGGGGCGCCTTCTTCCCGGACTGCGTTTTCTTCGCCGGCGCTCTCTTCGCTCCGGCTTCGCCGGGAATCACATCGGAGGCGAACGCCAAGAGATCGCGATCGTCGCGAATCGAGGAGAAGCGTTCGATCGCGCGATCGGCCCGCTCCAATTCCCCGCGTTGAATCTTGCGCTGTTCTTCGAGCTCGTCGAGCCCGCGCGCCAACCTTCGCGCCCGGCGAAATAATTCCTCGGAGTTGCCGCGCCCGTCCAATTTCGGATCGAGGGGAATCACGATGTCCCGCTCGCCGTCGAAATCGGGAACGGTGATCGAGCTCATTCCCCGGCGCACGCGGGAAAGATTCGCGATGAGAAGCTCGGCGCGCCTTCGAAGGAGCGGCTCTTCGTTCGCCTGTTCCATGCGTTGCTCGATGTGATGCAACGCCGTCGCCGCCTTCTGGCGCCGCCGCACGAGCGTGCGGCGAATCTCCGCGCGCAATCGCTCCCGCGCATCTTCCTCTTCAAGCGGACGGTACTTCCGATCGGCGGCATCATTCGCCGATTCCTCCGCGCTCGCCTCCGCCGTCGGATTCGATGTGCGCCGCATCGGGCGCGCCGCTGCCGGCGCCACGTAGCGAATCCCGGTGCGCACTTCGCGCGCGCGCCCTTGTCCTTGGAACTCGCGCAAGGACCAGAGAATCTTGTCCTCGTCCCCCAAGAGAATGAGATTCGCAAACCGCGGAATGAGCTCCGCCACCAGCATTGGTGAACGATGGTGGTCGGCCCCGCGCTCGAAGCCAAAACGGACGACCGCGCCCCCTTCTTCCTGCACGATGGTCGTCAAACGCGCGCCGTCGAGCAGCCCGGTCAGCGCATCCGGGGCGCGGTCCGGCTTTTCGAACAGCGGGAGTTGCTCGATCCACCCCAGTCGCGGTAGGGCCGGATTCGCGGACAAGAGGATGGGCTTGCGGAATCCGGCGAAGCGGGCCAGGACTCGAAAGCGCCCCAAAGACTCCAACTTCGTCAGCGTGCGGTCTAAAATCGCGCCGCGCAGCTCCTCGAGAACGGCATGTAGGACATCGGGTTCCATGAAGCCGCGCAGTATACCTTGACCCTGATCGACTGCCCCCCGTACTGTCTTCGGTTCCCTATCCATTTCGCATGCAGGAGAGCGCGTGATCCTCAGCATGACCGGCTTCGGAACCGGTGAGGCTTCCCGCCCAGGAGCCCTGGTCCGCGTCGAGGTCCGCTCGACGAATCACCGCTATTTCGAGCCGTCGATTCGGGTGTCCCGAAGCTTTGCCAGCTGGGAAAACCGGGTCCGGGAGATCGTCGGGGCGCGGGTGGCTCGCGGCCGGGTTACCGTGAACGTCGAAGTGGAGTCGGATGCTCCCGGATCAGCGGTCATTTTGGATGAAAGAATGGCTGGGGAGTACGCCAGGCTCATCCAGTTTCTCCGCGATCGGTTCGAAGTTTCTGGGGCGGTCGACCCAGTCGCCTTTGCACAGCTTCCCGATCTCTTGCGTCGTGACGGCAACGCCGCCGGGGAAGTGAGCGAGGAGGTTCTGGTCGAGGCTTTGGGGGCGGCGCTCGATGAGTTGGACGGCATGCGCCGGGCGGAAGGAAGCGCACTCGCCAAGGACCTCGAGGCGCGCGTTCACAAGATCGAAGCCACCTTGAGCGAGTTGGAGCGCATCGCGCAGGACGCGCCGGACCGGTTTCGAAGGAGGCTGGAGGAGAAGATCGCGACCCTGGTTCCCCCCGGGTTGATCCCCGATGCGGAGCGGCTCGCGGTCGAGGTGGCTTTGCTTGCCGAAAAGGCCGATATTGTCGAAGAGATTGTGCGTTTCCGGGCCCATGACCAAGCGTTCCTCGGTTTTCTCCGCCGCCGTGAGCCCGTCGGTAAGCGTTTGGATTTTCTGCTGCAAGAGATGAATCGGGAAGCGAACACGATCGGGTCGAAAGCTGTGAACGCTGAAGTCTCCCATCGGGTCGTCGAGATCAAAGAAGAGATCGAACGGTTGCGCGAGCAGGTGCAGAACATCGAATGACCGCGCGTCCCGCCTTCCCGCTGGTGATCTCAGGTCCGTCGGGAGTCGGCAAGACGACGGTGGTGAATTGGCTTTTGGAGCACGTTCCGACGATGCGCTTGTCGGTGTCGTGCACCACGCGTCCGCGCCGCGGCCAGGAAATCGAAGGCGTCGATTACTTCTTTCTCGAGGAAGCGGAGTTCTTGCGGCGGCGCGATCGCGGGGAGTTCGTCGAGTGGGCACTCGTGCACGGCAATCTGTATGGAACGCCGGCCGCGTTTCTCGACCGGCACGTGCAAGAAGGGAAGATCGTTCTGCTCGATATCGACGTGCAGGGAGCAATGCAGATCCGCGAAGCACGCCGCGATGCGGTGCTCGTGTTTCTTCTTCCGCCGAATCTCTCCACGTTGGCGGGGAGATTGCGCGGCCGGCACACCGACGCGGAGGACGTCATCGAGCGGCGGTTGCAGAACGCGGTGCGCGAGATGCGCACGGCGCCCGGCTACGACTACATCGTGGTCAACGATGACATCGATGCCACTTGCGGCATCGTGGAGTCGATCGTGTGCGCGGAGCAGACCTCCGCTCGCCGCATTCTCTCGATGAGCCCGGTTCGCGCCGATGAGATTTTGACGGAGATCGGGCTCGTCGCGCCGGAGGACAATGTCACTCACAAACTGGAGAAGCCATGAACGAATTCAAGGATGATCTCGACTTCGAGCGCATTTCCGAGGACGACGACGATCTCGTCTTTGAAGAGCAGCCGGCCGACGGCGAGCCTTCCACTCCCAAGCGCAGATCCCCGGAGCTCGATCGCAAGATTCGCACGGCCGTCGAAACGATGCTCGAGGCCGCGCAGAATCCTTACGAAGCGGTGATCATCGCGTCGCAGGAAGCGCGTCGCATCAACGGCCGGCGCTTGAAGGCGCGCAGCATCCTGAATCAAGCGATGGAGCAGATCGACGAGATCATCCCCGAAGTTCCGTTCATGCCCAAGCCGGTGGAAGACGAAGAGCCGGAAGTGAAGCCGACGAACGAGGCCCTCGAGCGTTTGGCGTTGGGCGAAGTCACCTATGAGATCAACGGCGAAGTGACCACGCCGCCGTCCTTTGGCCAGGGCTTGGATCTCTCCAAGACGACCGGAGAAACGAAGGGATCCTGATTCCGATGGCGAAGGATCAACCCTCACCGAAGATTCTTCTCGGGGTCACGGGTTCGATCGCGGCCTGGAAGTCCTTGGATCTCGTGCGCGAGCTACGCAACCGCGGCGCCCAAGTCGCCGCGGTGATGACCGAATCGGCCGCGCGTTTCGTCGGTCCTTTGTCGTTCGAGACGATGACCGGAAATCCGGTCAGCATCGATTTGTTCGATGCGCGCGGAAAGGGAACGCTTCCTTCGTGGATGGCGGACTCCGCGGCCGCGCGTCTCCCGGTTCATTTGGCGCTCGCCGAGTGCGCGGACTTGATCATTGTGGCGCCGGCCAGTGCGACCACGATCGGTAAGATGGCGCACGGCATCGCCGACAATCTTCTCACCACGATTCTTCTCGCCACGTCGAAACCGGTCGCCATTGCACCGGCGATGAACACGGCCATGTGGCTGCATCCCGCAACCGCGGCGAACATCGCGACGCTCGTCCATCGCGGCGTGCACCTGTTGGAGCCGGATTCCGGTCTCATGGCCTGGGAATCGGAGGGCGAAGGCCCCGGCCGGCTGCCCGAGCCCGCCGATCTCGCGGCCCGGATCGCGCGAATTCTGGAAACGCGCCGCCAGCTTCAGGGAGAGAAGGTCGTCGTGTCGGCAGGTGGAACCCAGGAGCCGATCGATGCCGTGCGCGTCGTGACGAATCGCTCGTCGGGGCGCATGGGCACCGCACTCGCCGAAGAAGCGCGCGATCGCGGCGCGGAAGTTGTGCTGGTCGCCGCCTCGATGAGTGTGCCGAATCCTTCCGGTGTGCGCATCGTCGAAGCGCGGACCGCCGCATCCATGAAAGAAGCGATGATCGCCGAATCGAAGAATGCGGAAATCATATTGATGGCCGCGGCCGTCGCCGATTGGCGCCCGAAAAATCCCGACGCACACAAGAAGAAGAAATCCTCCGGGCCGCCGGCGATCGAGTTCGAGCCCACCGAAGACATTCTTTTGCATTTGCGCCAGGAAGCGAAGCGCGCCTTTCGTGTGGGGTTCGCGTTGGAAACGGAAGATTCGGTTTCGAACGGCTCGAAGAAACTGAAAGAAAAGGATCTCGATCTTCTCGTCGTGAACGATGCAACGCACAACGGCGCCGGTCCCGACACACCGACGAATCGTGTGACGCTCTTGGCCCGTGACGGCTCGGTGATCGACGTTCCGCTCATGCCGAAGCGCGAAGTGGCCGCGCGCATCCTGGACCGCATCGAAGAAATCCGCATCGCGGCCGGGCGCAGCCGATGACTTCTCGGGAAGATTTCCAAGACATTCTGCGACGAGTTCGTGCAGCGCTCGAAATGCAGGCGATCTTGCGCGAGGAAGAATTGCCCCTGCCGCGCTCGCAGCCCGCCTCCGCCTCACGCGTCCCGTCCGCGCCGCCCTCGCCGGCACCCACACCCGCGACAGCACGCAGCGCGCCCTCGCCGCCTCCGCTCGAGCGCACCCAACCCGCGCGCGTTCAGGCGTCGTGGCAGAGCGATCCCGCCGGATTCTCTTCTTTGGGTGAGCTGCACGACGCATTCGGGGAATGCCAGCGCTGTCCTTTGGGCGCCACGCGCACCACGTTCGTGTTCGGCGTGGGAAATCCACAAGCGAAGCTCATGCTGATCGGGGAAGCGCCTGGCCGCGATGAAGATCTACAGGGAGAGCCGTTCGTCGGCGCCGCGGGACAACTTCTGGATAAGATCCTTCTTGCTGTGAATTTCAAGCGTGAGGAAGTTTACATCGCGAACATCTTGAAGTGCCGGCCTCCCGGCAACCGAAATCCCGAGCCTTTGGAAATCGCGTCGTGCAGTCCCATCCTCGCGCGGCAGATCGAGCTCATTCGCCCGCGCATCCTCTGCACGCTTGGATCCTTCGCCGCGAAAACAATTTTGCAGGAGAAAGAGGGAATCTCTCGATTGCGCGGACGAATCCATTATTATCGCGGCATTCCGGTCGTCCCGACGTTCCATCCGGCCGCCCTCCTTCGCAATCCGGCTTGGAAAAAGCCGACTTGGGAGGACGTTCAGTTGCTGCGGCGGGAATACGATCGGCTCCTCGCTGAATCTCCTTCGGCTTAAACGTCTTTCGTAGGAGTCGTGCATGACGGATTCCCTCGCCGGAACCCGCCTCGATCCACCGGCGCGCGTTTCCACCGCGCTCGCCGAAATCGCCGGGCGCGTTCCTCCCCAAGCGCTCGCCGCGGAAGCGGCGGTGCTCGCTTCCATGATGCTCGACGGTGCCGCCGCCAACACCGTCGTGGAAATGCTCGAGCCCGCGGATTTCTATCGCCCGGCCCATCAAAAGATCTGCGACGCGATCTTTCGCTTGTTCGAGCGCAACGAAGCAATCGATCTCATCACGCTCACCGAAGAGCTGCGCCGCGCCGGCGATCTCGAGAAGGTCGGTGGCTCGGTGTATTTGGCCGAGCTCCTGGAGTCGACGACGTCCGCGGCCATCGTCGAGCATTACGCGCACATCGTGCGCGAGCGCTCCACGCTGCGCCGCTTGGCCCGCGCCGCCCTGGAAATCGCCGACGAATGCTATTCCTCACCCGAGGACGTGAAGAGCTTGCTCGATCAGGCCGAGCAAAGAGTGTTCGAGATTTCCGAAGCGGGATTGGGAAAGGGATTTGTGTCGCTCAAGGACATCTTGGTCGACAGCTTCGAAGCGATCGAGAAGTTGTATCAAAACAAGCGCCTCATCACCGGCGTGCCTTCGGGATTCTTCGATCTCGACGGGTACACGTCCGGTTTCCAGCCGTCGGAATTCATCGTGATCGCGGCGCGCCCTTCAATGGGGAAGACCGCGCTGGCCCTGAACGTGGCGCAACACGTCGCCGTGCAGCAAAAGCTTCCCGTCGCTGTGTTCAGCTTGGAAATGTCCAAGGAGTCGCTGGTGCATCGCCTTCTCGCCGCCGAAGCGCGCGTCGACGGAACGCGGCTGCGCACCGGATTTCTGCACGAAAACGAGTGGCCGCGTCTCACGACGGCTGCCGGACGCCTGGGTGACGCCGATTTCTTCATCGACGACACCGCGGGTGTGACCGCGCTCGAAATCCGCGCCAAGACGCGCCGCCTCATGGTGGAGACCAAAGGCCGTCTCGCGCTCGTCATGATCGATTACTTGCAATTGATTCGCGGCCACGGCCGGCAAGAGAACCGCCAGCAGGAAATCTCCACGATCTCGCGCTCGTTGAAGGCGCTCGCCAAGGAGCTGCGGATTCCGGTCATCGCGCTTTCGCAGTTGAAGCGCCCCACCGACGTTCGCGAAGGCGCGCGCCGTCCCATGCTCTCCGATCTGCGGGAATCCGGGGCCATCGAACAGGATGCGGACGTCGTGATCTTCATCAACCGTCCGGAGATCTACAATCCCACTCCGGAGAACGAAGGAATCGCGGAAATCATTTTGGGAAAACAGCGCAACGGTCCGATCGGAACGGTTCAGCTCTCGTTTCAGAAGTCACACACTCGCTTCGAAAGCCTCACCCGGGTGCGGGAGTAGCATTTGCCGAAAGTTGGGGCAATCCTGGTCGCGGCGGGCCGGGGTGATCGCATGGGCGGGCTCGAGAAGATGATGATCCCACTGTGCGGCGAGCCGGTTCTGCTGCACTCCTTGAAAACGTTTGCCGCCTCGTCCGTCGTCGACGAGATCGTCGTGGTGACGCGCGAAGATCTCGTCGATCGCGTGCGCACACTCATCGAGACGCGCGCCATCCCCAAGGTCACGCGTGTCGTGCCCGGCGGGGAGACCCGCGCGGAATCTTCGCGCCATGGATTGGCCGCGCTCTCCCGCGACGTCGGCATCGTGCTGGTGCACGACGGCGCCCGCCCGCTCGTGCGCGCGGATCTCATCGAGCGCGTCGCGCGCGGCGCCATGGAAGAAGGCGCGGCGATTCCCGGCACCGTTCCGGTCGGCACGATCAAGGAAGAGTCGAACGGGCGCGCGGCCGCGACGCTCGACCGCCGCCGCCTGCGCGAAGCGCAAACTCCGCAAGGCTTCCGCCGCGATTGGCTCGCGCGCGCCATGGCCCAAGCGATGCGCGAGCACTTCGATCCGACCGACGAAGCATCGTTGCTCGAGCGCGCGGGATGTCCGGTGCGTCTCGTCGACGGCGATCGCAGCAACATCAAGATCACTGTGATTGAGGACTTGGCCGTCGCCGAAGCGCTGGCCGGGGGCCGCACTCCCACGCAGCTTCCGCGCATCGGCATCGGCCACGACGTGCATCGTCTCACCAAAGATCGCCCGCTCATTTTGGGCGGTGTGCACATTCCCCATGCATTGGGGCTCGAAGGGCATTCCGATGCCGACGTTCTGGCGCACGCGATCTGCGATGCGCTTCTGGGAGCCGCTTGCCAAGGCGATCTGGGAGATCATTTCCCCGACAGCGACGAAACATGGCGCGGTGCCCCGGGGCGGGACCTGCTTGCGCGAACGGTGGAGATTCTGCGCGAAGTCGGGTACGTTCCCGTCAACATCGATGCAACCGTGTGCGCACAGTCGCCCACCCTCTCTCCCTTCCGCGAGGCGATGGCTGAGAATCTGGCGCAGGCACTGCACCTCCCCCGGGAGAGGATTTCCGTGAAGTTCACGACGACGGAGCGTTTGGGTTTCGAGGGGCGCGAGGAGGGCATCTCCGCCACCGCGGTCGCGATGGTGGGGCACATCCCTTGGATTGCGGAAATGCGATGAGCGAGATCGTCGTGCGCGCCGCAAAGATGTCGGATGAGCCGGGGATCTTGGCGCTCGCGCGTCAGGAAATGGCGGCGCTCGAAAAAATGGATCCGCGCTTTCGACTGCGCCCCGACTCAGAAGGACGCTACGCGACCTATTTGCGCGAGCGCTCGCGCGACACCGACACCACTGTCTTCGTCGCCGAAGAGAACGGTCGCCTGATCGGCCTCGCGATCGCTTCGATTCGCTCCCAGAACTCTTTCTTCGAGCCCAGCCGCTACGGTTACATTTCCGATCTGCTCGTCTTGGATTCGGAGCGCCGGCGCGGGATCGGCACCATTTTGTTTCGCCGCGTCATCAAATGGTTTCGCGGGCTCGGGATTCATATCGCGCGCTTGCACGTCGCCAGTTGCAACGAAGCGGCGCGCGCGTTCTGGAGCTCGGTCGGCGCGGGCGATTACTTGGTGGAGCGCTGGATCGATCTCTCCGAAGAGACGCAGCCTTCGACGGAGTCCTCCGAAGCGGCCGAGAAACCTCGCGAGCCAGCCCCCGCTTCGCAAGGTCCGGGATATTCCTGGGGCGAAGACTTGGTGGGTGGTTTCTAATCGAGATCCGTCCCGGAGCTCGTTCGGGCGCCGACGCGAACACCTGGGGAAGAATCAAGAGCATGTATCGCTAATCTGATGTCGACGCCGTTCCAATGCGACCTCCCTGCTCCGCGGGGAGGTCGTTTTTCTTTGAACGCCTGTCGTGGTAGAGATTCCCCCGGAAGTCGGGTACGTTCCCGGTAGAACGGTATTCCTCCCATCGTCGCAATTGGAGACTTCGGACCGTGCGATTGCGCTTTGCGCCGAGCCCGACGGGATCGCTTCACGTCGGCGGCGCTCGTACCGCTCTGTACAATTGGATTCTCGCCAAGAAAAACGGCGGTGTTCTCGTGCTGCGCATCGAGGACACCGATGAGGCGCGTTCCACGGTCGAGAGCGAACGCTCCCTTCTCGAAGACTTGAAATGGCTCGGCATCGATTGGGGTGAAGGTCCCGATCGCGGCGGGCCGTATGCGCCTTATCGCCAGTCCGAGCGTCTCGAGTCGTATCGCGATGCCGCGAAGCGACTCGTGGCGAGCGGCGCGGCGTATGAGTCGTGGGCTTCGGATGAGGAAATTGGCGCCGCGCGCGCGGAAGCGGAAAAGGCCGGCGTCGCGTATCGATTCGATCGCGATCGCCACAACGTCGACGCCGCCGAGCACGAGCGGCGCAAGGCGGCCGGCGAGCGGCCTTCCATTCGTCTGGCCGTTCCGTGGGAAGAGATCGTGATCCCGGATCTCGTGCGCGGCGATGTGCACTTTCCCGCGGGAATGTTTTCCGATTTCATTCTGCTGCGCTCGAGCGGATTCCCAACCTACAACTTTGCGTGCGCTGTCGATGACGCGGCAATGAAGATCACCCACGTGGTGCGCGGGGAAGAGCATCTCTCCAATACCGGCAAGCAGCTCTTGGTGCATCAAGCGCTTGGCCAAACACTGCCCACGTTTGCGCATCTTCCGCTCATTTTGGATCACGATCGCTCCAAGCTCTCCAAGCGATCGGGAGGCGCCACGGTCGGCGAATTGCGCACGCGCGGTTTTCTTCCCGAAGGCGTGTTGAACATGCTGGCACTGCAGGGCTGGCATCCCCCGGGAGAAGAGGAGCGCCTGACGCGCGAGGATCTCGTGAAGCTGTTCGAGCTGCCGCGCGTTCGCAAAGCGGGAGGAATCTACGATCTCGAAAAGATGTCCGCGTTGAACGCGCATTGGCTGCACGAGAAAGCACGCGCGCATCCGGAGGATCTCGCGAAGAGCGTCGCGCCATTCCTCCAAGAATTGGGCGGACCTACGCTTGCCGCGCGCGCGCCCGATGCAGTGCGCCTGTTCTCGGAAGGTGCGCATCTTCTAACCGACATCGCGAAGGAGACGCATCAAGTCGATCGCGAGCCGGTGCTCGAGGCATTGCCAGCGGAAATCGATCCCGCCGTGGCGGTGCGGATCATGGATGCATTGATCCGCATCCTGGGGTCGGGCGAAACGACGGAAGCCGGAGCGCTCAAGTCCGCGCTTCAAGAAGCCGGAAAAGAAACAGGAACGAAGGGCCGCGATCTCTACCGGCCGGTGCGCCTGGCGCTCACCGGGAGTGATCATGGACCGGACTTGGCGCGCATCGCCGAATGGTTGGGCAAGAGCCGGGTGATTGGGCGACTCGAGAAGGCGCGATCTGTGTGGAAAGGCAATCCCGGTCATCATGCCGGTGCAGGAAAACCAGGAAAGAAGGAGGGGGCGATGCGGCGCATCGCGGTGTTGATGGGAGGAGATTCGCAGGAGCGCGACGTGTCCCGCGTTTCGGGAACCGCGGTCGCGCGCGCGCTCGCCGAGCGCGGCAATGAGGTGACGCTCTTGGATACGGAGCGCGGGCGTCTTTCCCTGGGGCAATGGCAAACGCCGAAGATTGGAGCGGCGCCGCCCACCGGAGCGGAGCTCGAGCGCGCCGGCGTGGCCGCCGTCGAGCGTTTGGCCGGATCGCTCGGCGACGTCGACGTCGTGTTTCTCGCGTTGCACGGCGGTTGGGGAGAAGACGGCACGATTCAAGGTTTCTTCGAAATGGCCGGCATTCCCTACACGGGAAGCGGAGTGTTGGGATCGGCGCTGGCGATGGACAAAGACCGCGCCAAGCGTGTCGTGCGCGATGCGGGAGAGCCCACGCCCGATTGGGCGCTGCTCGAAGTGCGCGAGTCTGCCGAGCCCACGAATGAAGAATTCGCCCGCGCGCGAAGTGAAGCCGGCGGCGGCCCGGTCATCGTGAAGCCCAATGCGGAAGGCTCGACCGTGGGACTCTCGCTCGTTTCGCCGAACGAAGACTTGCGTACCGCATTTCGCGAAGCTTCGCGCTTCGGCCGCCACATCCTGATCGAGAAATACATTGCCGGTCGCGAGCTCACGATCTCGATCTTGGGAGAGGACGTGCTGCCGATCGTGGAGATCATTCCGGAAGGCGGCATCTACACATATCAAGCGAAGTACACGAAGGGACAGAGCCGCTACGAGGTGCCGGCGAGTCTGCCCCCGGCGCTCACTTCCGCGATTCAGAAATCCGCGCTGCGCGCGTTTCGCGTGTTGGGTCTCGAAGGATTCGCGCGCCTCGATTACCGCCTGGCGCCGGATGAATCGTTCTGGTTCCTGGAAGCGAACACGATTCCGGGAATGACGCCGCTCTCTTTGGTTCCCATGGCCGCCAAGGCCGCAGGGATCTCATTCGAAGAGCTGGTCGAGCGCATCGTCGATTTGGGTGCGAAGCGGGTGTTGCGCCGTTCGCGACGCCCCGGCCCGGCCTCGGCCGCGCCCGCCGGAGTCGGCGATTGAATTCGGTTGCGCGACTGTTCGGCGGATTGAAGCCGGTCCTGGGAATGGTGCACCTGCGCGCACTTCCGGGAAGTCCCGCGGGCGGAACGCTCGAAGCTGCGCAGGAGCGCGCGCTCGCCGATGCTCAGGCCCTGATCGAGGCCGGCTTTGACGGGCTCATCATTGAAAACTTCGGCGATGCGCCGTTCGCGAAGGATCGCGTTCCCGCCGCTACCGTCGCCGCGATGGCGATCCTCTGCCGCGAGATTCGCCGCGAGCACAATGTTCCTTTGGGAGTGAACGTGCTGCGCAATGACGCCGAGTCCGCGCTTTCAATCGCCACCGTCGCCGGTGCGGATTTTATTCGCGTGAACGTGCACATCGGCGCGGTGGTCGCCGATCAAGGGATTCTCGAAGGAAAGGCGCGCGAGACGCTGCTCTTGCGTCAAACGCTCGGCTCCTCCGTCCTTCTCTTCGCCGATGTGCGCGTGAAGCATTCGCGCCCCTTGGGCGAGCCCACCGGCGAAGGCGATCTCGTGCAGGAAGCGAAGGATGCGTTCGAGCGCGGGCGCGCCGATGCGCTCATCGTTTCCGGCGCGGCCACCGGATCCGCCGCCGACACCGAAGACGTGCGGCGCATCAAGGAGAAGCTTCCGCACGCGCCGGTCTTCGTCGGATCGGGCGTCACTCCCGAGAACCTCGCTGACTTCTGGGGCGTGTGCGATGGTATGATCGTCGGCACTTCCGTGAAGCGCGGAGGCAGCGCCGGCGCCGAAGTCGATCCACAGCGGGCCCGCGCCTTTGCCGCACGAGTTTTGGAGCTCCGGCGTTCCGCCGAAACAATTTCTTCGCGAGGGTCCTGAGTTGCCGCTGCAGGTGTTCGATACATTGCGGGGCGGAAAGCAGCCCTTCGTTCCGTTTCGCCCCGGCGAAGTCGGCATGTACGTCTGCGGCATGACCGTGCAGGCGCCGCCGCACGTCGGCCACATGCGCGCCTACGTCGTCGCCGATGTGATCCGCCGCATCTTTCGCGCGCGCGGCTTCCGCGTCACGCTGGTGCAGAACTTCACCGACATCGACGACAAGATCATCGCCAAGGCGAACGCGGAAGGAATCGGCTATCGCGAGCTCGCCGAACGGAACATCGCCGCGTATTTCCAAGCTGCGGATTGGCTCGGCATCGAGCGCGCCGATCACTATCCGCGCGCCACCGATCACATTCCCGAGATTCTCTCGATGATCGGCACGCTGATCGAAAAGGGATTCGCCTATCCCTCGAAGGGCGACGTGTTCTTCGACGTCACACGGTTGCAGGGCTACGGCTCGCTCTCCGGAAAGAACATCGAAGATCTTCGCTCCGGAGTGCGCATCGAGGTGAACGAGGACAAGCGCCACCCGGTCGACTTCGCGTTATGGAAAGGCGCCAAGCCCGGCGAGCCGGCCTGGGAGAGCCCGTGGGGACCGGGACGCCCGGGATGGCACATCGAGTGCTCCGCGATGGCGATGAAATTTCTCGGCAACACGATCGACCTGCACGGCGGCGGACGTGATCTCATCTTTCCGCATCACGAGAATGAGCGCGCGCAGTCCGAAGCCGCCACCGGAGAAGTCTTCGCGCGCCATTGGATCGAAAACGGGATGGTGAATTTGGGCGGGCAGAAGATGTCCAAATCCACCGGGGTGTTCTTCGCGGTTCATGATGTGCGCCAAGAGATCGATCCCGTTTCGCTGCGCCTCTACCTCTTGTCGACGCACTATCGCAGCCCGATCGAGTACTCGCGCGACCGGCTCATCGAAGCGCGCACCGCGCAGGAGCGCATCCAGAATTTCTTGATCGCCGCGGATCACGTGAGCGGGGGTGGCGATGGTCTCTCCGAGGACGGAGGTTTCGGCACGCCGCGCACCGAAGAGGCCCTCCATGAGCTGCATGATTCGCTGAACCGGCTCGAGGCCGAGGCGCAGGAATCCTTGGATGACGACTTCAATACCGCCGGCGCGGTGGGCAAAGTCTTCGAGATCGTCCGCCTCGGGAACTCCCTCATCGCCGAGGGCACCCCTTCGGCCCATCATCGGGCCGTTGTGCAGCGGGCTCGGGAGCTCGTGATGGAGCTCACCTCCCTTCTGGGGATCGTCTTCGCCGCGCCCCAGTCGGAAGTCGCCGAAATCCCGCCCCAAGTCATGGATTTGGTGCGCCAGCGCGAGGATGCCCGCCGAAGTCGGAACTGGTCGGCGGCCGACGACCTTCGCAAGCGAATCCAGGAGGCCGGGTACCTGGTTGAGGACCGCCAGGACGGCTCCCTCGTAAAACCCGCGGTTTGAGAGTCTTCCGGGACTTGCCGGACGGCCCCTTGCTCCCTATTCTTTCCGTGGGGTTCCCGGGCCTACCTTCTTCTTGACACTCGCTTCGAGGCTCTCGTAGATTCCACGATTCACGCCGTGCGATTTTGCTGGCGTAGCTCAATCGGTAGAGCACCTGATTTGTAATCAGGCGGTTGGGGGTTCAAGTCCTCTCGCCAGCTTGTTTCTGTCGGAGGGGGCGAAGATCCCATCGCGGTTTTCCGCGTGCGATCGAGCGGAATTCACGGGGCGGATTCTCGAAACGAGCACAAGCGCTGGCGAGGTTCCCGAGCGGTCAAAGGGGGCAGACTGTAAATCTGTTGGCTGATGCCTTCGAAGGTTCGAATCCTTCCCTCGCCACCAGCTTTTCTGCTCCGACCGGCGAGAATGAGATTGCTCCGGAGCCGCGCGCGGCGCCGCAAAGCGAGAAGGATTCGGGCGGGAATAGCTCAGTTGGCTAGAGCATCAGCCTTCCAAGCTGAGGGTCGCGGGTTCGAATCCCGTTTCCCGCTCCAGTTATGCAGCGGGAGAAGAGAGTCGAAGCCGCAATTCGACGCCGGGGCCAGGTAGCTCAGTCGGCAGAGCAATTGCATGGTAAGCAATAGGTCGGCGGTTCGATTCCGCTCCTGGCCTCCACGATAGGGATCGAACGAGAAGTTCCGAAAAGGGGCCTGACATGGCGAAGGGGAAGTTCGAGCGCAATAAGCCTCACGTGAACGTGGGGACGATTGGCCACGTGGATCATGGGAAGACGACGCTGACGGCTGCGATCACGATGGTATTGGCGCAGAAGAATCCGAAGATCGCGGTGCGGGACTACGGTTCGATCGACAGTGCCCCGGAAGAGCGGGAGCGCGGGATCACGATTGCGACGGCGCACGTGGAGTATGAGACGGACAAGCGTCACTACGCACACG
>Ga0111538_10003753_pt1 | contig 21166 bp, 23 predicted proteins | sample SoiMethybrSBSTD1_FD_79669 | JGI IMG/M metagenome (GOLD analysis project Ga0111538, IMG submission 79669) | Bulk soil microbial communities from a Populus tree surrounding site in Tennessee, USA - Soil MetaG P. TD hybrid SBSTD1 (version 2)... | ecosystem: Environmental > Terrestrial > Soil >... | reverse complement strand
GGCCCCACGGTCACGATCGAGCGGGAGGATGGTGTTCAGTCGCGACACTCGAAGTTCTTCGCGTCCTGTGTATCGCCGGTGCCTTTGTAGTGCGCGTGCTGCGGGTACGCGCAGAGCGGACGGCTGCGGCCCGGCAGCGCGCGGCCCGTCGCTGTTACCGACGCGGGAGCGCTGCCCTTCTCCACCCAATCCACCAGCGTGGACAGCATGTCGAACGTGTCGAGTGCAGCAGGTCCGCCCCCGCAGTGGCCCATGCCGGGCGCGAGATATAAGCGGCTCCAGTTCGTCACCTGCCCGGGACCACCGTTGGCTTTCGTCATCCGCTCGTAGTAGTCGATGGTGTCGAGCGCCGAGAACCACGGATCGCTGACGCCGTGAAAGAACATCAATTTGCCACCGTGGTTGGAGAACGTGTTGAGATTCGTCCAGCTCGATGTGGCGTTGAGCACGTCGGTCGCACTCGCCGCCGCGGCCGCAGCGCGCGCATCCACGTCCATGCTCGAGGCGGAGAACGGCGGCCCGACCGGGTTCAGTCCGCCATGCAGCAGCCCCGGAATGCCCTGCGTCGACGCGATGCCGGTGTCGAACATGAAGCCCGGATACACCTGCCTGCCCTTCGAGTCCTTCGGCCCGGCAAACCCTTTCTCGAGCGCCGAGGCCTGCGCCATCGTCAGACACGACTCCGTCTTATTCGCGCCGCACACGAGCGTCTTCGGATCGAAGCGACACACCTGCGTATTGAAGATCATGTCGTCTTTCACACCATCGTTGGCGTCACAGGCGTTCAGCACTCCGTCGATGACGCCCTTCTTCTGCGGGTCGGACAATACGCTCCGTGGATCAGCCTTGCCTGACGCGTCCTTCGTCGCCGCGGTGTTGAGCATCGTGGCGACCCACTCGTCGCCAATCCCGGAGTAGGCCGTGCGCATCGCCGGCGCGCCGGCGATGATGCCGTCGAAGAACGTCGGGTGACGTTGCGCCATCAGCATGGCTTCACGTCCGCCGGTCGAACAGCCGGTGAAATACGAGCGATCAGGAGACTTCGCGTAGTGCTGCGTGATGATCTGCTTGGCGAGCACGGCGATCCGACCGACGGCCTGATAGGCGAAATCCAGCGATGCCTGTTGCTCCTGCATGAAGCTGGCGTCGAATCCGTTGGTGCCCGTATGACCGGTGTCGGTCGATGCTACGGCAAAGCCGCGAAGAAGAGCGGGCGTGGTCCCCGATGCCACCGCACCAAGCGGCATCTGCACGCTGCCGTTCAAGCCGCCACCGCCCTGAAAGAGGAAGCGGCCGTTCCAGTCGCCGGGTAGTGCGAGCGCGAACCCGATGCCGTACGGCTTGCCGTCGGCGCCAGTTCGTCGATCGAGCACTCCATCCACGCGGCAGTACGCCGGAAGCTTCATCGTGCTGGGCGCGCCGCCACGACCCGCCGGAGGACTCGAGCCTTCCGGGAACCATTCGGCCTTGATAATCGATAACGCGATCCCCGGAATCTGCAGTTTCGTGAGCGCCGCGCAGGCGGCAGCATCCCGCGTGGTTTGCGCGTGAGCCGTTACTGCCGAAGCCACGATCACGCCCGCGATCGCGACGAGCGGAACTGTGATACGCATGGTCGGGGATTATAGGCGCGTGGCCAGGAAGAGTGCAGGACTGCTGCTGTTTCGGCGGACACCGTCTGGCGTCGAGGTCCTGCTCGTCCACCCGGGCGGCCCGTTGTGGGCGAAGAAGGACGAGGGCGCGTGGTCGATTCCGAAGGGTGAGATCGACGCCAACGAAGAGCCGCTTGCCGCAGCTCGCCGGGAATTCGAGGAAGAACTCGGCTCTCCCGTGTCAGGCGAGTTCATCGCTCTCGCGCCGATTCGTCAGGCCAGCGGCAAGGTCGTCCACGCGTGGGCCGTCGAGGGCGATTTCGATCCCGCGACGTTCACGAGCGCCATGTTCAGCATGGAATGGCCGCCGCGCTCAGGGCGGCAGCAGGAGTTTCCAGAAGTTGATCGCGCGGAGTGGTTCTCACTCGACGATGCGAGGCGCAAGATCAACAAGGCGCAGATCGAACTTCTCGATCAGCTCGTGCACACAGCCCGACGAGCATGACCTCGGTGCGGTGCGAATCGCGGCTGGACCGCGGGCCCGGTTTTGAGAGTAGAATGCCCTTCAGATCGGCGGACCCTGGGCAACTCGGCAACGTGCAGGAGTCGGGTCTATGACACGGTCACTCGCGTCACGTATCCTGGCAACCGGTCTCGGCTGCCTCACCGCTTCAGTCGCCTACGCGCAGGCTCCTGACAACCCCACATTCGCCAAGCACGTTGCACCCATCTTCCAGGAGAAATGCGAGGCCTGCCACCGGCCCGACTCGATCGCGCCGATGTCGCTCAGGACCTTCCAGGAGAGCCGTCCATGGGCACGCGCGATCAAGGCGCGTGTCGAAGCACGGCAGATGCCGCCGTGGCACATCGACAAGACGGTCGGCATCCAAGATTTCAAGAACGATCGTTCACTCACCGACGACCAGATCACCACCATTGCGAGGTGGGTTGACGGCGGCGCTCCCGAGGGCGATCCGAAGGACATGCCGAAGGCCAAGGAGTGGCCCGACGGCCAGATGTGGACCTACGCGGCGATGTTCGGGCAGAAAGAGCCGGATCTGATCATCCGCTCGACGGCGTGGACGCAGAAGAAGGGCCTCAACGATACGTGGTGGAAGCCGGTGGTTCCCACTGGTCTCACCGAGCCGCGATGGGTGCGCGCGATCGAAGTGCGGCCCGGCACGGTGAAGGGGCGCAAGATCACGCATCACGCGAACTCGGATCTCATTCAGGACGAGCCTGGTGAGGTGACGCAAGCGGGACCGGGCCGGTTCATGGAGTGGGCGGTCGGCAAGGAAGGCGAGGTCATGCGTCCGAACAGCGGCAAGCTGATGCTTCCCGGTTCACGCATCGTCTGGGACATCCACTACTCAGCGACGCGCGAGGAAGACATTTCTGACGTCGTCGAGATGGGAATCTATTTCTACCCGAAGGGCCAGGAGCCAAAGTACCGCCAGCATCTGCTTCGCATGGGCAAGACCGGCGACGGCGCGATCGACATTCCACCCAATTCGATCGCCGCCACCGAGACGTATTACCCGCTCAAACAGGCGGCGCGCATCGAGAGCTTCCAGCCCCACATGCACCTCCGCGGCAAGGCGATGTCGCTCGAAGCGATCTTGCCTGGAGGACAGACGGTGATCCTGAGCCACGTGGATCAGTTCACCTTCAACTGGCACTCCGCGTATGTGTACGCCGACGACGCGGCGCCGCTCGTGCCAAAAGGTACGGTGATGAAGATCACCGCGTGGCACGACAACACCGCGGCGAACAAGGCCAATCCCGATCCAAACGTGTGGGTCGGGTACGGCGACAGGACGGTGGACGAGATGGGTCACGCGTGGGTCAACGTGACGTACCTCACTGACACGGAATACGCCGCGGAAGTCGTCGCGCGACGCGCGCGACTGGCCACGAGCGGCACGCACTGAAAAGGCGCGCATGGCGTGGTCCATTCGACGCCTGGCTAGGCCGCGTGCGGCCCGGCCGCTTGTGTTTGTCTTGGCATTCGTGGTCTGGACGATAGCGGCACCACAGGGGGCGCAACTCACCCGCGCTCCACTGGTGCTCGAGCCGCTCGGGGCGAAAGGTGAGTCGATTTACCCCGCACTCGAAGGATGGGGGCCCGACAAGAACGGCGACAACCTGATCCTGCTCGGCTACTACAACCGCAACAAGACACAGGAGCTCGACATCCCGATTGGGCCCGACAACCGCATCGATCCAGGCGGGCCCGACTACGGTCAGCCAACGCATTTCTATGCTGGCCGCCAGCACGGTATCTTCGCCATCAAGGTCCCGAAGGACTTCGGCACCCAGAAGCTCACGTGGACGCTGACGGCGAACGGACAGACTTCGTCGATCTCCTTCTGGCTGAACCCGCCGTATTGGGTCAACTTTTACAAACATCCGGCCAATGGCAACGAGCCGCCGATCATCAAGTTGCTGCGTGACGGTCCGACGATGACTGGTCCACCGGCCGGAATCGCGCAGACGCTATCAGGTACGGTCGGTATGCCGGTCACGCTGACGCTGTGGGCATCCGATGTGCCCACGCAGGTGAACGAGGGCGAAGAGGCGCTCGCCGTGCGGAACCGCGTGTCGGCCGCGGCGCGCGGAAATCAAGATGCCGTCGCGATCATCGGCACTCAGGTCATCGGCGGCGCGAGGGGCGCCGCTACCACGCCAGCGGCCCCGCCTGACATCACGGTGAACTGGAGAAAGCACCGCGGGCCGGGCGACGTGACGTTCGCGCAGTCGCGCATCCCGCTCGTCACAAAACGCGATCCCACGCTGTACCTCGAAGCAACGACCACAGCAACGTTCACGGCCCCGGGCGAGTACGTCATCCGAGCGCAGGTCAACGACGCCTCGGGCGACGGCGGCGGAGGTGAACAGTGCTGTTGGACGACGGCGCTGGTGAACGTGGATATTCGATAACGTAGGGCCGGTCCTTTCGGACGGCCTCAGTTCTCCGAAGGTCTCTCGATCCGATCGACGACAAGCACGTCTACCGGGCCGCGCCGCGAGTCCAGCTTCAACCCGAGATCGTCTTGCAGTGCGGTGAAGAGCGATGGCGCGTCCGAGACCGCCGCGGGAGGTGGACCGACGAGTGCACCGCCCAGACCTTCGGGCGCGAAGATCACATCGAGGTCGAACGCACCGCCAAGCCCCGTCTCGTCAACGACCGGGCGACGAACCACTAGCGACAACTGCCGCTTTGTGAACTCCTCCATCGTGATGCTGCGAGCCGAGAGCCAGCCCGGAGCGGCCATCGCCCCGCATCGCCTCCCGAGAGGTTCGTCGGTCGGAAAAATAAGGCGAATCCGACCGGCACCATTTCCCGGCGGCGGTGGTGGCGGCGGTGGAGGCATCGGCACGCCCTCCGGCGGTCGAATCGGCGCGCACTCGGGCCCCGACGGTCGAAGACGAGCCCCGAGTCGCTTGTCCGGGCGCGCCATCGTCAACGCGTAGATCGGCAGCTCACGCCGTTCCTGGTGAGCGGCAAAGCCGAATCGATCGGCCAGCATCGCGCGCAGCATCAGGCGAATCGTATTGGTCGGCGTATCGTCGGCGGTCCTGGCCTCGATTGCGAAGCGCTCCGTCGCCGTCCACTCGGGTGCGTTCACGAGCTGGAGGTCCTCGAGTCCGTATGCGACCTGGATGACCTGTCGGACGACGACGTTGCCCGCGATCATTCGGCCGCCAGGTTGAAACGCGACGACCGGGATGCCTTGATTGGTCCGGTTCGGCTTGATCGAGATGACATCGAAGGCCGGACCGGCCTGTGCCAGAAGCGTCACCGGCAATGCGATTAGCAGCGCAGAGACAAGCAGGCGTCGTCGCATGACGCCTTGGACACCGAAAACGACTTGATGTTCCGGCGGACCCGTCCGGCTGAAGCCGGACACTACACGTAATACTTCTTATACATCCCGCGTCTGAAGATCCATCCACCGAGCGGACCCAGCCAACCGAGCACGTAGTACATGTAGCCGAGGTCCATCAGCTCAATCAGATTGCCGTCGAAGTCCTTCGCAAAGAAAAACGAGTGACCGCGCGGCGATCGCTCCGGCTTGCTCACACACACGACGCCTCGGCTGACCAGGTAGTCGTACCAGCCCTGAAGATTTCGTACGTTGAACGAGATATGGGTGAGGCCAACCTTGTTCCACGGAATCGCCTGTGGTGGAAGCTGTGGTTGGAACTCGAAAATCTCCAGCACTGCTCCGCCCGGCACGCGGATCCAGCCGATCTTGCACGACGGCTGCGCCCCGCCCTGAGCCGCGTCGAAGGGCCCTTCGACGTTGAAGAACGAGCGGACTCGTTCGGGGGGTGTGTCGGCCACGCCGACGAGCGGGCATCCGAACACATCCCAGTAGAAGCGAACGGCCTTGTTGAAGTCGGACACGGTTATGCCGACGTGGCTGAAGGAGCGCGCCTTCATTTCAAATCCGTGTCGTTGATGTGCTCGGCGACGCGCAGCGCCTGCGCCGCGATCGTCAAGCCAGGGTTTACTGCTGCCGACGAAGGAAAGAACGACGCGTCCACCACGAACAGGTTCTCGACGTCATGCGTCCGGCAATACGTGTCCAGCACCGATGATCTCGGATCGGTTCCAAACACCAGCGTCCCGCACTGATGCGTCGTGTTGTGCGTGCCGGTCGAGTGCGCGAAGATCTTCGGCGACCAGTAGCCGAGTCGCGCCAGCAGCCCGCGGAGTTCTTCGACAAGCTTCTCGTGCGCGCGCATGTTGTTGGGGCGAAACGACAGCATCGGCCGACCTCCGGCTCCAAGCGTCACGCGGTTCTCTGCCCGTGGCAGATCCTCGGTCATCGCGAGCCAATCCGTCGCGCGCGACACCCACATCTCGTACGCCCAGAGCGGGATGTGCCGCATCTCGATGAACCTGTAGCGCCAGCCGTCGCCGACGACCTTGGCCATCAACGCGTCCGTCCGGCCTTGCGACTGAATCTGGCCGAGCGGATAGGGCGTGTCAGGCCCGCGCAAATAGAAATCGTTGATCGCCAGCGTCTTCTGGAACTCGTCGCGATTCACTCGCCAGCCGACGCCCTGCAGCATCGTCGCCAGATGCGCCATATAGCGTGTGCCGACCATGCCAGACGAATTGGCAAGCCCGTTCGGATGGCGATCGCTGGCAGATCGCAGCAGCAGTACGGCGGAGTTGACCGCGCCACACGAGACGACGAATCGATCCGCGGTCACGCGCGTTCGCTGTCCGTCGCGTTCGATCTCGACGGCTTCAACCCGTCGGCCGGACGCGTCGGTCACGAGCCGCTGCGCAATGGCACGCGTCAGCATCGTCAGGTTCTCATGGCGCTCCGCCGGCTGAACGCAGCAGACCTCGGCGTCGCTCTTGCGATCGATTCGACACGGAAACGAGTTGCACGTGCGGCACAGAAGGCAGCCGTCCGGCGCCCCTGGATTGATCAACCCGAGGGGCAACGGCGACGGATGCAGCCCCTGCTCGCGAATCGCGTCAAATAGCGTGTTCATGCCGGGCGCGTGAGGAACCGGCGGATACGGATAGGGTCCGCGCGGCGGCTCGGTGGGGTCGTGCCCGCACGCGCCGTGCACCTGATACAGGCGCTCCGCCTGATCGTAGTACGGCGCCAGCGTGTCGTAATCGATCGGCCACGCCGGCGACAGCCCATCGACGTGCTCGGTCGCCTGGAAGTCCTCGCGCCGGAATCGATACAACACGCTTCCCCAGAACTTCGTGTTTCCGCCGACGCAATAGTGGGTGTACGGACGGAACTCACGGCCGCGCTCGTCCAGCCAGCGCTCCTGCGTCCGGTACCGCAAATCCTTCCAGACGGCTCCTGGATTCCAGTTCTCGGGCTCTCGCGGGATCGCCTCTCCTCGCTCGAGCACCAGAATGCGGGCGCCAGTCTTGGCGAGGGCGTGCGCCATCGTTCCACCGCCGGCGCCGCTTCCGATAATGACGATGTCGAAGTGTTCGGTCCGCATCGAGACTAGCGCGCCACAGCCATCGGCCCCGCCGGCGCCGTGCTCGCGTAGATCTGTTCCATCAGACGCTGATCCTCCATCGCTCGCTCGAGGCTCATATCAGGTGCCGCGCCAGTCGTGATGGCGCGATGAAAGTCGCGATACATCGCCCTGTACCCGCGGATGTCTCGAAAGCCCGGAAACACGAGTCGCGGAATCCCGCTGCCACGCACGACTATGATGGTGCCGTTGGACTCGAACGAGATCACGCCCTTGCGGCCAAACAGCTTCGACAGCCGCAGGCCCCGCAGCAGCGACGGTACTTCCCTGGAATAGTACAAAGATCCCACCGCACCGGTGTCGTACTCGAACGCCACCATCATGCTCTTGACGCGTGTGTCCGGACCCTCTCGCGACGGCGCCGGCCGATAGCCATGCGCGTTGACGATGCGCGGCCCGAGACTGCCGGCCAGATGCAGCCAGTGGATGCCCTCCTCGAAGAAGGCATCGCCGCCGGCCAGTTTTTCGTCGTTGCGCCAGTCGCCGGCTGCCTTGAGTCGCTGTGCGATGGTGGCGACGTGCGCGAACACGAGATCGCCGATCACGCCGTCGGCCAGCAGCGTTCGGAGTCGAACCGCGAGCGGCTTGTAATGATCGTTCTCGCCGATCAAGACGACGCGCCGGGCGCGGTTTCTGGCTTCGAGCGCCGCGCGATACCCGTCCATCGTCGGAAACGCCGGCTTCTCCACCAGCACGTGCTTGCCCGCCGCAAGCGCCTGCAGTGTGAGATCGAGGTGAAGATATGGCGGCACCGCGATCACGACCGCGTCAACCTTCGGATCGGCGAGGGCCGCCGCGTAGTCGCTGTAGCTGGCCGCGCCGCCGTAGCGGGCACAGAATTCAACGGCTTTGCCACCGTCGCGGCTCGCATAACTCGGCTCGATGATCCCGCCCAGGGCCTTGAGATGCCGGCTATGGACACCGGTAATGAACCCGCACCCGAGAAAAGCTATCCGCACCACGCTCCGTCAATGATACTGGACCGTCGTGTCCGACTTTAGCTGGACCTCACTGCCGCCGAACTCTGTGCTAACGTGCACGCCGAAGGGAGTCGCCATGTCTCGTCCTGCGTGTCTCCTTCTCTGTGGGGTCGCGCTTCTCGCCTTTCCTCTCGCGGCCGCGGCGCAAGCCCGCTGGGCGCCGCCGCGCACACCGGACGGCCAGCCCGATCTACAGGGCGTCTGGCTCAGTAACACGGCCACGCCGCTCGAGCGCCCGAAACAACTCGAAGGCAAGGCGCGGCTGACCGACGAGGAAGTCGCCGAGTTCAGGCGCCGCGCGGACCGATTGTTCAAGACCGGAAACAGCGACTTCGCGGTCGGCGACGGCGTCTTCCAGGCGGTGCTGACCAACCCCGATCGCTACACCAATCCCAATTCCACGCACAGCGCGAGCGACATGGTCGATCTCGAGTTCGACAATCGCACGTCGCTCATCACCGATCCGTCCGATGGCCGTTTGCCGACGCTGACACCGGAAGGCCGCAACCGCCAACTTGCGGTGAATGCGGCGTTCCAACGACCCGCCGTTCCCGCGGATGTCGGCAATGCGCTGCGGTGCGTGTCGTGGGGCGTGCCGCGCCTGGGCGGCCGCTATGGCGCCGGCGACATGAGCTACTACGAGATCTTTCAGTCGCCGGGGGTTGTCGTGCTCTACATGGAAGCCGGCCATGAGGCCCGGATCATTCCGCTCGATGGGCGCCCGCATCTCAACTCGAGCATCCGCCAGTGGAACGGCGACTCACGCGGACACTGGGAAGGCAACACGCTCGTCGTCGAGACGGCGAACTTCTCAGAGAAAAGTTACTTCATGGGCGCGACCGAACAGCTGAAGGTCGTCGAGCGCTTCACACGCGTTGGCCCAGACACCATCGAGTATGCGATCACGTTGTCCGATCCCACGACGTGGACCAAGCCCTGGTCGGCCATGATGCCGCTGCGTCAGCGCAAGGAAACGCTGTACGAATTCGCGTGTCACGAGGGCAACTTCCACATCATGTCGGGCATGCTCGTCGGCGCGCAGAAGCAAAATTAACTGTACGACTCGCCGGGGTGAACCACCTTCAGCAACATCGTGAACAACGGATCGGTGATGAAGGGAAAGACGCGCCACGCAATGACGAGGCCCGCCATCGACATCATCGGATTCGACTGAAGCGCACGCCACTTCGCCGCATGTGCTTCGGGCAGAAAGATGCTGACGACGGAGAACCCGTCGAGTGGAGGCAGCGGCAACAGATTAAACAGTCCGATGAAGACGTTGAGGACCAGGAAGACCGACAGCACGGTGCCAAGGAAATTGGGGTCGCCGGTCGCCGCGTCGGCCACCAGCGCGTGAAACGCCGCACGCTCCGGGGCAATGAACAGCCCGGCCATCAGCCCGGCTCGGAGTCCGGCGAACGCGACCAGCGCGATCATGAAGTTCCCGGCCGGGCCCGCGGCAGCCATCAGCGCCGCGCGCTGCGGATGCCGTTCCGCCCACAACGGATCGTACGGCGCACTCGCCCACCCCATGGCCCAGCCTTGCGTCAGCGCCGTCACCAGCGGCACCACGAGCATGCCAATCGGTTCGCGCTTGATGTGGGGTATCGGCGATAGCGATACCTGCCCGCCGTGATACGCCGTAGGGTCTCCCCCTTTCCATGCGACGAGCGCGTGCATCGCTTCGTGCACGGTCGTCGAAAACAGGAATGCGAGAAACCAGACGAAACCGATGGCGAGCTCAGTGTCCATCAAAACAGTTTTCGGACGTTACGGCGCCTCGTTGTAGGCGGCTCTCGCCACTCCGGCCAGGCCGTTGCGCGGATAGCGGTCCTGCAGCTCGTCCTGGATCACCTTGACGGTGTCGTCGAGGGTTCTGCCCTGCTTCTTCAGCTCCGCCGCGCGTGCTTGCACCGTCGTCATCAGCGTCTTCCAACGCGCGATCATCGATGCGTCGCCAATCGGTCCGTGGCTCGGAACGATCCGCGCTGGCTTCAGTTGTTCGAAGCGATTCAGGCTCTGCAGCCAGACAGACAGCTTGGAGTACGGGCTCGAGAACCCAGGCATCGTCGTCATCACGATGTCACCCGAGAGCAAGACGTTATCGGGCTCGACCCAGAACGCGATATCACCTCGCGTGTGATTCGGTCCCATCGCCATCAACCGGACGCGCGCGCCACCAAGATCGAGCGTCAGCTCCTTCTCAAAGAATTGATCCGCCTTTCGGAACTCCGCGCCCTTGAGCAGCTCCGCCGTGTCCGGCGAGAAACTCGCGAACCGCTTTGACGTCTCGAGACCGAACTCGTCGATATCGGCCTGCTGATCGCGTGAGCGCACCATCTTCGTGTTGGCTGGAAACCCGCCGGCGCCAAGATCGTGCTCCGGATGGAAATGCGTCACGGCGAGATACAGATCGCCGCCCTTCGTGACCTTCGCCACCTCGCGCATGATGGCTTCACCGTTGCGCGCTCCAAGGCCGGTGTCCACGACCAGAGTGCCCTTGCTCCCGACGATGATGCCGACGTTCGGGACGAGAGGGACGCTGGCGTCGGGAATCGCGTAGACGTGTTCGGAGACTTTCTCGGTGACGCCTTCCTTGATGAGCGGCGGCTGCAGCGGACCGCGCTGCGCCAGGACGGGTGTCACGACGAGGCCAGTGCCAATGATGAGGATAGCTATCGAGGATGTGCGCATGATGGCCTGCCATTATAGGAGCCTAGTCGTACGACTGATGCGCGCCTGCTGACAACGGCGTAGTCTCGGGACATGTCTGACTCACTTGCCCAACAGCTTTCAAACGATCTCGCCACCGCCGCGACTCGTACTGCGCCGAGCCTTCTCCTGCTGCGCGGACGCCGTAGACGTGCGGCGACCGGCACGGCGATCGACCCGCAATCGTTTCTCGTCTCCGACCATCTGCTCGACGCGGATGACGAGGTCGGCGCGCGCACGGCCGACGGCGAGATTACCGCTCGCGTCGTGGGACGGGATGCGGGCACCGACCTGGCGTTGCTCCACGCGGAGGGCGGCACGTTGACCCCTGTGACGTTGGCGACCGATGTCGTACGCGTCGGCGAAATCGTGCTCGCGGCTGGCCGCACGTGGACCGGCCTGGTCGCGCATCCGGGATTTGTCACCCACCTCTCGGGGCCGCATCAGGTATCTCCCGGCTTCCGCCTCGAGCAGGCGATTCACACGTCGCTCGATCCGTTCTCCGGCTTCTCCGGCGGCGCACTCGTGAACGCGCGCGGCGACGTCGTTGGCATCTCCACGTCCGCGCTGGATCGCGGTCGCGGGCTGGCGATCCCTGCACGCGACGTCACCCGGGTGGTGGACAGCCTCCGTCGTCACGGCCGGCTGCGTCGCGGTTATTTGGGGATCTCGAGCCTGCCCGTCGCACTTCCCGAGCGGCAGCGTCAGGGGTCCGGAGAACGCGGGCTGCTCGTAACGTCGATCGCGCCCGGCAGCCCGGCCGACAAGGCGCAACTGCTCGTCGGCGACGTGATCCTCGCGATCGACGAGACCACCGCGTTGCGGCCGGACGATCTGGCCGGGTATCTCAGCGCGGATCGCGTCGGTCAGCCCGCGTCGCTGCGCGTCCTGCGCGGGACGAACCCGGTGCAACTCGATGTCACCATTGGGGAACGAACCTCAGACGTGCGCTGATGCGTCCTATCGGCTAGGCAGCCATGAACGTCGTTGTAGTCGCACGCGACCATGCGCGGCGACGAGCATTGATTCAGCGGGTTGAAGATGCCGGCTGGACCGTTCGGGCAGATGTCCCGACGGAGGCTGCGCTCTCGCCCGAGGATCTCGACGGCGTGGCTGCCGTCGTGATCGATGCTCGCGACGCCACTGCGCTCTCGCCCCGCGCACACGACAGCCACGACCTCGTCGAACCATTGACCTCACGCGAGCACGACGTGCTAGAGCAGATGGCAGCGGGCTTGTCGAACCGCCAGATCGCGGACGTGCTCGCCATCAGCGAGCACACGGTGAAGTTTCACGTCAGCGCCATTCTCGGCAAGCTGGGCGTCTCGTCGCGCTCGGCTGCGATCCGTCATGGCCTGAGACAAGGACTCGTAACCCTGTAGGGCACGTCCTTCTGGACGTGCCGAGGCATCTATGGACGAAGAACTGCTCGATGCGTATTCACGCGCGGTAATCGGAGTCGTCGAGCGTGTCGGCCCGGCTGTCGTCCGCGTCGATCGTCTTCTCGAATCGCGACGCTCACGCCGCACTGAAGGATCCGGTTCCGGGTTCATCTTCACGCCCGACGGCCTGATCCTCACGAACAGCCATGTCGTGTCTGGCGCCGAGCATCTGAACGTGACGACGGCCGACGGCCGCAGTCATCAGGCGGATGTCCTGGGGGACGACCCCGACACCGATCTCGCACTGCTCCGCATCAGTGCCAGTGCACTTCCGGTTGTCGAGCTCGGTCGATCCGCGGACTTGCGCGCCGGTCAACTCGTCGTCGCGGTCGGACACCCGCTCGGCTTCGAGCACACCGTCACGACAGGCGTGATCAGCGCGACCGGACGCTCGCTGCGGGCACGCACCGGACGAATGATGGAGAACATCATTCAGACCGATGCCGCACTCAATCCAGGCAACTCTGGCGGTCCGCTGGTGACCAGCGCCGGCAAAGTCGTCGGCGTGAACACCGCGGTGATCATGGGCAGTCAGGGCCTGAGCTTTGCGGTGCCGATCGATACGGCGACGTTCGTCGTGACCGCGATCCTGCAGGAAGGCCACGTGCGGCGGGCATTCCTCGGTATTGGTGGCCAGAACATGCGTCTGCCGCGCCACCTGGCGCGGGCCGCGTCAGTCAGCGCACAGACGGGCGTGCGGGTGGAGTCGATCGTTCCCGAGAGTCCAGCGGGCCGGGCCGGCGTTCAGCCCGGCGATGTGATCATTGGATTCTCTTCGACACCCGTCACCAGCGTCGATGATTTGCATCGAGTGCTGACGCGCGAAGCGATCGACGTGGCGGCGACGCTGCGCATCGTGCGAGGCGCGGCGCGGATAGATGTGCCGATTACGCCGACAGAAGCCGCGGCGTGATTCAGCGATCCAATTTAGCTCCCAGGGCCGAAAGCCGACGGACCCTTACAACGATCTCAAATAGGCGATCACGTCCGCCGCGTCCTGCTGAGACATGCGGAATCGCGGCATGGGCGCACGCAGTTGCCGTCCATCCCACCGGATCGCACCCTGGGTCAGCAGCCGCATGGCCTGCTCGTCGTCGTAGCCTGGAAGACCAGCGATGCGGGGAATCTGATTCGGCCAGTCGCCGCTGAAGGTGGGACGCACGGGCATCGCGCCACCCTTGAACTTCGTGCCAACCACGATAGTGCCCTGCGCGTCGCGCGCCGAGTGGCACTCCCAGCACATGATCACCTGCTCCACGAGGTACCGTCCGTGCTCGAGATTCCCGGTGGCTCTTGACGCGGCCTGCGGCGCACCCGTTGGGGACGCGGCTGGCTTCTGCTGACCCGACAGCGAGACGACAAGGGTCAGGAATAACAGGGACGAGAGCGCACACAGACGAGCAACGGACATTTCGTATCCTCCTGTTCTCAATTTTCCTTCAGATCGCTCAGCACCGCTACCACCGCGAGCGGATCGACGCTGAACTCACTCAAGCGTAGCGCCCAATGCAGGTGCGGTCCGGTCACGCGGCCCGTCGCGCCGGACAGACCCAGCATCTCCCCGCTCGCCACATCGGTTCCAGCTGTCACGTCGATGCGTGAGAGATGCGCCAACAATGAAAACATCCCGAGCCCGTGATCGATGACGACGGTGTTGCCGGAGAAATAGAGGTCCTCGGCGAGCACGACCCGTCCGGCATTCGGTGCCACGACCGGCGTTCCGGTTGCGGCGCGAAAATCGGCACCCTGGTGCCGGCCGCGCGGTTCTCCGTTCAGCACTGTGAGCCGACCAAAACTGCTGGTCGCGGTGCCCGGCACCGGTGCCTGGAACGGGCCTCGCCACGCTCGCGGCGTCGTGCGCGTGAAGAGTGTCGCCAGACGTTTGGCTTCGCCCGCGATCCGCTCGGCTTCGGCGGCCGGAGGATTGACGAACTCGCCGCCCACGCGCAGCCGCCTGGTCTCGAACTGCTTGCGCACGACGGTCAATGTCGTCTTGCCTGCTACTCCCGCTGTATCAGCGCCAGTGACGTCGACGTCGTAGGCCCCGGGCTTGGCTTCGAGACCTGCCGCGACGAGTCCACGCCATTCGAGCGGCCCCGTCTCCCAGAAACGAACTGGCCGTCCGAATGCCTGCCCAGTGAGACTCGCCAACGGCGCCGCCGATTTCACGGTCAGCAGAACCACGCTGCCAGGGGACAGCGTCCGGGACGAGGCGGTAATCGTAAGCGGACGTCCATCCTGCCCAACAAGCGATGTGCTGAGCGCGCAGACGACCAGGGCCAGCGTACAAGCAACGTGGCGCACTGCTATATGTTTCGGATCCTTCGACGATCTTAACAGTTGTCCGTTTTGGGAATTGGTCGTTGGTAGTTGGAAGTTGAGTAAGGAGGGGACGAGGGGCCAGGTCTTCCCGGCGCGCACTGGCGCGATCCGCAGCGACCCGCCCCTCGCCGTGTGGTCGGGGGAGGACTAGGGGACTTGCGGCGCCTCGGCACCGAACGAAGGCGTCTCGGGCACGCGGGTTGTCTTCCGCCGCCGAGGACGCGCATCCTGCATTTCGAAATCTCTGACGAACTTGTCGAGCACGTCGTCGGTTGCGCCAAACTGCTCGATCACGGCCTTGGACGGATCGAACACCGGAGCCGTCGCCTCTTCAGCAGCCGCCACCACTGGCATCGGCATCGGCGTCGGCGTCTGCGCCGCAATCGGCGTCCTCGCCGCAACCGGCGTCTGCGCCGCAACCGGCGTCTGCGCCGCAACCTCGACGCGTTCGGGCTGCACCTGAGGCATCGCAGTCGCGCTCGTCTCCCGGACCACGTGCGTCGGCGTGAACAGCCGTCCGACGACTGGCGCCTCGGCAGCCTGCGCCGCGACCGTCTTCGGCACGGCCGCCTTCTTCGCCACGGCTTTCGCGATGGCGGTCACCTTCTTCGCCGGCATCGAGCGCTCATGGCGGAACCAGAAGTACTGTCCCACGCCCCACGCGAGCCAGCCCACCCACGCGAGCTTCAGCTGGGACCCGAACGCGTTAAGCACATCCATCATTTCGGACATCGCCTTACTCCACCCAGGTAAAGGCCTTGTTCGCTGACAGCGAATACCGTGTCAGCAAGGCCTCGAAGACCGGCGCGTTGACACTCTCGAGCGCCATGGCCTGTCGTAGTGCCTGATCCACGTTTGTGCCGTCCTCACGCTCGATCACGAGAATGATGATCACGCGACGCTGATCCGACGTCTCCTTGAATCCCTTCGTCGGCATGTGATGACCGACGTTCAGCTTGCGGACCGGGATTGGGCTCGACAGCGCCGCGCGTACCCACATTGCGATGCGCTCGGCACGGCGGGCCGCGCGAGCCTCTTCACGCTTGCGGCCGGCCTCGGTCGACAAGCCCTGCACGATCTCCTCGGAACTCGCGCCCACCGCGATAATCTCTTTCGCCTTGTTCAGGACGTTCTTCATCTCCGTCGTGAACGAAGGCTCGGCGAGCTGCTCGAGCGATTCGTACGACGAGAGGCGCCAGCGGAATTCATCAGTGAAAAGCAGTACCCGGAACGACGCGCGGTGTCCGGCCTCGTCCTTGGCGTTGCGCACGATCACGTCGTGCGCGATCTCGGGCGGCGTCGGCGTCGTCAGTCGCGTCAGGCGATCCACTTCGAGCACCGTCGCGTACGACAAGCACACGCCTGCGATGACAAATGCGAGCGTGGATGCGCCCCATGCGATTGCGGCAAATGCAGACCGCCACTGGCGCTTCACCGGAACTGCACTCGGAACCACAGGACCTTCCTCCCGGGAGCCCTCTGGTGCAGGATTGTCGCCACCGCCGGCCGGCTGTAGCAGCACAGGCATGTGCGTGCAGATCAGAGTGTTTTGTGCGACCTACTGAGGACCCGCGGGTGACACAAAGTGGCTGCGCGGCGAAAAAGTGACCGGACTGCGCATGCCCACGACGAGGCGCACGAACGAAACCCGATGATGGCTTACGGAACTGACTTGTCGCGCCGTAGCTTCACGGCGAAGGCGGAGACTAGCGGATGAAGGTGAACTTACCCTGCGCCGACGTGCCACTGCCGAACGGCCACATGAACGAGCCGTTGCTCGGCTTGGCTGTCGCGCTGACGCGAATGTAGTACTCGCGATTGGGCTCGAGGACGGCCGTCTTGAACAGGGCGAGATGTTTGACGGTGGTCATCCACTGGCGGACGTCGTTTTCGTCGGTGGTGGACTTGGATTCCTCGGTTCGCCCGTCGATTCGCAGCCCCATCATGTACTGGCGCTTGAGATTGTCGTATTCGACGCTGCTCGCGATCGTGGCGGAGCCGATCGTCCGATCGACCCACGCGGGCACGTCCATCCGCAATTCGACGGTGTAGGTAAAGGTCGTCGTGAGACCGCTCTGAATGGCTGCCCTGACCTCGTCGGTGAGTCCGTTCACCAGCTCGAACGAGACCAGCACCTGGCTGTCTTTGACCAGCGGGACCACTCGCAAGGTCTGCGGCGCCTGTGCGTACAGCGGTGAGGCACTGGCAAGAACCACCAGCGAACAAAGACCGACAATCGGCAAGAGACGTGCAAAAACGGGCCGCATCACGCAGTCGCGCAACGAATGTAGCACATCGAGGTGATCCTGTCGTCACTCTTCTCGTCCCGAATGCTATGATTCAGCAGGGCTTTGAGCCCATCCACTGAGTGCGAATCCTCGGTCTCCTCTCCGGTGCGCTGATCAGTGTCGCTGTCTTCGAACAGCCGAGCTCTGCCCAGGGCCTCACCTACGACATCTTCGCGCGCACGCTCGAGTCGCTTCGCGTCGAGGCAGGCATCCCTGCCATATCAGCGGTGATCGTCCAGGACGGCAGGATCGGATGGTCGAGCGGACTCGGAAGGCAGGACGTCGAGGGCAATATCGCCGCAAGGACCGACACGCCGTATGCGATCGGGGCGCTCGCGCAAACGCTTGGCTCGACGCTGCTGTTGCGGAAGTGTGTGGATCAGAGTTACCTGGAAACCACCGATCGCATCGTCCGATGGACGCCGGCTTATCCGGAGACCGAGACAACTGTCGGCGAGCTCTTGAGTCATACCGCGCCGGACAAGACGTTCCGCTACGCGCCGTCGCGGCTCTCCGCCTTGACCGCTGTCATCCAGGAGTGCGCGAGCGCCAAGTATCCGCAGCTCCTCGGACAAGAACTGTTCGATCTGCTGGCGATGATCAACTCGGTCCCGGGGCAGACGCTCAACACGCCGACCGCCGATGACGTCGCGATGTTCGAGCCCGGCCGCCTCGTGCGATACGGCGACACACTCCGGCGACTGGCGATTCCCTATCGCGTGATCAATCGCCGGCCGGTCCGAAACACCGACGTCGCGCCGACCCAGATCGATTTCGCACAAGGCGTCGTGTCGAGCGCGCTCGATCTCGCACAGTTCGATATGGCGTACGACAATGGCTTCCTTGCTCCAGCCACTCGCGTGCACGCGTTGTCGCAGGCCTTTGCCAATGGCACGCCGCTTCGAACCGGACTCGGCTGGTTCGTCCAGGCCTACAACGGCGAACCCATCGCCTGGCAGTTCGGTGTGGTCGAGAACGCGTACTCGTCACTCATCGTGAAAGTGCCCAACCGACGACTCACGTTGATCCTCCTCGCAAACAGCGACGGGTTGACGGCGCCGTTCGCGCTCGAGGCTGGCGATGTGACGACGTCCATCTTCGCCAGGACCTTCCTGCAAGCCTTCTTGCCTTGAACCGGACCGCGCCCGCAGCGACGATCGCGACTCTGTTGCTCGTCGTCCTGTGCGGTTCGCCGCGCGAGGCCCGAGCTGGCGACTATCTGTTCATGCCGTTCATCGGTGGCGCCTTCTCTCGCGAGACGGTGTTTCCTACTGGTGTCGAGCAAGGCGAGGATTCAACGCACGTGATCTTCGGCGGCTCGGCGAGCTGGCTGAGTTCGGGCATTCTTGGCGTCGAAGGAGAATTCGCGTTCGCGCCGCGCTTCTTCGAGCGAGACAATCCCCTCGACGATATTCTGGACAGCAACCTCCTCACGCTGAGCGGCAACGTCATCGCGGCCGTGCCGTTGAGTGTCAGCGAATACTCGCTTCGACCCTATGCCATCGGCGGTGTCGGATTGATCCATTCCGGCATCAGCTACCTGCTGCAGACACCCGTCGATGACAATTCGCTGGGGTTCAACGTCGGAGGTGGGGCGATCGGCTTCCTCACCCGGCGGACAGGTGTCCGCTTCGAGCTACGCCATTTCAGGACCTTCGAGCGCGAAGAGAGTGAGTTTGGCGATGTGCAGCCACGCGTTGGTTTCTGGCGTTTTACCGTGGGTGTTGTCATCCGACGCTGAAGAGCTTTGCGTTTGGCGGGGTCCTTGCTTTACCTTGTCACCATGACTGCTCTCCTGCTCTCGAGACGAGGCGTACGAATCGCTGCGGTGCTCACGTTGAGCCTGTCGCTGACGACATTCACCGTCGGCCAGACCAGGATCGTTGCGCCAAAGAACAAATACACCGTCGCAGAAGACGTCAAGCTCGGACGAGAGGCCGCGGCACAGGCCAAGAAGGAACTGCCGATGCTCAACGACGGGCGCGTTGACGACTACGCCGAACGGATCGGCCAGCGACTCGCTCAGGCGGTGCCGCCCGAGTTCCAGCACCCTGAGTTCGCGTACACCTTCGACGTGGTGAACCAGAAAGACATCAACGCCTTCGCGCTGCCGGGCGGCCCGATGTTCCTCAATCGCGGCATGATCGAAGCGGCGAAGACCGAGGGTGAGGTCGCCGGCGTGATGGCGCACGAAATGTCGCACGTCGCGCTGCGTCATGGCACGGCTCAGGCGAGCTCGGGGCAGGGCGCGCAGATCGGCGGGATCCTCGGCCAGATCGCCGGCGCGATCATCGGCGGCACGGCCGGCAGCGTCATCTCGACCGGCTCACAGGTGGCGGCTGGCGCCTACATCACCAAGTACAGCCGCGCCTACGAATCACAGGCCGACATTCTCGGTGCGCAGATGCTCGCCCGGGCGGGGTACGACCCTCGTGAAATGGCGAATATGTTCAAGACGCTCGCGGAAGAGGGCGGCTCGCGTGGACCCGAGTGGCTGAGCAGCCACCCGGATCCGGGCAACCGCTACAACGCGATTATGAAAGAAGCCCAGTCGCTGCGCGTCCAGGGCAACGCCAACACCGGACAGTTCTCGGAGATCCAGCAGCGTCTGGCCGGCATGCCGCCTGCGTATACGGCCGAGCAGATTGCCAAGGGTCAGGCGCGATCGAATCCGGGGACGGTCGCGACCCGCGCGCCGATCAATGTGCCGCCGCCATCGAACTCGTTCCGGACGTCACAGCCGCTGAATTTCATGCGATTGAGTCTGCCGTCCAACTGGAATGAAGTCAGCGGTGGCAACGATGGCGTGACGTACGCTCCCGAGGGTGGTTACATCGACTCGGGCGACAACTCGGCGTTCACACACGGATTGCAGATCGGGATGAGCACTGTCCGCGGAAGTGGCAACCTGCAGCGTGACACTGACGGGCTCATCCAGGCATTCGCCAAGGGCAACCCGCAGTTGAGAACCTCGGGCAACTACACTCGCGACCGGCTCAGTGGTCGCAACGCGCTGCGCACGACTCTCTCGAATGTGTCAGAGGTCACCGGCCAGCGCGAATCAGTCTCGCTGACGACGACGCAGTTGAGCGACGGACGAGTGCTCTTCCTCATCGGCGTCTCGCCGCAGAACGAGGCGCGGGTCTACGAGGACGCGTTCCAGCGCGTGCGGCAGTCAGTCCAGCTGTCCGACCGCTGAAGTCGCAGTCCTCGACGTGATCGTTCACCAGGCCCATCGCCTGCATGAACGCATAGATCGTCGTCGGACCGACGAAGGTCCACCCGCGGCGGCGGAGGTCCTTACTCAACGCGACAGACTCTGGTGTGGTCGCCATCCCCATCAGAGTCTCTCGCGTGATCTGTCGGGGTCGCGACGCCGGATCCGGCTGCCACTTCCAGAAGTACTTCGACAACGAGCCCCATTCCTCGCGGAGCTCGATCGCCCGCTTCGCGTTATTGATCGTCGATTCGATCTTGCCGCGATGGCGAATGATGCCTTCGTCGCCGAGGAGCTTGGTCACGTCGCGCGCTGAGTACCGGGCAACGCGATCGATGTCGAAGTTCGCAAACGCGCGGCGGAAGTTCTCGCGCTTTCGGAGGATCGTCAGCCAGCTCAGACCGGCTTGGAAGCCTTCGAGGCAGACCTTCTCGAATAAACGCCTGTCGTCTTTGACCGGCTTCCCCCACTCGCGATCGTGATACTCGACGTAGAGCGGATCGCTACCGCACCACCAGCAGCGCATGGGTGTCTTCGTTTGCATGACTGATCGTCAGGTCAAGAGGCAAAGGTCAAAGGTCAG
>Ga0111538_10003752_pt1 | contig 21167 bp, 15 predicted proteins | sample SoiMethybrSBSTD1_FD_79669 | JGI IMG/M metagenome (GOLD analysis project Ga0111538, IMG submission 79669) | Bulk soil microbial communities from a Populus tree surrounding site in Tennessee, USA - Soil MetaG P. TD hybrid SBSTD1 (version 2)... | ecosystem: Environmental > Terrestrial > Soil >... | reverse complement strand
TCCGGGGTCTGGATCATTTCGAACAGACCGTTCGCACAACGGGCCGTCGGCTTGGACTCGGCCTGGCGGCCGGTGCCGCCATCGTCTCGACCGCCGTCGTCGCGGCGTCGCCCAATGGGACGACCGTCGTCACGACCGCGATGGGACTCCTCGCCCTCCTGCTGGGGACGGCGCTCGTGGTGGATATCGTTCGGAGCGAGCGATGACGTGGGTCTATCGCACCGTGCTCAGCGTGTGCATGGGTCTGATTGCCTGGGCCATCGATCGAAAACTGCGGGGCGGACGACGCGAGAGCTGAGACGGTTCGCGCGATTCCCTCCGCCGTGTTAGTCTTTTACCAGTGTTGTTCACTCTCTCCCTCGCCGGGCGCATTTCGCTGATTGGGATTATTGGCGCCGGCATTCGTGTCGGCGGAGACGGGTGATGTAGCCACGAGGACTTGAACAGCTCGACGAGTTTGGGGCCATCACCCGTTGCGGGTGGTGGCCCTTTTTCATTTTACGCGCCAGTTTCGCCGGGTTTGGCGGCGGGCGCGCAAGGCGAGGGACGACCGCCATGAGTCGCTATTCGACGGTACCGACCGAACTGAACCTGCCTGCCGTAGAAGAGGCCGTTCTCGAGCGATGGCAGAAGGATGCCACGTTCGAGAAGTCCATCTCCGAGCGGGCGAACGCGCCCCTGTACGCGTTCGATGACGGGCCGCCCTTCGCCACCGGCTTGCCGCACTACGGACACATCCTGACCTCCTACGTGAAGGATGTCGTGCCGCGGTACTTCACGATGCGCGGCTACCAGGTGCCGAGGCGCTGGGGCTGGGATTGCCACGGGCTCCCGATCGAATACGAGGTGGAAAAGGAGCTCGGGCTGTCGGGCTCCAGCGAGATCGCGGCCGTCGGCCTCGAGCGATTCACCGAAGCCTGCCGCGCGTTGGTGTTGCGGTACGCCAACGAATGGGAGCGCATCGTCACCAGGCTCGGTCGCTGGGTCGATTTCGAGAATGCGTACAAGACGATGGATCGGTCCTACATGGACTCCGTCCTGTGGAGCTTCCGCCGATTGCACGAGCTCGGCCTCGTCTACGAAGGGCAGAAGATCGTGCCCTACTGTTGCCGCTGCCAGACGCCGCTGTCGAACTTCGAGGCCAGGCTCGACGATGCCTACCGGCCCCGCACCGATCTGTCCTGTACGGTGAAGTTCCGCCTCCGCGACGACCCGGCGGCGTTCTTTCTGGCCTGGACGACGACGCCATGGACCCTGCCTGCCAACGTGGCGCTCGGGGTGAACCCTGATCTCGATTACGCAGAGTGCGAATCTGGCGGCGAACGCGTCTGGCTTGCCACGTCCGCGCTGGCACGCATCCGCGACCTGTCGTCGCCGCTGCGAGTCGTCAAGGGTCGTGACCTCGTCGGTCGGGCCTACGTCCCCGTGTTCCCCTTCTTCGACTCGCTCCCCGGTGCCTTTGGCGTGCTCGCTGCGCCGTTCGTGTCCGGCGGCGACGGCACGGGCATCGTGCACCTCGCGCCGGCGTTCGGCGAAGACGACGAAGCGGTGTGCCGCGCCGCCGGCGTTTCCGGGCCGCAGCCCGTCACCGCCGACGGAAAGTTCACGGCAGACGTCCCGGAGTTCGAGGGCGCGTCCGTGTTTGAGGCACCCGGCCGGATTGTCCGCCACCTGGCCGAGCGCGGCCTGTTGTTCGACCGGGCAGACCACGTGCATGACTACCCGCACTGCTGGCGCTGCGATCAGCCCTTGATGTACCGAGCCGTGCGCTCGTGGTTCGTCCGTGTCACCGACCTGAAGGAGCGCCTGCTGGCCCACAACCAGGACATCGACTGGGTACCCGAGCATGTCCGCGACGGTCGCTTCGGGCAGTGGCTTGAGAACGCCCGCGATTGGGCGATTTCCCGGAACCGGTTCTGGGGCGCTCCGATTCCGGTGTGGCGGTGTCCGTCCTGCGCCGAGACGGTCGTCATCGGTGGCGTGGCCGACCTTGAATCGCGCGCGGGCCATCCCGTGCCCGATCTTCATCGTCCGTTCGTCGACTCGGTCACGCTGCCGTGCGAACGCTGCGGCGGCACGATGGCGCGTGTGCCAGAGGTTCTGGACTGCTGGTTCGAGTCCGGTGCCATGCCGTTTGCGCAGTTGCACTATCCGTTCGAGCGCACGTCGGAGTTCGAAGCGACGTTTCCGGCGGACTTCATCGTTGAGTACGTGGCGCAGACCCGCGGCTGGTTCTATACGCTGCATGTGCTCGCGGCCGCACTGTTTCAGAGCCACGCCTTCCGGCACGCCGTCTGCCATGGCGTCGTGCTCGGGAGCGATGGCCGCAAAATGTCGAAGCGACTGCGCAACTATCCGGACCCGATGGACGTCGTTTCGGCGCACGGCTCGGACGCGCTTCGAGTGGCGTTGCTTTCGTCCCCGGTGGTTCGCGGAGTGGATGTGCGATTCGATGAAGATGGTGTCCGTGACGCCGCCCGCCGGTTCATCATCCCGCTCTGGAACACGTTCCACTACTTCACGACGTACGCGCGGCTCGACCGATTCGAGCCGTCCGGAAATACCACCGGAGCCAGCGCGCTGGACCGATACCTCCTCCACGAGACAGACGGACTGCGCGAGGCACTGGAGTCGGCGATGAGCCGGTACGACTTCGGGACGGCGTATGACGCGATTGAGACGTTCATCGAGACGCTGAGCGGATGGTACTTGCGGCTCGCTCGCTCCAAGGCCTGGGCCAGTGGAGACAGCCCGGCGAAAACAGCGTGCTACGAAACGCTCCATCTGTCGCTCGACGCGAGCGCTCGTCTGCTGGCGCCTTTCATGCCGTTCGTCGCCGAGGCGTTATATCAGGCGCTGGGAGCAGGACGCTCGGTGCATCTCGCCGATTGGCCGAGGGCGTGTCCTGAGTGGGTGGACAACGACCTGGCGACTGAGATGCGCTCTGTACGAAAGATTGTCACGCTCGCCAGGAGCGTGCGTGAACGATTGGGCATCCGGCACCGACATCCCCTTCCCGTGCTCTACATCGCGGGCACCGACGAACGCCTGATCGCTCGTCATGCCGATCTGCTCGAGCAGGAGGTCAACGTCAAGCGCGTCGCGGCCTTGACGGAACCGGGACAATTCGTCACGACCGAGATCAGGCTGCATACTCCAGCGCTCGGCAAGCGCCTGAAGCATCTGCTGAAGACGCTCCAGCAGGCGGTCGCCGCGGGAGACTACGTGATCGGTGGTGATGGCACACTGACGTGTCGAGGCATGATCGTGGCGGCTGACGAATACTCGTACCGCCAGGTCGTGCTGGATCCGCAGGCGCCCGTGGCAGCGGACGGGGCCATCGTCGTCCTGCTCGACACGACACGCGATGGTGAGCTGCGTCTCGAGGCGGATGCACGCGATCTGAACCGCACGATCCAGGACCTGCGCAAACGCGCACGGTTGGACTACTCCGATCGGATTCTGCTGTCCGTGACCGGGTCGGGCCTCGACGTCCTGCTGAAAAAGCACGGGGCCTGGTTGATGGAACAGAGCCTGGCAGGGGAGCTCGTGGCCAGGATGGAGGAACCCGACGCGGCAGGAACTGTCGCGCTCAACGCGGGCAGCGCTGAGGTCGCGATTCGACGGGTCAAAACTCTGCCTCCGGGAGGGGCCGGCTTCTAGCCGGCCCCTCCAGGGCGGGCTGAAGCCCGCCCCTCCTTCTGAGTTCTGAAACCGCGGTGTCGACGCGCATCGCGCGTCGATCCGGTCACGGTGTTGCGGGCCGATTGAAAGTAGAGGCTGGATGCACGCTCTCAGGGATTGTGATCCAGGCCCCACCGCACCAGGACAGGAAGCGGGTCGCCGCCTCCACACGTATTAGGACCGCTTGTTCCTCCCCAGTTCTGGGCGCTTTGCGTCGAGACCGCGTGAGGTCCGACCTCGCCGGTCCACCAGCCGAAAAACGGGCCGCCCGACTGTCCGGGCCACACGTCGTTGCGATGCCGGATGCCGAAGGAATCGCGGCCGCCGAGCGACTGCGTGAAGGTGCTGTCCATCACGCCCGGCCCATGGAAGGCTGGGCGCTGGCCGCCGGCCATGTCGCCCGGGTAGCCGACGTGTCCCCAGTACTCGCCGCCATTCCACGACGTGTCATAGCCCCGAGATCCCATCCACCCCGTCACGTTCCCGACCGGCGTGTCGAGGATGCAGACCACGTAGTCGAACGCACACTCGAGGGCGCTGATGCCATCTCCCGGGTTCGCCTGGTTCCACCAGTAGATCAACGTGGCCCACGCGATGCCGAACGGCGTACTGCCGTCGAAGAATAACGGCGTGAACTTGAGCCAACCCGCCGTATTGCCGGCGCCCCAGTTCACGACGTGACTGGCTGTCAATAGGTGTCGCGGACCAACCATGACGCCCGAGCCCCATCCGGCCGCCGTATCGACACGTCCACACGCACTCCACGGATAGGACGTGTCGGAGAACGTGTATCGGGTATCGGGGGTGAAGATCGACGTCGGATCGCCGTACGGCCCCTTGCGGCGCTTCAGATGCGGAATGAAATACGGCCGGGCGAGCCTGGGCGAGAGTTTCGCCGGCCGAGGCGAGAGCGCGAGGTGGCTCGGCCGATACGCAGAGAGCACGACGAGTTCGTCGATCTCACGGACGCGGCGTCCCACGTTCATTGTTCTCGCCGGCGGACCGAAGGCGTGTTGTCCGACAGCGCCACGGACGGAGACGTCGAGCCGCTTGCCGGAGCGTTCGACGACGGGCCTGGCGCGGTCGCGAGCCAGCGGGAAGCTGCCAATCCGCGTGGCGAGTCTGGACGCGGCCGCGGTCGCCCGCTTGGCCTTCACTGAGGACGCCCACCGCGAGAATCGGATCGGGTCAACAGAGGACGGCATAGGCTCTCCCTTCGTGTTCCTCAGAGCAATCGACTTGAGCTCGTGTCGCCAAGGAAGTTGGTCGGACGACGTACTGCGAACTGTCGCCTGACTGACGCGACGCCAATGCCGAGGGCGAGCAGTGTCAGCGTCGCAGGTTCTGGAACGAGTGCGGACGGCGTATTGTCCGTCACCTGCAGGTGAACGATCGCGCCCCCCGTCAGCCACGCGTTGTACAGTTCCAGGCCGACCGCAAATGAGGTGAACATGGCCGGCACGGGCACCAGCGCGCCGAGTGAGACCTCGAACGGTTGCATTCTGTCCGGCTGTCCCTCGTTGAAGATCAACACACCCACCGCACCGGCGGCGGCCGCGTTCAAGATCTTGCTCACGAACGAGCAGGTGCCACGCTGAATCAGCGCAATGCTGCCGACCGGAAAGCCGGCAAAATCACTCATATCGCAGCCACTCGCGGACGATGGCAGAGGTGTCGGCGGGATAGTCGCATCGAGGGCAAAGATGGCGGCTGTCACATCGCCGAGTCCCGAGAACACGAACGGCAGAAAGTCCAGTCCGTCTCCCAGTACGTAGGTTTTCGACACCGGACTGAGCTGCTGCAGCACGCCGATGGGTGTCGCCGATGCCTTCGAGGACAGCAAAAGAGCACACAGCGTCACCAGGACGAATACTCCTCGTCTCATGTGACCCTCCCGGACGAAGCTCTGTGCTGGTGAGCGACACTATTCTGAACCAGGCAGGGCCGTCGATCAATCGCTCACTCGTCGAGCCGTGCTGGCGCGACAGCTTGCGTCAGCGGCGCCTGGCGCGACGGGCGAGACCGGCGAGGCCGGCCCCGACGAGCAGAACCGTCGCCGGCTCCGGCACGGCCGACGGTACCGGGTCGAGCGGGCCGGGATTCGTGGACGGCACCACGAACGCGCCGCCATCGAGCGCGACGAAAGCCGCCGGGATGAGCGATCCGATCCTCCCGTTGAGCCCGCAGGTGCCGACGTTGCCGGGCGCGCTCGGCGGCTGCGAGAACAGATCGTACACGCGGCAGCTGCCGAGATCGGGGCGCTCGACGATATAGAAGAAATCCGCCTCGGTTTCGGGATTGCTTCCGTCCGTCGAATTGCTGATGAGCCGCAGCGTGCCGCTGAACGAGTGGCCGTTCAGCAACGGATCGGCCGAGACCGTGGTCAAGGTGAAGCCGATGTCGGTCTGAAAGAAGTACTGGCCGTTCGTGAACTGAAAGTTTCCGAGGCCGAAAATATCGCCGAGACTGACGTCCGCGGAGAGGCCCGTGAACTCGAACGCGTTTTGAATGAACGTGAAGGTCGGATCGAGCGGGTCCGGGTCGTAGCCGAAGTCCAGGTGCGTCGTGCCCGGCCCGAAGGTGACCGTGTGGCTCTGGTAGTAGGTCAGCCCGCTGCTGGAACCCACGACCGTCCCGGTCGAGGTCAAGGCCGTGCCATTGACATGGGCCGGCCGTATCGCTGGATCGAAGATCCAGGACGAAAACGAGTTGAAGGTCCCGACCACTGTCACCGGCGACGCCACCCCCGTGGCCGGTGCGCCCAATAGCCCCGCCGTCATCAGCATCGCCACCGCCGTGGCCCTCACCCGCAATGTCGACGTCATCGCAACCTCCTGCACGCTGCTGTTCTCATACGCGCTGGATCGTCGAGATCGGGACCAGTGAAGGTCGTCGCGCCGGATGCTGATTTTGTAACCAGGCCGGAGGTGCGGAGGGCTCAACAGGCTATCGCGGCCGGTCCCCTGATCGTTCGGACGTCGACCGTGTGGGCGCGTTGTACGAGAAGGCGACAATCGCCCCTGGATTAGCAAACGTGTTGACGCTCGCTCCAGTGGGATCGACCGTTCGCCCGAAGCCCGCGCTGTCGGTGGCGAGGTAGATCGTGCGGCCATCGGGCGAGACCGTGAGATCGCGGTACCGGTTGGCCGCCCGGAACAACTCTTCATTCTCGCCAGTCGCCGTGCGGCCGTCGGCGCTCAACTTGATCCGGTACACGCGGCCCATGGTCAGGCCGGGCAGGAGAATCGAGTTCGCCCAGCCGGGAATGGCCGGCGACGTGTAGACCTCGAGGCCGCCTGCCGCGATCGTCCGGCCGCCGGACGTCTTGATGTCGTGACCCTCGGGCACCGTGAAGAACGATCGCATCGGCGGCGTGAACGTGCCCTTCCAGTCGGACTCGCGAACGCGCGGCACCGAGGGCGGCGGGTTGAACTGGTCGAACTTCAGCGACGAGCAGGCCGCACCGGTCGGGTGCGACCAGTCGACATACACGTACCCGCGATCGTCGCGATATCCGGCAATGTACGGCCAACCGTAATTGCCGCCCGCCTCGATCAGATTCAACTCGTCGTCGGTGTCGGGGCCGTGCTCGGACGAGTAGAGCTGACCCTTCGGACCAAATTGCAGGCCTTGCGGATTGCGGTGGCCGTAGGAATAGACATGGCTGCGCACGCCGTTCAACGGCGGGTTGTCGGCGGGAATCGTGCCGTCGAGATTGATGCGGAGAATCTTGCCGACGTACGTGGACCAGTCGCGCCGAGCGACCTGTTCCGCAGTAGGCAGCAGTTGCGCGCCGTTCGGGACGCAGTAGTTGTCGAGCCAGTTCGCGCCGAGATCGCCGCGGGTCAGATACAGCTTGCGGTCCGGACCGATCACGAGCCGGCCGCCGGCGTGATCGGTACCTGCCGGAAGATTCGCCATCACGTCGACGGGCGCGGTGAGCGATTGGGAAGTCGCGTCGTACGTGAATCGACGGATCTTCAGGCGTCGCGCCATGTCCGGCCCCGGATCCGCGTCGTAGGTGTAGGTCACGTACACGTAGTCGGATCCGGCGCCCTTCAAGAGGTCGGGATGAAGGGCGAGACCCAGCAGCCCTTCGTGCCACGCCATGCCAGGGTCGTAGCTTTCGGCGATCGTGACCGCAGGTTTGATGGCGCCGGTTGCCGGATCGATGCGCACGACGCGGCGGGCCGTGCGCTCCGACACCCACAGCTGCCCGTCAGGTCCCCACGTCACTTCCCACGGCGAGCTCAACCCGGTGGCGACGACGCGAAACGTGAAAGGAGACTGCGCAGATCCAGTGAGACAACACACCGCCACGATCGTGGCGGCGACGACCAAACGACAGAGTGCCATGGGCTCCTTCAACGCGCCTTGTACCCCCGCCACACCCACTCGAGCGCGGACGGATACGTCTGCGCGATGACCTGGCCGTCGGTGTGCCGGGCGTTCTTTGCGTAGACGAACTGGTAGTGGTAGCCCTTCGCCGCGAGCGCGTTCGCCATCCGGATGTTGGCGATCACCCAGTTTCGGTATCCCGACGACGCGGAAGCGGCGCCGTTGTCGTTCTGCGACACGTGCATCCAGATGCGCAGCGGCTTGGCCGGGGTCTGCGGAATCAGCCGCTCGTGGTATTCCCACGCCCCGTGCGGATAGTCGGCGTCGGGGTGCTGAATGGTGAAGGTGCCCGAGTAGATCAGGACACGTCGATAGAGCTCCGGGTGGAACCACGCCATCGAGAACGACGCCGATCCGCCCGAGCTGCCGCCGAGCGTCATGCGGCCGTCGGGGTCCTTCGTCAGTGTGACGCCGTAGTTCCGTTCCACCTGCGGAAGGATCTCCGCCTCGACGAACTCCGCATACTTGCCGGAGACGGTGTCGTACTCGAGCCCGCGCTCGCTGCCGGGGCCGTCGCCGCCGCCGTTGGCGATCATCACCGCGACAATCGGCGGCAGGCGGCGGGCGGCGATCATGTTGTCGAGCATCGTCGGGAGCTGGTTGTTCCGCGCGCCGTAGGCGTCGCACGACACGATCAGCGGCGCGGCCGTGCCCCGCACGTATTGGGCGGGGATGTAAACGGTGACCTGCCGCGTGGGTGTGGCGCCGCGCAGTCCGGTGTCGGGATAGAACCGGCTGTCGGCGGCATTCACCGTGAAGGTCTCCACGCGGCCCTTGGGGACGCCGTCGACCGGCGTCAATTCAGGCGCCGGTGCGTACTCGGGTCCGATGAAGTAGTTCCCATTGCCCGCGTCAGGCGTCCACGCCGGAAACCGCTCGAGCGTCGCGATTTCGGCGATGTCGGCCTCGGTCAACGGAGGACGCGGAGCGCCCCGACCGCCAGCCGGAGCCGTGGTCTGCGCCGCGCCTGCGGGCGGCGGCGGGGGAGGCGTGGTGGTCTGGCCGATCAACACGGCTGCGCCCGCGAGCACCGAGAGCGTGGCCGCACAACCGATCGAACTCAGAGGCTTCATCAGGCGCTCCTCCTGCGCCGGAGGGAGCCGGCGCGGGCATTGTGGATCCGCCGGTAAGGATACCGCGGCTGAGGCGCGCCAGGCCTTTGCTCGCGCCGACAGCGCCCAGCTGCCGCGGGCTCGCGGTCGAACGCGAAAGGGCATGAAGGCAGAATAGATCGATCCGGGCCCTACTTCTTGATCAACGTCTCCCAGTTCAACAGCACGCGCAGCGTCGTCGGCGCCGCAGGTGTGGTGGACGCGACCGGGGTATTCACGACGAACGTGCCGTCACGCAGCACGTCGTACGGGATGTAATTGGCGTACTTCGAGTCGAAGAGCTTCGCGGGGATGCCGGCCTTGAGTGACGACCCGGCCGGCTCCACCGACACCGCCATCATGGTCTCGCCCTGAATGAAGTAGATTTCGCGGCCGTCTGCGCGCCAACGGGGTTTGTCGCCACCCGCGACGGAAATCTGAATCTTTTCGGAACCGAAGGCGGGCGTGCGGTCGGGGACGAAGTCGCGCACGTACACCTCAGGCTTGCCGGAATCCGTCGACCGGTACGCCAGCCACTTGCCGTCGGGTGAGACCATGGCGAACGTTTCGTCCGCTTCGGTCGCGAGCAGCGCCACCGGCGTCCCGCCATCCCGGCGCACCATCATGAGATCCTGCGAGTGTCCCGGCACGTGCTCGTCGTAAATCAGAAACCGGCCATCGGGCGACCAGCTGTTGGGATGCTTCACGTGCGGAGTGCTGACGAGCGCGCGCAGGTCGCCGACGCCGCTCGCGGGACGCACGTAGATGTCCTTGCTCACGCTTTCAGGCGAGTACGTGAAGGCCACGAGATGGTCCGGCGCGACGGCCGCGCCATAGTCGTTTGGCACGCCCGGGTTCAGCCGCGTGAATGTGCCACGCGCAAGATCGACGATGTACAGGTGGCCGATACCGACGTCGTTCTCCGAGCGTGTGACGGAGAGACGCGCCCCGTCGCCGAGCGCGTTGAGGTCGCCGTAACCGCCAGGCGGGCCGATCTTGCCGAGGACGGTGCCTTTCCGATCGAGACGCACCACCTCGGACTGTAACGCCGCCTCGTTGGCGTTGGAGCGATACAGCAGGCGCCCATTCTCCGACGCGAGGACCTGCGGACTGATGGCTGAAGCGATCTGGACCGGCGGCGTGCCCGTGAGCGCCCCGCGATTGGCATCAAACGCCTGCGCCATCAGACTGCCGCCCCGTACGAACAGCAGGTATCCGGGCGGGGCGTAGACCGCCGTGGCGTCGGCCGTGAGCAACGTCGCGGTGTCCTGCTCGGTGGGCTTGCGATCGATCGATCCCACGCGCACCTCGCCCTCGATGCCCGCGGTGAGCGCATACGCCACGTAAAGAAAACGCCGGCCGTCCGGCAGAAATCCGCACGGTCGATGCGCGAGGTCTCCAGCCTTGAGCTCGGTGACCTGCACCGGCGTGCCACCCGAGTCGGCGATCCGCCAGATGCCGGCGCCGCGCGCATCGATCGCACTGCGCTGGCCATACAGGATGGTGCCGTCTCGACCCCAGGCGCCCGGGATAATCACAGCCGCCGGCATCTTCACCAGCTCCGTCGCCAGACCGCTGGTCACGTCGACGCGGGAGATGCTGCTGTTCGAGACATGGGCAATCGACCGGCTGTCGGGCGACCACGCCACGCCTCCAATCCATCTCCCCTGACGGGTGAGCGTGCCTTCCGTGCCGGGAATGGGCCGGGTCTCCAGGGAGGCGAGCGATCGCAGCCAGAGGCGCGACGGACCGTTGTCCGCCGGCAACGTGCCAAAGACGACCTGACGGCCGTCTGGCGAGAGCGACATGACGGGCGCCGCGGCCCGAGCCGGGATTTCGAAGGTGATGGCGTCGGGGGCCTCCGGCACGGGGCGCGACGCGATGAATGCCGCGGCGGTGGCGGCGGCGCCGAGGGCGAGCGCGCCGAGCGGTGCGAGGGCGCGACGCCAGAGAGGCCGCGGCGGGGTGCGTAACCGGGCGCCTTGATCCGGTGAACCAGCTGCGGCCGGGTCCGTAGATCCACGAGGGTTCTTCGCGATCACCTCGAGCTCATGCCGCACATCGCCCATCGCCTGCCAGCGACGCCTGGGATGTTTCTCGAGACAGCGCGTGACGAGCTCCGTCAGCCGCGGCGACAGATCGTTCGGCAGGGCTGCGAGGTCCGGCTCGCGGGCCAGGACCGACGCGAGCACGTCACTGACGGTCTCGCCCTGAAACGGCGGCCGGCCGGTGAGCATCTCGTAGAGCACGACGCCGAACGAGAAGACGTCGCTGCGGTGATCGCCGCTCAGGCCGCGCGCCTGCTCGGGCGACATGTAGGACGCGGTGCCGAGAATCATGCCGGCCTGCGTGCCCAGTGCGGTGATGGTTGGCGAATTCGCCACGCTGGCGGAATGCGACGCCGTGTCCGGTGCCGTTCCCGCTTTCGCCAGCCCGAAGTCGAGGACTTTGACCTTCTCGTCCGGCGTGATCTTGACGTTCGCGGGCTTGAGATCGCGGTGAACGATGCCTTTTTCGTGCGCCGCTTCGAGGGCCTCCGCGATCTGGATTGCGAACGCCAGGGCGTTGCTCACATCCAGACCAGCTTTTTTCAAGTTGCGTGGGGCCCCGCCCCCACGCCCTGCCGCACTGTCGCCGTCCCTCCGCCTCGAGCTGGCGCTCTCGGCCTCGGGGTGTCTGCGTGGGGCCCCGCTCTCGATCTCGGCGAGTCCAGGACGAATCAGTTCTTCGAGCGTGAGGCCATCGACCAGCTCCATCACCAGGAAGTGGCGCCCGTCGGCCTCCTCCATGCCGTGGAGCGTCGCGATGTTCGGATGATTCAGCGCCGCCAGCACCTTGGCTTCGCGCTCGAAACGCAGCAGCCGGTCGCGGTCAGCGAGAAACGCTTCGAGGACGACCTTGATGGCGACGTCGCGGCCGAGCTTGGTGTCGCGGGCGCGATACACGGATCCCATTCCGCCTTCGCCCAGCTTGGCCACGACCTCATACGAGCCGAGTTTCTGGCCGATCATGCACGTGGCCTCAACTGGGCTACGGCGAGATCTCGCCGTAGCTCGCGCATGTCCGTTGGCGCGAGCGAAGGCGGACCGCCTTCGCCCAGCTTGGCCACGACTTCATACGATCCGAGCTGCTGGCCAATCATCCGGCGCCAATCATAGACGAACCATTACATGCCTTGACACGTATATTCCACGTGAGGTATATAAAGAGCGTGGAATCCGTCTTCGACATCATCGCGGAGCCGAACCGCCGCGCGATCCTGAGCCTCCTGGTCTCGTCCGAACAGTCGGTGGGGGAGATCGAGCGGCAGCTGCGGATGCCGCAGCCGACCGTCTCGAAGCACCTGCGCGTGCTGCGCGAGGCCGGGTTCGTGGAGGCCACCGTGGACGCACAGCGTCGTCTCTACAAGCTGAAACCTGAACCGCTGCAGGAACTGGATGCCTGGCTGGCGCCGTTCCGGCGGTTCTGGTCCGCTCGCGTCGATGCGCTCGAACGCTACCTCGACCGCATGGATCAGAAAACACCCACGAGAAGGAAGACTCGGAGGAGAAAATGACCGCTCGCGAGCAGTACACTCCCGGTCCGGCCAGCGGGGCGCAGATCCAAAAGAAAGACGGAGAGCAGTGGACGCTCGTTCTCGTCCGAGAGCTGCGCCACCCGCCGGAAAAAGTCTGGCAGGCGCTGACCGATCCCGCGCACCTGCGCGAGTGGGCGCCCTTCGACGCCGATGGGAGCCTGGATGCGGTTGGCGCCACGGTGAAGCTCACGACGGTTGGAGCGCCCACGAAGATGGTTTCCGAAACCACAGTCACCCGGGCCGACGCGCCCAACGTGCTTGTCTACAACTGGGGTGGCAACGACATGCGGTGGGAGCTCGAAGCCCGTGGTGGCGGCACGCGCATGACGCTGTGGACGAGCATCGATCGCCGCTTCATCTCGATGGGTGCGGCCGGGTGGCACGTGTGTTTCGATGTCCTGGATCACCTGCTCAGTGGAAATCCCATCGGCCGCATCGCCGGGATGGAAGCGATGAAGTTCGGCGGCTGGCAGCGCCTGAACGCCGAGTACGCACAGCAGTTCGAGAGTGAACGGAGGACCCAATGAAGTGGAACAGCTCGATCCGGCAGATCCACCGCTGGCTGTCCGTCGTCTTCACGGTGACCGTCGTCGCCAACTTCATCGCCCTGGCTCAGGGAACTGGCATGCCTCCGCCTTGGATCACCTACTCGCCGCTGCCCCCGCTCGCCTTGCAACTGTTCACCGGCCTGTATTTGTTCATGCTGCCGTATGCCGTCAAGTGGCGTAGTGGAAAAGGGTGATGCGAGCGCGTAGGGGGGTGCGCGGGGGCGAAGCGCCCCGCACTCATTGGAGGAGATCATGAAAAAGGACTGGCGCATCAATACCCTCAGCAGGATGCGGAAGCTCATCAAGGAAGCCGACCCGGACGCCGTCGAGGAAGTGAAGTGGGTCAAGGCCACGAACCCGGGGACGCCCACCTGGTCGCACGACGGGATCATCTGCACCGGCGAGACGTACAAGTCCGTCGTGAAGCTGACCTTTGCCAAGGGCGCATCTCTGAAAGATCCGGCCCGTCTCTTCAACTCGAGTCTCGACGGCAACGTCCGCCGGGCGATCGACATCCGCGAAGGAGAGGAAGTTGACGCGTCCGCCTTCAAGGCGCTCGTTCGCCAGGCCGTCGCCCTCAACCGTGGGGGCAAGTCGAAGCGTTCAAGGCGGGCTTAAAGTAGGTGTAGCCGTTCGTGAGCTCAACACCGCCAAGGTTCGGCGCCGGGTCACGCTTCTCAATTCGTCGCTTCATTGGCGAAGGAGCGTTTGGTGTCGTCTACGAAGCCTACGACTCCCACCGCCAGGGACTGGTCGCGCTCAAGACGTTGAGACACTTGACGCCCGAGAGTCTCTATCGCCTCAAGCGTGAGTTTCGCTCGCTGGCCGACCTCAGGCACGTGAACCTTGTGGAATTCCATGAACTGCTGTTGATGGAAGACACGTGGTTCATCACGATGGAACTTGTCGACGGCGTCGACTTCCTGCGATGGGTCCGCCCTGCTTCGACCGAGACGATCGACGCCGGCACGGCCACGCACACCGCTGACGCGCCGCTGACTGGCCAAACCGAGCCAGACCCCCCTCGTAAGACACCACGAGACGCCGCCACCGCTTCAGCGATACAGACAGACCGTCTGCGAGACGCGCTCCGTCAACTTTGTGTCGGTGTCTCGGCCGTGCATAGTACCGGGAGACTGCACCGCGACTTGAAACCGCAGAACGTGCTCGTCACACGCGAGGGCCGTGTGGTCATCCTGGACTTCGGCCTCATCACCTAATTGGCTCCTGAAGCCACGCTGACCGATCAGTTGTTCGCGGGAACGCCTGCATTCATGGCGCCCGAACAGATGACGGGTCAACCCACGCCCGCGAGTGACTGGTATTCGGTTGGCGTCATGCTGTGCCAGGCCCTGACCGGCGCGCTGCCGTTCCAGGGGCCACTCCCCCGGATGCTTGCTGAAAAGACTCGTGACGACTTCGAGCCGCCGGGCTTGGCCGAGGCGCAGCCCCGCGATCTCGCCAGCCTCAGCCTGGCGTTGATGCGCGCCCGGCCCGAGCAGCGGCCCGGCCAGGAAGAACTGCTCAGTACCGTCGGCGGCAGCGCGGAGTCTCCGGTGTCATCCGATCGGACCGCTACCGATTTCGTCGGCCGCGAAGACGAACTCCAGCGACTGCGGACGTGTCTCGACCTGGCTCGTCAGGGAAGGGCGGTCGTCGTCAGACTGCGCGGCGAATCCGGAGTCGGCAAGAGCGCCTTGGCGAGAACATTCGTGCGCGAGACGATGCGCACCCGCCATGCCCTGAATCTGCTAGGTCGATGTTTTGAACGCGAGTCGGTCCCGTTCAGGGCGCTCGACAGCATCGTTGATGCACTGAGTCGCTTCCTCAAGCGCCTTCCCGAGGCTGACGTCGACGCACTGCTTCCACGCGATCCGGGTGCGCTCGCTCGTCTATTCCCTGTCCTCGATCGCGTCCCGGGGATCGCGCGAGCGCCGAAAGTGGACGCCGCGGGTCGCGACTCGATCCAGCAGCGGCGCGCCGGCTTCGCGAGCCTGCGCGAGTTGCTCGGCCGTGTGGCAAGCCGACGAACCGTCGTCATCCACATCGACGATGCCCAATGGGGCGATACCGACAGCGCGAATGCGCTCCTCGAGGTCCTGCGTCCTCCGGATCCGCCGCCAGTCCTCCTGCTCCTGACCTTCCGGCCGGAGACCGCCACCCGCGGCTTCCTGGCCACGCTCGAACGGGAGTTGTCGCGCGAGGGGACGCTTGTCAACGACATCGATCTCCAGCCGCTTGATCAACCGACCGCGAGACAACTCGTGGCCCGGCTCCTTCCAGCGGAAATGGAGGCCGGTGTCACGGCGATCGCCCGTGAAGCCGGCGGCAACCCTCTGCTCATCGGCGAGTTCGTGCGTGAGTTGCGTCTTGGCGGCGCGGCGGGCGACGCTTCGTTTACCGCCCTGGTCGCCAAGCGCGTTGCGCGGCTTTCGACCGGAGCCGGCGCGGTCCTTGAGGTCATCGCCGTCGCGGGCCAGCCCCTTCCCTTGGAAACGGCCAGGCGCGCCGCCCAGTTGCCTCACTTCACGGCGGACATGCTCCACGAACTGGAGTCGCTGCATCTGGCCAGGGTCATCGACCGGCATGGAACGGAAGAAATCGAGTGCCACCACGATCGAATTCGGCTGGCGGTGTTTGAGGCGCTTTCCCGTGAGCGCGCGACATTCCTGCACGGACAGTTGGGACTGGCGTTCGAGGCGACCCGGGGGCCGGCCGAAACGCTGGCCGTGCACTTCGAGGCATCCGGCGATGCCAAACGCGCCGCCGACTACGCCGTGCAAGCGGCCGGTCAGGCGGCCGAGGCGCTGGCTTTCGATCGGGCAGTGAGGCTCTACCAGACCGCGCTGCGGCTCATGGCTGACGACGACGTGTCCAAGCGGCGCGACATCCTGATCATGCTCGGGGATGCCTTCGTGAACGCCGGCCTCGGCTATGAAGCCGCCAAGTCATACATCGCTGCTGACGAGATGAGCCGCGACGAGCGCCAGCTCGAACTGCGTCGTCGGGCCGTCCATCAACTTCTGGTCAGCGGGCATGTGGAAGAAGGCCTTGTTCTCGCCAAGCAGTTGTTGGCCGCGATCGAAATGCCAATGCCCGCGACGCGGCTTGGCACGCTCATCATGCTCGCGCTCTATCGCCTTCGGCTGGGCTTGCGCGGAATGGCGTTCCGGCCCCAGCCGCCGGACCGTCTCCGTCTTCCTGATCTCGTCCGTCTTGACACGTGCTTCTCGCTGGCGATCGGTCTCAGCATTGTCGATACTCCGCGCGGCGCGCTCTTCCAGGCTCGTCAGGCGCTCATGGCGCTGCAGCTTGGCGAGCCCGCCAGGGTCGCGAGGGCCCTGGCACTGGAGGCCAGCTATCGCTCGATTGGCGGTCGATCCGCTCATCGAACGGTGATGGGGCTGCTCGATCAGGCGCGTCGCATCGCGACTGAACTGGACGACGCGACGCTGCACGCGCGCTGCATCTTCGCCGAAGGCATCATTGCCTGCGAGTCGGCGGACTGGCGCCGCGGCGTCGAGCGATGCGACGTTGCCGCCCAGGCGTTTCGCGCGCTCCGAGGCGTCCGTTGGGAGCGAGTGACCGCGCAAGTGCTTGGCCTCTTCGCACTCTACTGTCTCGGGGAATGGACCGACTACGGGCTTCGCAGCCAGAGCCTGACGGACGAGGCCAGGGAGCGCGGAGATCTCTACGGACAGTCAGCGCTGGCGCACTTCCTTTACGCGCGGCATCTCGCCCGCGATGACCCCAAGACCGCCGTCGCGCAACACCTGGAGGCGGCGTCCAAGTGGACAAATCCACGGCTGGACATTCAGCGCTTCTGGCACACGTATGCACTGTGTGAGATCGATCTCTACCGTGACGACGGGCTAGCTGCCTGCCAGCGTGTCCTCGAGATCTGGCCGAAGTTGAGGAAGTCCCTCCTGCTGCACGTGCAGCCGATTCAGATCTTCGCGCTGTATCTAAAAGGCCGCTGCGGCGTCGCCGCTGCCGTCGCCGGTCACGTGCCCATGCTCGGCACAGCACGGTCAGCGGCCCGCATGATCGAGAAGCAAGGGGTGGCCTGGGCCACGCCGTTCGCCCACATGATCCGCGCGGGCATCGCGGCCGTCGAAAGCCGGCGCAGCGGAGTGGCAGCTCATCTCGAATCCGCGCGTACGGGCCTCATTGTTGCCGACATGCAGCCATGGCTGGCTGCGGTGACCCATTGTCAGTCGGAATCAGCCCGGCAACCCACGGGAGCAGCGAAACCGGACTGGTTGCTCAAAGAAGGGGTCCGCAATCGAAGCCGTTTCGCCGCGATGATGCTCCCCGGGGTCAAGCAACAGGTCCCGTCTTGACCATGCCCGCTTCCAACCAGCACCCCGCCGACCGCCACGATTTGATCCGCGTCCAGGGCGCGCGCGAGAACAACCTGAAGGACGTCAGCGTCGCGCTTCCCAAGCGGCGCCTGACGGTCTTCACCGGCGTCTCGGGATCGGGCAAGTCGTCGCTGGTGTTCGGCACCATCGCGGCGGAGTCGCAGCGGCTGATCAACGAAACCTACAGCGCGTTCCTGCAGGGCTTCATGCCGACGCTCGGCCGGCCCGAGGTCGACGTCCTGGAAGGGCTGACGACCGCGATCATCGTCGACCAGGAGCGCATGGGCGCGAACGCCCGGTCGACGGTCGGCACCGTCACCGACGCCAACGCGATGCTGCGGGTGCTGTGGAGCCGCCTCGGCAAGCCGCGCATCGGGCCCGCCACCGCCTTTTCGTTCAACGTCCCGACGCGGAAGGCGAGCGGCGCGATGACCGCCGACAAGGGCAAGGGTGAGCGGATCGTGGTGCGCGACGTCGTCTACCAGGGCGGCATGTGCCCACGATGCGAGGGCATGGGCTCGGTGAGCGACATCGACCTGTCGCAGCTCTACGACGACAGCAAGTCGCTCAACGGGGGCGCACTCACGATTCCCGGCTACACCGCCGAAGGGTGGTACATGCGCACCTTCGCGGCCATCGGCATCGACACGGACAAGCCGATCCGCAAATACACGAAGAAGGAGCAGCACCTGCTCCTCTATCAGGAGCCGACCAAGGTGAAGGTCGAGCAGTTGAACCTCACCTACGAGGGGCTGATCCCGCGGCTCAAGAAGTCGTTCCTGTCCAAGGACGTGGACGCGATGCAGCCGCACATCCGCGCGTTCGTCGAGCGTGCGGTCACGTTCACCACGTGTCCCGACTGCAAGGGCACCCGGCTCAACGAGGCCGCCCGGTCATCGAAGATCAACAAGATCAACATTGCCGACGCCTGCGCCATGCAGATCAACGAGCTGGCCAACTGGGTCGCCGGTCTGAAGGAACCGTCCGTCGCGCCGCTCCTGGCGAAGCTGCGTCACACGCTCGATTCGTTCGTGGAGATCGGGCTGGGCTATCTCAGCCTCGACCGGCCGTCCGGCACGCTGTCGGGTGGTGAGGCGCAGCGCACGAAGATGATCGGCCACCTCGGGTCGTCGCTGACCGACGTGAGCTACGTCTTCGACGAGCCGACGATCGGGCTGCATCCGCACGACATCCAGCGGATGAACGAGCTGCTGCTGCGGCTGCGCGACAAAGGCAACACCGTCCTCGTCGTCGAGCACAAGCCGGAAGTGATCGCGATCGCCGACCACGTCGTCGATCTCGGACCAGGCGCCGGCACCGCCGGGGGCGAGGTCGTCTTCGAAGGCACGCTCGATGGGCTGCGAAAGAGCGGCACGCTCACCGGGCGGCATCTCAACGATCGGGCCTCGCTCAAGCCGTTGCTGCGAACGCCGTCGGGCGTGATGAAGGTGCGCGGCGCCCGCACGCACAACCTGAAGAACGTCGACGTCGACATCCCGCTCGGCGTGCTGGTGGTGGTCACCGGTGTCGCGGGATCGGGCAAGAGCTCGCTGATCCACGGCTCGGTGAGCGGCCGGGACGGGGTGGTGACGGTTGACCAGACCGCGATCCGCGGATCCCGGCGGAGCAATCCGGCGACGTACACGGGGCTCCTCGATCCGATCCGCAACGCGTTCGCGAAGGCCAACGGCGTCAAGCCCGCCCTGTTCAGCGCCAACTCTGAAGGCGCGTGTCCGGCGTGCAACGGCGCCGGCGTGATCTACACGGATCTCGGGATGATGGCCGGGGTCACCACGGTCTGCGAGGAATGCGAGGGCCGGCGGTTCCAGGCGTCAGTTCTGGAGTACCGCCTCGGTGGGAACAACATCGCCGACGTGCTCGACCTGCCGGTCGAAGAGGCTGTCGGCTTCTTCGGTGCCGGCCAAGCGAGTACGCCAGCTGCGCACGCGATCCTGCAGCGCATGGCCGAGGTGGGGCTCGGCTACCTGCGACTCGGCCAGCCACTCACGACGCTCTCGGGCGGCGAGCGGCAGCGGCTCAAGCTCGCGACGCACATGGGTGAAGAGGGCGGCATCTACGTGCTCGACGAGCTGACCACCGGGCTGCACCTCGCCGACCTGGCGCCGCTGCTCGGCCTGCTCGATCGGCTGGTGGACTCCGGCAAGTCGGTCATCGTGATCGAACACCACCTGTCGGTGATGGCGCACGCCGACTGGATCATCGACCTCGGGCCGGGCGCGGGCCACGACGGCGGGCGGATCGTGTTCGAAGGGACGCCGGCGGAGCTTGTGGCGAAGAATTCGACGCTTACGGGGAAGCACCTGACGGAGTTTGTGGAGGGCGGGACGCAGGCCGCGCGATCTCGCTGACCGTTTGGCTATCGCCCGACGGCCGGTGGCTGATCTCGACCAGCGACGCCACCGGCCGTGGTGAAATCTACGTCCAGCCCTTCGGCCGGCCGGGCGCGCCGACGATGGTGTCGAACGGCGGCGTCCTGCCGGTGTGGTCGCCCGACAGCCAGCGTCGGTACTACCGGCGCGATCAATCGATCTTCGTAGTGCGCAATCAGTCGGCGGCGTCCAGCGAGCAGTTCCGTGCCGGTCCGCCCGAGCCGAGCAGGTACTGGGGCTGCTGCCCAGCCCCGCGCGAGAACGGCAACTCCTGGTCATTCCTGCCACTCGTCAGGTTAGATAATCAAGACGGTTTCCGGCCGCCGCCATGAACGCCAGCGGCGCCAGTCTCGTCTCAATGGGTGCCATGATTCAGGACCTCAAGTACTCGCTTCGCGTGTTGTTGAAGGATCGCAGCTTCACGATCACGGCGCTGCTCACACTCACGCTTTGCATCGCCGCCAATACCGCGATGTTCAGCATTGTCCGGTCCGTGCTGCTGAAGCCGCTGCCATTCCCGGGGTCCGAACGAATCGTCCTGCTCTTCAACAGCTATCCAGGCGCGGGCGCCCCGCGCGTCGGCACGGCGGTGCCCGACTACTTCGATCGGATGACGGCCGTACCTGCGCTCGACAGGCAGGCGCTTTTCCAGAATGGCCAGCGGACCTTCGGCGACCCAAACGGCGCCGAGCAACTCAACCTGCTGATCGGCACGCCGTCCTTCTACAGAATCCTGCAGGTCACGCCCGCCGTGGGCCGCGTCTTCACCGACGACGAGGGCGAACAGGGCAAGGAGCAGAAGGTCCTGCTCGGATACGGCTTCTGGCAGCGGAAGTTCGCAGGCAATCGCTCGGTCGTTGGTCAGACCATCCAGCTGAGCGGCCAGCCATTCGAAGTGATCGGCGTGATGCCGCAAGGATTCAACTTCCTGCGCAACGACCTCGATCTCTTCCTGGTTGCGAGCTACCTCCCGGCACACCGCGCCGCGTCGGTGGATCCCATCGAGACGCTCCGCTCCGACTGAACACGCGACGGGTCCGCACCACAGCCTGGCGATAGTCAGCCTGTGGCGAATCAAGCGACAATACCGGTTAGTCGCATGACTCGCTGGCTCC